>Ga0233432_10005215_pt1 | contig 11341 bp, 7 predicted proteins | sample SI_122_August201_6_FD_179870 | JGI IMG/M metagenome (GOLD analysis project Ga0233432, IMG submission 179870) | Seawater microbial communities from Saanich Inlet, British Columbia, Canada - SI_122_August2016_10_MG | ecosystem: Environmental > Aquatic > Marine > Inlet | place: Canada: British...
CTATCTATTGGACGCATCATTGGAAAAAAAGTTAAAAAATATCTCACCAGTCCTAAATATCACAATTTATAAAATACAATTCACATAACTCTTATTTGTTATACTAATCATCCCACAAACAAAAAACAAACTTTCTTTTGACTACTTTGTGCGGAAGGGAGATTTACGAAAGATATATTTTATTTACAATGCTACGTTCCTTTAAATATAGTAATATAGGGGTATACAGGTATTTATAGGAATTAATGAATTTCTGTGTTTTATGGTTTTTTTCACAAAATCAAGAATATTATGTTTTACTAAATTCATTAGATGATTTAATGCCGGGTTAGCTGAGTTGGTTCAAGCGACTGATTCGTAATCAGTAGTAGGTGGGTTCGAATCCCATACCCGGCTCTTTATAAAAATCCCCCTCAACTGGATAATTATCCACCCATCGGGTTATGAGTCTCACGCTACTACTTCTATTTTAAATTAGCTGGAAGACGAATGGGCATCGAATTATTCCACAAACAAATATTCCCACTACTTGGTTGTAAATCAAGAATCTACTTTATCTTGAAAAATATCTTCTATCAACATATCAAATAGCCGAGCGGCTTTGAAAGCAAGGGGCAAACTTGGATCAAATTTACCCGTCTCAATAGCATTGATTGTTTGTCTAGAAACATCCAATTCTTCAGCCAACTTAGCCTGGGTCCAATCTCGTTCTGCCCGTAGTACTTTTAAACGATTTTTCATCTGTAACGCCTGTTACCAAGAAACAGACCGAACACGTAGGTTAAGCTCATCAACATTATTAGATGTGATATTTCAGGTTCGAAAGTTATTAATTTTACATCCTCGAGTAATTCATAGCTAACTCCAACAACAACTCCAACTCCTAAAGCTAAACTAAGAGCTTCAAGCTGGATTAGTCGCTGCAATTCATCCATCGCCAGTAAAACCCCTTTGAAAGCACAAATCATCCCAAAGCCGAGTGCCAGTTGTATTGCAATTCCTATGGAGGTAATCAAAGTTCCATAACCCCAAAGTAGTTCTGGTCCAAAAGTGGCTCCAGCAGTTGCCAATAACCAAGCTAGGCCCCAATAGTGAACCTTGGCTTCGGAAACTCGACCCCTTGAGTAGGCTTTGTTGGTTTTAGTTTCTGCGTTTGTTTTATTCATATATCTAGTTCCTTTGTCATAATGTAATGTTTACTTTACCTGAAATTAAGCTTAACAATTCATATGTGTCAAGTATATTTTACATATTGTTTAGTAAGCATTACATTTTAAGTAGAGAAACTTCAAATAATCACCCATCGGGTTATGAGACCGACCTAAATCCACAAACAAAAAACCCATACTTTCGTTCAGATTTAGTGTTTTATTTCTTACCAATTTTTGATTTACAGAACCACCATTTTTACAGAACCATTTTACAGAACTTTTAAGTAGTTATTATTTTCTTTCTCTCTGAAACAGAACCTTTACAGAACCAATAGTTCCAAGTTCGTCACGAGAGGGATTTTAGTATATGGAGACATTACAAGTGAACTGGTATACCACTTACCTAAAAGGGCTGTCAAAAAAAACTTTACATATTAAAATTCAAAGATTAAATATATCAATATTTTTAATCTGGCTTCTAAATAAATTTTGAATTATAATTGATATATTTAATAATCAATAGAACTTAAAATAATGAAAATCAACATTCGAAAATTAAAACATCATCCTTTTAATTCAGAAGTTTATAAATTATCAGATATAGATAGTCTACAAGAATCAATTAACAATATTGGTTTACTTGAACCTTTAATTATTAACAAAAAAAATGAAGTTCTTAGTGGTAATCGAAGACTTGAGGCTCTCAGAAACTTAAAACACCAGAAAGTTAAAGTCATTGTAAAAGAATTAAAGGATAAAGATGAACCTCTTCATATTATTTCACATAATTCACAAAGAATAAAAACATCAAGGGAAATATTAAATGAAATAAGTGTTCTGTCTAAATATTATAAGAATAATCAAGGATTCAGAAGTGACTTAACCTCTGTTGATATCAACAGAGGTGGATCGAGAAAAAAAATATCAGAAAAACTTGGTATCAGTGGAGATAAAGTTTACAAGTTAATTTATATAAATAGTGTTTCACCAAAGTTGATCGATCTTATAGATAATGGAAATCTGTCGATTAACCAATCATATCTAGAGGCGAAAAAAAAAGAAAATTATAATCAAATTCACAAAAATTTTGAATTAAATAGCAAGTTACAAACTGTTAAAAAATCTAGTTTTATACTTTATAATAAATCATCTGAAGATATGTTGGAATTGAAAGATAATTCTATAAATATGATTTTAACATCTCCTCCATATTTTTCTCAAAGAGATTATGGATCAAAAGGACAAATAGGATTAGAAAGTACGATAGATAATTATATTAAAAATATGATGAGGGTTTTCGATGAATGTTATAGAGTATTATCTAATCAAGGATCGTGCTGGGTTGTTATTGGAGATTCATATATCGATGGGTCTTTAGGAAACATACCACATAGGTTTGCGATTGAAATGGTGAAAAAAAAGTGGATCCAGAGGAATACTATTATCTGGAACAAAACAAATCCAAAGCCAGAATCTGTGAAGACAAGACTTGGAACATCTAACGAATTTATTTTTTTCTTTACTAAAAAAAGACAAGATTATTACTTTGATGTGGATTCAATAAGAATCCCTTATAAAGAATCTGAAAATATTGATCCAAAGACCCCGAGACATCATAGTATATCTGGTGATTTTCAAAGACACTCACCAATATTCCAAAATAATCTTGGGAAAGTTCCACTGGACTTTTTTCAAGGTTCAAAATATTCAGGAAATCGAAGTAAAAAAATTGGATTAAAAGGTGTAGAGCATATCTCTGTTTATCCAGAGTACATTTGTTATTTACCAATAAAGTCGGGTTCAAAAATAAATGATACAATCCTCGATCCATTCTGCGGCAGTGGGACGACAGGTTCAGTGGCACTTGAATTGAAAAGAAAATTTATTGGATATGAAATAAATCCAAATTTTTTAGAATTATCTAAAATAAGACTAAACAAAAAGTTAAGAGATATTAATTAGTTAATTTAGTCTTGAAGGAGAACGTCATTGTTAAGAGTTATTCTGTCTATAATTCATATCTGAACACCATTTATTTAACTTTTTCTTTTCTTTTTCAATCCACTTATATGTTAAATCGGTAAAAGTCCCTGAATATTTTAAATTAATCTTCGATATGATAATCTCTTTAAGTTTATCATTATCTAGGTTACCAACTTTTTCCAAAGTTCCAATATGAATCTGTTTTTGAGTAATTCCTAAAAACTTCCACTTACATTGAATGATATTATACTTAGGTCGTTTTATGATATATAAGGATGGTATCATAGAAGAATAAAATTTGTATATATACTTCTTTCTAATTTTTAATTCAAGTTTATATACTTTTAATTCTTTTTTATACTTTTTAAACCTATTGGAAATATCTTGTTCTCTTTTTTTTAATTGAGATTTATTCAATCTAAATGACTGTTTAATTAAAGTTTTTTTCTCATTCTTAACTTGTTCAATTTTATTAGGTATATAATCAGAAATTCTTTTCTTTATTCTTCTAGTTCTTTCGATTTCTTCACGTAAACAAGATTTTTGTTTAAAAAGATACGAAGTTGAAATAACTGGATCTTTGATTAAGTAATTTTCTAGACAAAAGATACTTTGTTGAAATTTTTTATCTATATCAGTGATTTTAAAATTACTTTTCATTAGTATCTTGTATAAATCTTTTGGTTCAATATCTTTAAAATTTATTTCTTTATTATTAATTATTAATTCCAATAAAACTCCATTTTAAGCATAAACAAAATAATTTATTTATAAATAATATATTTTTATGTATTCAATTTTTTATAAAATTTAATAAAATATTAAGAGATCATAGAATATAATTACTCAAAAAAAAAGAACTTCTTTATTTTTGTTTAAGTACTATTTTTTTATAAAAATATACTTTTAATTATCTAATGTTAAACTTTTAAAATTTGAATAGCACCAATTATATAAATATAAAAAGACTAAAATTTTAATAAAAATTTTCTTATGACTATTTTTTAATATATTCAAAAAAACCATAATAAATGAGTATAAGTGTTGTTTTTATGTGTTTTATTTTTTTAATCATAAATATATCTCTCTCTTTTATTTGAGAATAATAATGATTCTATTTTAATATTTTATTTAACTTATAATTTTTAATTAATTAAAATAAAATTAATTAGATATAATTAACGAAGTATATCAAAAATATATTAAATCCATAAAAAAATTAAAATTATAAAATTATATATAAAAAAATATATTAGAAATTTATTAATTTATATAAAAATAATAATTATAATACTAAACTATAAAATTTTTAAAAAATATAATCAAATAATATAATTTTTATAATTTAGAAAGTGCTATTTTAATATAGATATTAAATTTTTATTAAATATTTTAAAGTATATATTTCTTTCTCTATTTGATTTTATTTATTAAAATTAAAGTTCATAAGATTATTTTTATAAAAAGAGCACCCTTTTTTATAATATTTATTAATATAAAAAAATATAAAATACTTTGAAATATATCTACGTAATAAATTATGTATAGAATAAATACAGAATAATTAAGTGCTATTTAATCAATTTAGTGTGTTGATAATTTTCATTAAAAATATAAATAATAATTGGAAATTATATTATAAAAAATTTAAATAACAATAATAATAAAGAAAAATACTGATGGAAATTTTGAATAATTAAGAAAAATTTTCTAAAACAAATACTTGGTTTAAGTTAGACGTAACATTACAAACAAAACTCTTTATCTTTAATGAGAATAGTTTTAACGTTGTAATATTTTTACAACCCTTTATTAAAATGTCTCATCTTAATACATTTAATTAGTTATTATATTACCTGGATATTCATCCCAACTTTTAAATATGTTTGAATAAGGTCTTTTAATATTGAGTATATTAAAAAAAATTAATAAATATGAATAATAATATTTTTTTAATCATATTTGAAAAATCCTCACTAAATGGTCCGTCTCTTATTATATCCTTAATGACAAGAATACTCAAAAGTGGAACTCTTATACATCTTTTAAAAAAAAAGGTTAAAGAGACATCTTTCTGAACGTTTTACCTTTTCAAATAGAAGAAAAATACTTTAGTTTTACTAATATTTTGTCAATGTTATTTTTTTAAAAAAAATACAAAACCTTATTATATATCATATTTTTCAATATACTTGTCAATGTATAGTCAATTTTATTCTAGTAACAATTTAATACTATGAGTTTTATATAATAAATTTGAATTAAAGGTTTATTATTTTGTATTTCTGGAAAACTTTATAAAGATTACTCTGAATATTATTGATATAAATACAAAAATGATTTTATCAGTTTTTTCCTTGTCTCAAAAAGATACATAATATTCTGTTTACAATAAATGATTTTTTTATATTTCTATTAATTAATCTTTTATTTTAAACTTTAAAAAAGTATCTTTTTTTTAATAAGATTAACGTTTTTCTTTTGGCAGTTTTGTTATAATTAATATTACTCAAACCTATTTTTATTAAATTAATAGTTGAATTTTATATTTATATAAAAAACCATTAATTTAGATTATCAAAGCGACTTTGAAAATATTAATTCACAAATTTGAATAACAACAATAAATATATAAGATTCTTGTTGATTGATAATATTTAATTGAAAGAAAATATATAATATATATTATATATAAATATAAGATTGATCAAAGTAGCACATTAAAAAATTTAAGAATTCTTTTTAATACACTACTAAAACCAATTTTCTTTATAATAAATTTTATTTATTATAAAATTTTTAACGAAAGTTAATAAATCTAAAAATCTAAAAATATTTAAAACTCCGATCTTATTTTTAGTATGTTGATACCTCTAATAAATCTACTTCAAATATCAAAGTTGATCCAGGAGGAATGACTGAACCTGCCCCATTTTCTCCGTATCCTAATTCAGGAGGAATGGTTAATTTTCTTTTACCCCCAACTTTCATACCTTTAACTCCAAGGTCCCAACCCTTTATAACTGAGCCAGCTCCTAAAGTAAAAGTAAATGGTTCTCTTCCCGGATTTAAAGAGGAATCAAAAACGGAACCATCCGTAAGTGAACCCGTATAATTAACAACAACTTTATTAAAATCATTTGCTTCATCTCCTTCTCCTACAATAATATCTTCGATTAACAGTTCATTGCTCATTATGTTCATACTCCTTTTATTTGTACAACATAATCCTAGAAAGATTATGATTGGTATTATTTTAAATTGTGAAAATCTCATTTTATGTTCCTTCCTTGTATAATTAAAAAGGGATGTAAATTTAGCTTACTATGTTTTTTACTCAAATATTAATACGTACGTGAATTACACTTTTTCGAATAATATATTTAGAGGATTATTGTTTTTCTTTTTTCTGAACTACTTATTTTCAGATGATCGATTATTTCTTAAACAAGCTGATATCTTAGAAAGTAAAAAATTAAAAGGAGAAAATATAAAAATGATCTCTGGTGATGTAATTTTCACTAAAGGAGACCTCATTCTTAATTGTCAACAAGGTCAACATATTGAAAAACTTGGAATTGTCATACTTCACGATGAAGTCTCCTCGACAAAAGAAGATCTCTCTTTTACTGCCGATACATTAAAATTTTATTCCATTAAAAACCAACTTTTAGGGATTGGAAGGTCTCACGCATGGACACCAGAATATGACTTAAAAGCAGACTCAATAACTCTTTTCACAACTCAAGATAGTGGAATTGCCTCAGGAAACGTCACTCTAATTCAAAATGGTCAAGTTTTGACTGCTGAAAAAATAATATACAAAAACTATCCTAACCTTGGAGAAATATCATACACGGCTTTTGGCAATGTAATTATAAAAGATTCAGTTGTAACAGCAACATCTGGGACAGCTAAATATAGTGGAATTGATCAGAATACTTATTTAAATAAAAATCCAAAAATTTTTGACAACGATAGAGTCCTCATCGGTGATGAGATTAAATTGGAATATTATAAAAATACATTAAAAAATATATACATACCTTCGAATGCTATTGCGAAAACACAGAAAAAAGGGTTCACCACAATTGAATCAGACTCATCAAAAGAAATGAAAGAAACTTTTTTCAATGATAAAATGGAAGGCAAAGAACTATTTGGTTCCTTCTCAGATGGAATTCTTGATTCATTACTAATCTATGGAATGTCAAAAACTTTTTATAACGTTTTTGAGGATTCACTGTATAAAGGGAATAATAGTGTTTCCGGGGATACTATTATTATAGGTTTTTCTGATAACAAATTAAATTCTATTATAGTAGTTGGAGGAGCGGAGGGAACATATTTACCCGATCCGGCCACAAATAAAATTAGTCTCCCTGTGAAATATTCTGCAGATATGATGAAATATTTATTCAAAAATAAAAAAACAGATCTTTATGGTAACTCAAGTATTCATCATGAAAACACTACTTTAGAATCCGGATATATTAATATTAATTGGGAAAATGATATTCTTAGTGCATACCCTAATTCAAATAATAATATCAAAAATGAACCTATTTTATTTCCAATCATAAAAGAGAAGAATAAAGATCCAATGTCAGGAAGTCAGATGACTTATAATTTAAAAACTAAAAAAGGAAGAATAAAAAAAGGGTCTACTAAAGCAGATGATGGATATTACACGGGTAATAGAATACAAAATGAATCTTCTAAAACAGCCTTCATAGAAAACTCTACTTATACTACTTGTAATCTAGATACAGCTCATTTTCATTTCGAATCTAAGAATATGAAGATTATTCAAAATGATATTGTTGTAGCTCGCCCAATAATTTTACACATATCCCAAATACCGGTTTTAGGAATCCCTTTTGGAATTTTTCCACATAAAGGAGGTCAAAGACATTCTGGATGGATAATGCCATCATACGGAGATAATAAGAATCGAGGACAATATATACAAGGATTGGGGTTTTATTGGGCTCCAAGTGATTACTGGGATTCAAAATTGACTATGGGTTTTGCAGATAAACAAGGATATACTTTTAATGTAAACACTCAATATAAACTCAGATATAAATTTAATGGTAGTTTAAATTTTTTCAATAGGCAGTTCTTAAGTGGCACCAAAAATATTGCAGATATTTTTGGTGATAAAAAAACAAGTACTACAGTTCGATGGAACCATAAACAAGAAATGAGGAACGATCAATCCTTAAATGCGAATATCACTTACTCTACAAGTGGGGACTATAACAAAAAATATGGATTAACAGAATCAGAAAGAATGGATCAAAAGGCTATTTCAAATATTTCTTATTCAAAAAGATGGCCTGAATCAAAAAATTCTGTAAGCTTTAGCTATTACTCAAACCAAGATTTATTGATAAAAGATAAAATTGATGATAATAGTAAATATTATATAAAACCCAATCGGAAGGGAACACAGATAAATAGCAAGAACCAAACATTTCCAAAATTTTCTTTCAGGCATGGGCAAAGCAATTTGTTTTCTACAACTGCAATAGACAAAAAATGGTTTAATACAATTACTTGGAATTATGGCCTTAACTACACAAACATTGAACGCATTTACTTTGAGTCAGTTGAAATTGATAGTAATGTGTTTTCTTGGAAAAATGATAATCTATCAGAAAATAAAATAAACGATGAAAATAATGGCTGGATTCATACTACCTCGATTAATGCTCCTCAAAAACTTTTTAAGTATATTTCAATCAATCCTCGTCTCAGCCTCAAATCGGCATGGGTAAATAAAACCTACGATGGAATTTGGAATGATTCTTTAAATGTATTTGACAAAATAGAAAATAATGGGTTTGCAACCAGAACAACAGGGTCTTTTTCACTAAACAGTAGTACTCAAATATATGGTCTCGTCCCTATTCCTTTCGGTCCTGTTAAATCTATAAGACATGTGATGTCGCCTACCATTGGATACTCATGGACACCCGATTTCTCAGAAGACTTTCTTGGTAAAGATTTAAGATATGTTAGAAGAAGATCTATTGAAAACAATGAAGAGAAAATATTTGATAGATTTTCAGGTACGATTGCGGGAAACACACCTAAGTCTGAACAAAAATCAATGACATTTGGGATAAATAATATTTTTCAAGCAAAAGTTTTGAAAGCAGAAGAAGAAAAAAAAGTTGATTTATTAAACTGGCGCATAAATTCTGGTTACAATTTTGCGGCGGAATCTCAAAAGTTTTCAAATATAAGATCTAGTGTCCGATCAAAAATTCTTGGAAAGTTAAACGTAGATCTCAGCATGACTCATGATCTATATGATTTCGATGTTAAAAAGAATAAACGTCTTCCTTCTTTAAATAAAAATTCCTCTGGAAGAGTATCACCACGTTTGATAAATACTCGATTATCAACTAGTTTTAGAATAAAAGGCAAAAAATGGGAAGAGAGTGAACTCGTAGATGATATGATCGATGATACAACTACCACAGAAAATGATTTAGAAGAAGAATCCCACTTAAATACTGTCCCAAGGAATATACAAAGTTCTATAAATAATAATCAGTTGTGGAGTACAAATATAAGTTTAAGCTATTCTTTAAATGCATTAAACCCGAATAAAACCTCAAAAACATTCTGGGCAAATTCTAATTCCATTATAAACATAACAAATAATTGGAAAGTTTCATATCGTGCACGATTTGACTTAATCCAAAGAGATTTAGTAAACCATTCTTTTTCGGTATACCGTGATTTACATTGTTGGGAGCTTTCTCTTAACTGGACGCCAAACGGTATAGGACAAGGAATTAACTTTAAAATAAATGTCAAATCACCCACATTGAAGGATTTAAAATTAGAAAAAAAAGGTGGGGTTTACTCTGGTGCGGGAATTTGAATTCTTTAATTGTACTATTTATTTCAATTACGGAAATTCACTTAGAGAATAACACGAAATATGATTTGTACTAATTGCTATGCTGAATATTTAAGTCACATAAAAGAATGTGGTGATTGTGATATGAAATTAGTTGATGCATGCTTATTAGATTTACCAATTCCTCATATGGATTGGGAATCTCTACCTGTTTTTAGTGGTAAAATATATGCTGATATGGCTGCTGAAATTTTAGATGAAAATAATGTTCCTTATTACTTTAAAATGGACTGGGCATCTTCAACTTTTAATATTGAGGGTGCAAACCTTGCAGGCCAAACAGTACGAATTTTTGTTCCGAAAAGCCATTTTAAAATAGCCTCTGAATTGACTTTTCAAATTATTGGAGATAGAACTGAATGAATATTATCAGAAATATAAAAGGAACTCATGATATCTTACCAGCCGAAACAAAAAAATGGCAAAGTCTAGAAAACATTGTAAGAAAAAGCTCTGAGCTTTTTGGTTTTGAAGAGATCAGAACACCCATTTTTGAACAGACAAAGCTTTTTTCACGTTCTGTAGGTTCGGATTCAGACATTGTTTCAAAGGAAATGTATAGTTGGGATGACCGAGATGGAACAAGCCTAACTCTACGTCCTGAGTTAACCGCTTCTATTGCAAGATCATTCATTCAAAATAACTTAAAAGCAATATCTCCATTAAATAAACTATATTACTTAGGCCCTTTATTTCGTCGCGAAAGACCTCAAAAAGGTCGACAGCGGCAATTCCATCAATTTGGTGTAGAAGCACTTGGTTCGGAATTCCCTGAAATGGATGCTGAAATTATTTCTATAGCTTGGACTATAATTTTAAAGTGTCAGTTAAGCGGCTCGACATCTTTACAATTAAATAGCATTGGTTCAAAAGAGTGCAGAGAAGGTTACAGAGATGCTTTGAAAAACTTTGTTCGTCCTTACTTGAAGGAATTCTCTGAAACTAGTCAAAAACGTTTTTCTGAAAATGTATTACGACTTTTAGATACAAAATCTGATAAAGAACAGATTATATTAAATGATGCTCCAAAAATATCAAAATATTATACTAAAGACGATAAAAAACACTTTGAAAAAGTTAAAGAACTTTTACAAACTCTAAGAATTCCGTTTTCGATTAATTCTAAACTTGTTCGGGGACTTGATTACTACTCTAGAACGGTTTTTGAATTCACTTCCTCCAGTTTAGGAGCACAAAATGCTATTCTTGGCGGGGGAAGATATGATAATCTTATTAAAGATTTAGGTGGTAAAGAAACTCCTGGAAT
>Ga0233432_10005216_pt1 | contig 11341 bp, 10 predicted proteins | sample SI_122_August201_6_FD_179870 | JGI IMG/M metagenome (GOLD analysis project Ga0233432, IMG submission 179870) | Seawater microbial communities from Saanich Inlet, British Columbia, Canada - SI_122_August2016_10_MG | ecosystem: Environmental > Aquatic > Marine > Inlet | place: Canada: British...
AAGTGATCAAGTACGGCATCATCATGGACAGCTCATTTTTCGATTGGATTGAAGCCAACATTGACCGACTCCTAAGCCTCAATGGAGAAGCCATCACCGAGGCTCTTGAACGCTCAGTTAAGTGCAAAGCTGAAGTCGTTGCACAAGACGAAAAAGAAGGAGGTCTTCGAGCTATACTCAACCTCGGACACACCTTTGGCCACGCGGAGGAAGTTCTCTCTGGCTATGGCACCGTTCTTCATGGCGAGGCCGTGGCTGCAGGGATGGTCGCTGCCATGCGATGCTCTGTCTCCTTCAACCAAGCCACTCAAAACGATTTAAACAGAGTCGAAAAAATCATCTCTCACTGTGACCTACCAACTGAGCTCAATACTTGGGTACGCACTGACGACTTTTGGACGGCCATGGAAGGTGACAAAAAATCAGAAGCTGGGGTCGTTAATTTCGTCTTCTCCAAAGGCATTGGAGACTGCGAACTACCTCGCCCGATCGACCGAACCACTATCGAGAACGTATTAAACCCCAACAAGGCTATCACACCATGAGTCGGGAGACCAAGGGCAAGGACCCAAAAAAGAAAAAACTCTGGCAAGGACAAGGTGGAGAGTCCGGTCTCGACCCACGCGTGGAAGCTTTTTGCTTCACCCGTGACGTTGAACTTGACGCGAAACTCGTCTATCACGACGTCATCGGCTCCCTCGCCCAAGCCAAGATGCTGGAAAGCATTGGCATCCTCAACGATGCAGAATCTAAAATTCTTCGCCGTGGATTAGTCGATCAATGGTCATCCTTTGAACGAGGAGAGTGGGAAATCACCGTTGCTGAAGAAGACGTCCACACAGCGATTGAAGGCCGCCTAACCTCCACCGAAGGCCTATTAAAAACAGCCGGTGAAAAACTTCACACGGCGCGCTCACGAAACGACCAAGTCCTCACCGATATGCGCCTCTACTGTAAAGACCACCTCCATACCATTATGACAGGAACCTTGTCTTTAGCTCAGCACATGGTCACCGTTGCCAAGCAACACGAATATGTTCCCATGCCAGGCTACACTCACCTACAAAGAGCCATGCCCATGTCTTTTGGCATGTGGATGAGCAACTTTGCCGAAGGCCTTCAAGACGTTACTCAAGAAATTTCTATGGCCTACGACCTCCTCGACCAAAACCCCTTGGGTTCTGGGGCTGGTTATGGTGTCTCCCTCAAAATCGACCGAGAGTTAACTTCTCGACTCATGGGTTTTTCCAGAGTTCAATCCAACAGCCTATACTGTCAAAACTCCCGTGGGCACTTTGAGGCCGTGATGTTATCAGCCCTCACCTCTTTGATGGGGGTGATCGGTCGTTTAAGCTCAGATGTTTGCCTATTTTGTTCCGAAGAATTTAAATTCCTGCAACTTCCCGATGCCTTCTTCACTGGCTCCAGCATCATGCCTCAAAAGAAAAACCCCGACCTTTTTGAACTTCTTCGAGCCAAAGTCGTGGGGATGCAATCCCTTGAATCCAGAGTCCGTGGCGTCACTCACGGTATCGGGTCTGGCTACAGCAAAGACCTTCAAGAAGTGAAAGAGCCCGTGATGGAAGCTCTTCAAAGCGTTGAGCAAAGCCTCGACGTATTAAACGCTGTCGTTCCAGAGTTAGGCCCCAACAAAGAAAAACTCAAAGGTGCTATGAGCCCCGAACTCTTTGCGGCTCACCGTGCTTACGAGTATGTCGAAAAACAAGGTATGCCATTTCGACAGGCCTACCGCCAAGTCAAAGGAGAACTCGACCAATTGGGTGACATCGACCCCGAAGAAGCCGTCCGAGCCATGGTTCACATTGGCGCAACAGGGAACCTTGGCTTAGACAAACTATCAGCCGATCTTGAATCCAAAACACAGAAATGGAAAGAAAAAGATGCGGCCCTAAGAGAATGTTGGACAAAACTGATGGAGGTGGAAGCGTGAGCACCCTAAAAATTGGAAGTTTAGAAGTCGACAGTCGACTATTTGTTGGCACTGGAAAATATAAAACCAATGAACTGATGGCTGAAGCCCTCGAGGCTTCAGGTACCGAAGTCGTTACGGTTGCCGTTAGACGGCTCGATTTCAAGTTGCCAAAAGAAGAGCAACTGATGAGTCACATCGACACCAAGAAATACAAGCTTCTCCCTAACACCGCAGCCTGCTTCAACGCCGAAGATGCCATTCGTGTCGCTAGGATGGGCAGAGAACTCGGCATGGGAAATTGGGTCAAACTCGAAGTCCTAGGAGATCAAGAAACACTCCTTCCCGACCCTGTCGAAACCCTGAAGGCCGTCAAAACATTAGTCGAAGAGGATTTTGAAGTCCTCGCTTACACCTCCGACGACCCAATCTTAGCCCAACGCCTCCGCGACCTTGGTGTGGTCGCTGTCATGCCAGCAGGAGCCCCCATCGGCAGCGGACTGGGCATCCTCAATAGCAACAACATCCAGATCATCCTCGAGAAAATCAAGGAAGTTCCCATCATCGTCGACGCTGGCGTGGGAACCGCTAGTGATGTAACAAAGGCGATGGAGCTTGGTGCAGAAGGCGTTCTCCTCAACACCGGCATCGCGGGAGCCAATGACCCCATCTCTATGGCCAAAGCCATGAAATTGGCTTGTGAGTCAGGCTATCTTGCTTCTCGAGCTGGACGAATCCCTCGCAAAAGATACGCCACAGCCAGCTCTCCCCTCGAAGGCTTTCCAGGGGAATGATTTCTTTAACGTGAAGTTTTTCACATCATTTTTTTGACATATGGGAAGTGGGTTTCAGAATCCGCTTCACTGGGGTGAGATTTCATGAATAGCGAAGAACTCTACGAACTGGCCACAAACGCCGTACGTCGTAAACAATTCAAACAAGCCAAAGGCTATTTTATTAAGGCTATCACTAAGGAGCCTGACAACATCAAGCTCTGGCAAGGGCTCAGAACGGTCAGTCATAAGGAATACGATGGCAAAGCTATGGCTGCCGTCATGTCTGGCTTCTCCACGCTTTTTCAAATCTTCCTTAACAAAACGAAAAAAAATCATGAGGATGGAATTATCGCCTGCGCTCGATTTCTCTGCCTAAATCCCAAACACCTCTGGACCCTCAAGCAACTTCTGTCTTTGGCTGAAGCCAGTGAAAACCTCAACTTACAAGCCTTTGCGCACCAATCCATTGCCGAGGTTACCCCCGAAGATGCTAACCTCGTTATTGAAGCGGCCGATTTTCTTTCTGACCAAGGAGATGTCGAACTTTATGAGATTGCCGTCAAAATCATGGCTTCCTTATGCGAAGCCTTTCCCGACGACACAGACCTGAGCGGCGAACGAAACCGAATTGAGGCGAAAAAAGTTGTTAACAAGCTTAGCAACGCCGACAACAAAACCGATGTCCTCAAAGACAAAGACGCCGCCAAAAAATTGGAAGAAGAGTCTCAGCAAATCCGCACCTCCGATGATATGGACCGAGCAATTGAACGAGCCATCGCCCGTGAAAAAGAAGACCCAGATAGCCCACGTTCCAAAGAAGTTTTGGCTGACCTACTCCTTCGCCGAGGAGATTTTGACGCCTCCATTTCTAAATTTGATGAAGCCATCAAAATCGACCCCAATAACCAAAATGCTCAAAATCGCCGCGGTGATGCGATGATCAAAAAGGTAGAGTCCCAAATAGCGATTATGAACCAGAAGCTGAAAGGACTGGATGGCGATGATGCAGTTACTCTGAAAGAACGCATCAAGACTCACAAAAAGAAATTGCGGGAGACAAAACTAGAAGAGTTCACCCGTCGCCTCAAAATCAATCCTAATGACCTAAGCACTCGTTTCGAACTAGGCACCCTTTATTTCAATGCCAAATCTTGGGACAAAGCCATTCAAGAATTCCAACGCGCGGTTCAAGATGCCCGCCTTGCATTTCGCTCCAACGTTTACCTGGGTCACTGCTTCAAGCAGAAAAAACTCTACGACATGGCCATCAATGAATTTTCCAATGCATCAAAACGCTCAGGTGGCAGTAAAACTGACAAGTTGAACGTCCAATACGAGATCGCCCAGTGCTATGAAAGCGACGACAGAAAGCCTGAAGCCCTTGACGTTTACAAGTCTATATTAGAAAAGGACTTCGGATTCAGAGACGTTGCCGCCCGTGTGGAAACCCTCTCCTGAAACAACAACTACAAAATTCTTCACCTATCGACCACCATGGCCAACCGCAAAGCTAAAATCAAGACAATTGAGGTTAACGAGATTCGTCGCGAACGTAACAAGACCTACAAGACGGCTCTGCACTCCCAGATGCGTAAGCTCGAGGACGCCATCAAAGAAGGCGACAAGGAAGTTGTTCAAAAAGAATTGAAGAACTCCATGATCCGCTTGGACAAGAGCGCCAGCAAAGGAATCATTCACAAGAAGACTGCTTCTCGTAAGAAATCACGTCTCAGTGCTCAGGTTGCCTCACTGGCTTAATGCTTCGCGCCTCTTTTAAGGCGCCCCTTTCAAAGTTTTACTTCAGCCCGGTTCGGCAATTCTGAACCGGGCTTTTTCTTTTTATGGCCTATCACCCACTCGAGGACGAACACGATAACATCATCGCTCTAAACGGTGAGATGACCGCCGTTGTTCTCGATAGTGGTTTGGTGGATGTGCAAAGTCTCAATCGAGCCCACCATATCATTGATAAAATCCACATGCGAGGGGAGCAACCTCCTCTTCTCTTTGATTGCTTAAAAAGCGAAGGTTTCATCGAAGACAAAATCTTTCGACAACTCAACAAATCCCTTCGTCGCTCCAGACTAAAAAAAGAGATCAGAGATTATAATTTCAAAAACTACGAACCCATTCAAGAAATTGGAAGCGGTGGACTAGGCAAGGTCATCCTTGCAAGGCAACGCTCCATGATGCGTCTTGTCGCCATCAAAATCCTTCACAGCAACTGGGCTGAAGACGAAGAACTACGAAGCCGCTTTCTCTTAGAGGCTCGAGTACAAGGTCGTCTAACCCATCAAAATCTGGTTCAGGTCTACGATGTCGCTAAAGAAGGAGAGCACTATTTCTTTTCTATGGAGTACGTTGGAGGTATGACCCTCGAGCAACTCATCCAAAAAGAAGGGCAAGTCAATCTAGAACGGGCCTTGGAAATTTCACTCCAAGTCTGTCGTGCGATCGACTATATCAGTGGCCTGCAAATCGTTCACCGAGACATCAAGCCAGCCAACATTCTCATCGATCAACACGGCATTTCCAAACTTGGTGACTTTGGCTTCCTCCACTCGAAGCATGAAACATCTCTAAAAACAGCAGGGACCGTGGTTGGAACACCAGACTACATCAGCCCAGAACAAGCCCGAGGAGACTCCGTCGATCAGCGCTCAGACATCTACAGCCTCGGGGTCTGCCTCTACCAAATGCTCACCGGAGACCTGCCCTACTCTGGAACCGTTTCCACCGTCATGAAACAGCATGTTTCGGCTGACCTTCCCGAACGATCATATGGCACGGGGAAACTCATCCCAGCTGAGATCTACAGCATCATCATCAAAATGATGGCAAAAGACCCCGCTGATCGTTACTCTAATACCCGAGAGCTGATGAAAGAGTTGCAGTTCCACCTTTCTTCAGAAAACATGCGGTCCTCTCCTCAAAAAGAAGGCGAAACACCCCAAGACAACCATCTCAGTGTCCCATTGATCACTGCTGACTCCCTCCAAACGCTTTACCGAACCCTTCGTCTCCAGATGATCGCCCTCGCAATCCTCACAACCCTTCTCCTCATCGAAACCTTTTACCTTTTTCTCCAATGAGTGACTCGATTACCAAACCTCGTCCCATCAGTGGATTTCCAGAATGGCTACCTGCAGAACAGGCAGCTCAAGATCACTGGATCTCTATCATTCGAGAGGTTTTTACTTCTTACGGCTTTGCCCACATAGAAACCCCAGCTGTGGAGTTGACCGAAGTTCTATCGGCAAAAGGAGTGGAGCAAAAAGAAATCTATGCCCTCACTCGGCTAGCCGCCGAAGACCCAGAAGAAAACCGCTACAGTCTTCACTTTGACTTAACAGTCCCATTTGCCCGATACGTAGCCCTTCATCAAGGTCAACTCACTTTCCCTTTCAAACGCTATCAAATCCAAAAAGTTTGGAGAGGAGAACGTCCGGCCCAAGGTCGCTTTCGAGAATTTTACCAGTGCGACATCGACATCGTCGGAATCGACAAACTCCCCATCGACTATGACGCTGAGATGCTCGATGCGATGGGCTCTCTCTTCACTCGGCTTGGCATCGGTGACATCGTCTTCAGGGTGAATCACCGAAAACTTCTCGACGGGTTTTATGCCAACCTAGGCATCAAAGATGACCTACGCCCTGCCATTCTAACTGAAGTGGACAAACTTGAGAAAATCGGGCGCGATGGAGTACAAGCCAGCTTATCATCTCTCGGTGTTGATGCACAGGCCATCGACCGCATCCTCAACTTTGCCAGCTCCACCCAAGAAGGCCACATTCTCAGCGATCATCTCAAGAGCTTCGGCATCGACGACCCAACCTTCAACGAAGGTATCGACGAACTCTGCTCCATCTTCAATCAGGTTGTTCCCAAAGATGGCATCAAACTCTTATGGGATGGATCTATCACCCGAGGCCTCAATTACTACACAGGCGCAGTCTTTGAAACCCAACTGGTGGGAACAGAGTCCCTCGGCTCCATCTGTAGTGGAGGGCGATACGACGACCTCTGTGGACGCTTTAGCAAAACTCGCCTCCCGGGAGTTGGCATCTCCCTAGGCCTCTCTCGACTACTTTCCCATTTAATGGGCACAGAATCTCTCGATACCCTCAAACGCCCCTCTCCAACACAGATTGTGATGATGGGGATGGATGCTTCTCAACGAAAAAGAGACATGACCATCGCAGGAAAACTTCGAGGAAATGGCTGGAACGTTGAACTCCTACCTGCAGGAAAACTCAAAAAAGGCATGTCCCTCGCCAACAAACGCGGAGCTCCCTATGTCATCATTCCCAATGAAGACGGGTCTTTCGCTTGGAAGGACATGATCGAAGGCAAACAGGAAGATCTCGATGAAGCTTCATTGCTGGCCAAGTCCCCTGAGTGATCTAAAAGTCTACCTCATTGTAATACTACTTGCCGCCGTCTTTATCGGTGGGCTTAAAGCAGAAGTCGTCGATGTAAAGGTTGCCGTTCTCAGTTCTCACGAACCAAGGGATATCAGTTACTACACTGAATTACGCCGGAGATTGTACGAAGCTTCGAGCCTACGTGGCCTTCGCTTTGTAAATCGACAAACGGGACTCGTTCTAGATGAAGGGCACTGGTTCAGAAGCATCGCCTCTGCCCTCTTAGTTTTAGCTTCGACTCTCATTTTTATTGGCTTCTTCAAACGTCGTTGGCGACGCGTGCTCTACTACAGTGCTAGCACGGTTCTCATCATCTTCGTCTCTTGGATTTTTCTCTTTTCAGGCGTAGCCTCCTTAAATCAGGCCGACATGAAAGGTGGCCATCGCGTTCAAGACATACTCGACGTCACCACGGCGTGGGGTATAGGAACCGAAGTCTTTTGGGACTGGAACCAATTCACGGATACATGGGAAAAAGAAGAGCGACAACCTCACGTCGTCGTCGCTTGGATGGGACTTCCCCTAGGTGCCGAGGAACTAGAAATCGAATCCTGGCTCTCTGAGCATCGCCATCTGTCCATGCTCCACCTATGCATTGGCGCCAACCTTCCCAAGATGTTTCACCGCCCACTCTTCGGAGACAAAGTCCCCACACTGGACTGGGCTCCTGGAAGTCCCAGAAGCATCACTGAAGCTGGGGCGGCCTATGGAAGGGAGGTCAGCTGGCAAATCCCCGACGCTCACTCCACCTCAGCCCAGTTGGTCCCGTGGGGAAAACACTGGATCCTCTACCTACCAACATCACTAGAACCTAGCTCAACGGCAAGGCTTTTGGAAAAAGGCATGGAAGCTCTCGATGACCTGATCTGGGGCAGACTTGATATGTCCAAAGTGATCGCCCTACGTCTCGACGACCCCGGCTCTTCCATCAACCTTCACCTTGAACCCTGGCGATTTCAAACTCTTCCACCTGAACGCTGGGAAGGTATCGCAACAGAGCTGAAAAACCTTCAGGGGTCGATGACCGTAGGGATATGCCCAGGTTGGGTGGATGATGGAGATGAAAGCCGAGGAGCAGTCAAAGTCAGTGGACAGATGATAACTCAACGAAAAGCCGGAACAATCTTCCCGACTCACAAAGTCATCTATACACCAAGCGATGGCTCTAAACCTTGGCGATATGACCTCCAAGCCAAAGCACTGAAGACAAACTCCATTTTTGATCTCCAATCCCACGGGCACACCCATGTGAGTCCCAATCTGGAAGCCTGGGCCACTTCAGAACGCCGCTACGAAGATGCCGACTGGTATAGAGAATTCCTCGTCACAGAACATCGACCCTTCCAACAGCGCCCGATCGAAGTTCAAAAATCGATTCTTCTAAAATCCATCGCAGGCTACCGCGACATGATGGGCCATGATCCATCGGTTCTCATTCCCCCTGGTCACGCCATTTCATGGAACACAGCCTATTTGGCTTTTGAGGCTGGATTTGAAGCAATGGCTGGACGCCACCTTGTCTTAAGGCAAGGAAAAGACCTCGTTAGAAGAACTCGACTCATTCCAGCCGTCGATATCAACGAACTCAATAAGCTAAGTGATGCTCCCTATCCCGCCATGATCCTTCTCCATGATCGAGACTTTTCAGACCCAGCTAAAAAACTAACCCCCATGCTCGAGCCTTTGATCAAGCAAGGTCGAGACAAATTTACCAATGTGAATCATTTGGTTCATAGCCTGAAAAGTGCCCCAGAACTCAAGATCGATCGAATACAAAACACCCTCCTCCTCGAATGGCCCTCATCCTCAAATTTAATCAATCCCCTTCAATCCAACAATCCTCCAATCCATTTTCAGATTCAGTTACCCTCTGACGTCAACATCCAATGGGAAAAACTCAATTCCATTCCTGGCATCATAGGTGTTAAGTCAAAAGGCAGGCAACACGTGATCTCTTATCAGCTGCATGATCAAGCAAGGTCAGTTTCTCTACCCTTTAGTCGGTGAAGCAAGCTCACCATCCAGAGGAAATGGACATAACCGCACCCTCCATCTCCAAGGCTTTAGGCCATGAGTGGACTGGGAGTGAGTGGCCAAACCTTCCTCTAGACCGTAAAGCTAATATCGTCTTGGTGGCCAAGACGTTGGACTCCACCCAAGACCGACTGAACGAAGAGCTTCTGAGCAAACTCCCACCACACATTGAAAGTCTCCTTCTTGTCGCTGGAGAACAAACCCAAGGCCATGGCCGAGAAGGAAGACCGTGGTTCTCACCGGGAGCAGCAGCCCTAACTTTCTCCCTCGCTATTCGAATCAAAAATGATCGCCCTCTCGGTCACTGGCCTCTCCTCGTTGGGTGGTCTAAGGCCCGGGCCCTCTCCCCTTGGCTTAGCATTAAAGCTCTCGATCTCAAATGGCCCAATGACCTCCTCCTCAAAAATCAAAAGCTTTCTGGCAGTCTTTGCTCTCTGCACCAAATCAATGGAGCTCCCTGGATTCGGATGGGCATCGGAGTCAACATCGGGCCCATGATTTTTCCTGATGCCCTAAAAGGATTAGCCACCACCATGGCCGAGCACACAGAAACAGCGCCCTCTCGCCTTAAAGTCTTAACCTCACTCGTCGATTCTCTTATTGAAGACGTGCACCATCTCCAAGGAGCTGAACTCCTAAAAAACTACGCTGGGTCCTGCTCAATCTCTAATGGAGCAACCATCACATGGATAGAAGATGGGGAGAATCACCAAGGAACCACCAAAGGGCTTAACGACGATGGCTCCCTTCTTTGCCAAGAAGGCGACAAGCTACGACCACTTCACGTGAGCGAAATTCAACACCTAAGACCAGAGAGCCTCTGAATGGAACGTGAGATCGACCCACGTAGTTTCCGCCGCTATGACTTAGACGGAGGGTGGATTGTCTTAGTGGGCAAAACCGACGCCGATAACGATGAGCTCAGCTTAAATTTTCGCGAAGCCAACGATTACTGGTTTCATGTAGAAGATGTACCTGGATCCCATGTCCTCTTATTGAACCAAGAAGGAGAGGAACCACGACGACCCATCCTCCATGAAGCAGCGGCCATTGCCGCCTGGCACTCCAAAGGCAGGAAGGCCAAAAAAATTGGCGTCACCATGACCTTGGCAAAAAACATCTCTAAAAAAAGAGGCGCCCCAAAAGGGCAGGTCTTGGTGAAAAGCCGAGATGTGATCCGTGTCGTTCCAGGTCTACCCGAAGGCAACTAAAGCCCTCTCATCTTGGGCGTTTCTTAGGGCATTCCTTTTTCTTGAAGAAATTCAGCTAACACCCGATCTGTTCCAAGGATGTGGCTTTTCAGCCAATTGACTAAAAAGTCCATGAGGCTTTTGGGTAGGTCCAATTCTCCGTCCTTGAAAGATTCACGCAAAGAATGAATCCTTTTTCTGAAATCATGGTGCGCTTTGAAATGTGATTGGGCCTCAGGGAAGTCGTAAACCGTCATCATTTCTTCTTCGACGACAAAGTGTTTATTTATATAGTCTTCAAGCTCATTGAGGATCTCTTCCAAGCACTCTTTTCCTCGATTAGCCTCATCCAGCCGGTTGATCATCCCCACCAAACGACGGTGCTCCTCATCAATGATGTGAACTCCCACCTTGAGCTCTTCGCCCCATGCGATCCTCTCTCCCATACCTTTTTCCCGACGCGAAACGTTGGTCACTATTCTACGAGTTTTCATTAGCACTCAATTTGAAACCCTCCTTCTTTCACAATCTCCAAACCTCTCCTTGACGCTCGAAGCCTTCCTCAAAATGAATTGATCCTCTATCGAGCAGATCATGCCTGACGCCAAAGCCTGGAGGGAAAAGCTTTCCAATAAGCTTGTTCCCCAGATTGCAGACAACATCCATAACTTTGAGAGCCTAATGGAACTCAAACGTCAGGATAAGGTTTCGGACCCTCTTTTCGCCGAATCCCGTCTTCGTCTCGGTCTTTACGGTCAACGCTACGACAACGGCCAGCGCTTTGATGGCAAAGAAACCCGTCAAATTCCCTTTCCTAGTCCTTTCACCAAAGGGCCTGAAACCCAGTGGGACGCGCCTGGCATGGTGCGAATTAAGATCCCCAAAGGAGAAGTTAGCCCAGAGCAACTAGACCTCATTGCAGACCTCTCTGAGGAGTACTCCGATGGCGTGAATCACATCACCACCCGTCAGGACATACAGCTT
>Ga0233432_10005223_pt1 | contig 11334 bp, 4 predicted proteins | sample SI_122_August201_6_FD_179870 | JGI IMG/M metagenome (GOLD analysis project Ga0233432, IMG submission 179870) | Seawater microbial communities from Saanich Inlet, British Columbia, Canada - SI_122_August2016_10_MG | ecosystem: Environmental > Aquatic > Marine > Inlet | place: Canada: British...
ACCGGCACGCCGTGCGGCAGGCGCGGGTCGAACACCAACAGGCGGTTAAACTTTGGCGGATTAAGCGACGCGAGCGATTCGCGCTCGACGACGGCGTCGGCGTCGAAGTTTGACCAATAGTCCAGCGTTTGCGGTTTCAAAATCAGCGTCTCGCCGCCCGTCCACGTGCGCTCGTCCCAGTGCGTCAGGCTCAGCACGAACGCCCACGGGCCGTGCGGGACGTCCGCGTGGAGCTCCTGGCGCATGCCCTCGACGTAGCACGAAAGCCAAACCGGCGTCACACCCGCGCACCCGAGCTCGTCTTTTGCGTATACACGAAGACGTCTCTCGAGCGCGGCGAAGTCTTGTTTCGGGAAGTAATCCGCCGCGGGTGTGCGCAGTAGCGTGTACTGGTTAGGAACGTGCCAGTAGTCCCACACGAAGCGGTACTCGTGCGTGCGCCGCGGGTCGTCGAAGTGCGCGTCAAACACCGCGCGCAAACCGCGCGCCGAACCGGGCGTTTCTTTCGCGAGAGGCAGGAAGTCGTCGTGTATCCGCACGTGCGTCGGTTTCTCGGGAATCTCAATGTCCGCCACGGGCGCGTCTTCTTCCTCCTCAGCCGCGCCGACGGAGATCGCGCCCGGGAACGCGCCCGGCTCCGACGCGGGCGGCTCGGCGTCCGCCGAGGCGGCGCGCGAGGGGGGGGCGCGGCGAACGCGAGGAAGCGCGCGGAAGCGACCGCGGGGCGCGACGGGAGCGTGCGGAGCCGCCGACCCCACCGCCGAACGCGCGGAAACCTGGCGGACGCATCCCCGCGCGGGTCCGCGGCGGGTCGCGCCGCCGCACGTCGCGACGGGCGAGAGGATACCGGCGGGATGCATCGCGCGGCGCGAGCGCGAACTCGGGTGCGTGCGAAGCGGCGCGCGTCCCGAGCGGCGCCGAACCTGAACGCACCACCCGCCGACTGCTCGCTTTTCCCGAAAAGTGCACGCCAACCTTTGCACTCTCGTCCGGAACGCATCCAGTCTGCGCGCGAGACGATCAGCGCGCGGCAGCGTTGATGATGCGCGCTTGACGGCGAGCCGCGGCCGCGTGTTTCTACCACCGTCCTCCGTGCCCGCATAGCACACGGCGCCCCGGCGGCAGCGGGACACCACCGCGCCGAGAGGGAGCGCGGTTCGGGCGGCGGGCTCGCGTGCGCGCGCGATCCCGAGGGCCTGGAGGCGGGCTCGGGGGCTCGCGGGGCGCGCGTCGGCGACGAGATCGGGAGATCGCGAGGGCCGCGTCCATTGCGCATTCTTTTTTCGACGTCGGCTGGTGGATCCGCGTCCGTGCGCGCGTGATCGCCCGCGATGCGCAAGCTGCTGGGCATCAAGAACGCCGCCGCGGCTGGCGAGAAGGCCAAGAAGGCGACGCGCGCGAACCTCGGGGACGAGAGCTCGTTCTACTACGACGAGAAGCTCAAGGCGTGGGTCGACAAGAAGGGCGGATCGGATGCGCAGGCGTCGGGGGACGATGGAGGTCTCCCACCCCCTCCCACCGGCCCCCCCTTGGGCGCCCCCCCGACCGCGCCCGTGCCCATCGCGAGCGCGCGCTCGGGCGCCGGTGCCGGGGACGCGGACGCGCCGTCAGGCCCGTCCTCCGTGAACTCCACCGCGGGGACCGCCGGCTCCAACCCCATGTCTCGCTCGTCGAGCATGTCGCACGTGCGCAACCGGTACGTTGACGTCTTCGCCAACGCCGCGCCGGGCGACGGCGACGCCCCGGGCGAAAGCAGCTCGAGCAACACGCTGCTCGCGCCTGTGCTCCCCGGGGGCGTGCCCACTTCGGGTGCGCTCGCGCCGAACGCGCCGGGCGCCGGCGCGGGCGGCGCCCCCAAGTTTTTCATGCCGATGGTCCCCAGCGCGCAGTCGATGACCAGCGGCACGTCCCAGGACGGGGACACGGACACAGACACTGGCGCCACCGCCGGCGAGGGATCGGGATCCCTGTACGGCGGCGCTACCGGCGTCGGTCGGTCCGGCCTGCGCGTCGCTACCGGCGCCGCCGGAGGGCTTTCCTTGCTCGGCGGCGGCGCCGATGACGATTCGGCGCCGGTGCTCCTGAAGGGCGACAGCGCGACGGCTTCGCCCAAGGGGAAAAAGGCGAGGCCGCCGGTGGACGTGCGCGTCGAGGAGTCGGAGACCGTCTCCGACGCGAACGGCGGGACCGGGACCCCGAGCCTCGCGGGCAACGAGGCGCTCGGCCAGTGGGCTCGCGCGCTTGGTCAGGAGGACCAGGATAACTCGTTCAAGAAGCGCGCGGGCGGAGCGTTGGTTGCCCCGGGACCCGGCTTCTTCGTGCCCGCGCCGGGCGACGACGCCCCCGAGGGCCGAAACGGCGCGGCGGACGCCGGCGAGGCGTCGCTGCTCCGCTCGCCCGGCGGCGGGTTCGGCGGCGCCGGCGGCGCGCGCGGCGGCGGCACTGGCGCCGACGACGCGGGCGCGCTGCTTCCGCGGCGGAGCCAGGGCTCGAACCAGGGCGAGGCGCACGCGCGTCTCAGCGGCGGGAGTTCACGCTCGGCGCACGCTCAGGCGTACGAGGCGCACGAGCAGCAGCAGCAGCAGCAGCAGCATGCGGCGGCTTCCGATTCGGCGTACGCGTACCAGGACGGCGGCGCGTGGGCGCAGGCGGATGACGGGAACTGGTACTGGTACCCCGCGGACGGCGGCGAGCCCGTTCCGTGGACCGGGGACGCGGGCGCCGGCGCCGGCGCCTCCGCCGAGACCGCGGCGGAGTTCTCGACCGTCGCGGCTTCCGCGGGAACCGAGCCGTATGCCTCGGCGGGCGCGGATCCCGCGACGGCGTTTCACGGAGAGGCGGCGGAGTTTTCGGCGGCGGGAACTCCGCGCGCCGTCGGAACGCGCCGGAGCGCGGAGACGGCGCCTCCGGACGCGTCTCTCGTCGAGGACGACGTCGATTACGACGCGCAGTGGCAAGCCGCTCTTGACGCCGCGTACGCCGCGGCGAACGACGCCGAGGTGGCGCACGCGCGCGCGGAGGCTGAGGCAAGCGCGGCGCGCGAGGCGCTCATGCTCCGCGAAGCCGAGGTGCAGGCGCTCAGGCGCGCGGCGGAGGATGCTACCGAGCGCGAGTCGGATCGCGAGTCGTCGCTCGCGGCGGAGCTCGCGGCTTCCGAAGCGCAGAGCGCGGTTTTTCGCGAATCCGCGGAGTCTCTGCGCGCGCAACTCGAGGCGCTTCGCGTGGAGGTTTCCAACGCTGAGGCTTCGGCGTCGGCGTGGGAGAACCGCGCGCGCGACGCCGAGCGCCGCGCCGAGGAGGCGCGCGTGCGAGCGAATGAGGCGAACGCCGGCGCGCCCCGCGGCGCGCGCGGGGCGACGGAATCCTCGAAGGATTCCGGCGACGACGGCATGCCCGGCGGCGACGCCGGCGACGCCGCGGGCGACGCCGTGCAGGCGGCTCGCGCGGCTGGGTACCGCGCGGGCCACGCGGACGGTACGCGTGAGGCTGCCTCCGCCGCCGAGGCGGAGCACGACGAGCAGATGGCCGATCTGCTGGTGTGCCTCGGCGAGGAGGACCGCAAGATTGAGCGCCTCCGCGCTTTACTCGAGGCGCGCGGCGTGGACACGGAGAAGGTGATGGACGAGATCGAGGCGGAGAACGAAGCCGCGCTGCTTTTGTCCGTTCGCGGCGAGGCTGGCGAGGATGACGGCGGCGAGAACTTTCGTGCACGGACGACTGCTGGACTGCCGGGCGACGAAGAAGACGCGTCGGAGGATGACGCCGGCGAGACGTCGTTCGCGTCGTCCGTGCACTTCATGGCGGACGCCTCGGCGATGCCCGCCGACGGCGTCGGCGGAGCGGCGGGCGCGCGGCGCGGCGGCGGCGCACACGCCGAGAGGAACCCGGAGACGCCCACCGCGGGAGGCGCGCGCGTCCTGCAGGACATATCCCTGCCGGACATCCCCTCCTTCGACGAGGACGCGCCCGCGGAGGCGCGCGGAGGCGACGCCGGCGGAGGCGACGCCGGCGACGGCGCCGCGTCGGCGGCGACGGCGCGTTTCGACGAGTGGAACATGAGCGGCGAGATTGCGCGCGACGGCGAGGCGTCGGCGTTTTCGCCGGGAGGCTGGGACCTGAACTCGCCTCTGGTCCTCGCGGAGAACCAGAGCCTAGAGCGACGTGCGGATGTCTTCGTTCCGGGACGCGCGACGGAGAAGGCGAAGGGCGAAGACGGCGGCGAGGGAAATTCCGCCGTTCCGCCGGCGCCGCTCGCCGCGGCGGTCGTCGCCGCGCCGGCGGGCGGGCCTTTCGGCGGCGCCGGGGACGATGACGCGGCGTTCTTCGAGCGCCTCGACGGCGACGGCGCGGGCGCGGCTGAGTCTGCCCCTGCCCCTCCTCCGCGGCAGGCGGTCGAGTACCCCGCCGCCCCGAACGCGTGGGCCGAGGCGGCGCCGGATGCCGGAAACGCCTTCTCCGAGTACCCCGCGCAGCGGCAGACGCACGAGTACCCGACGCCCCAACAGTACTCGCAGCCGGCGGCGCCGGCGTTTTACGACCCCGGCGCGTCGCAGCCGGGTTCTCAGCACGGCTCGCAGTACGGCGGCGGGTCTCAGCAAGGTTCCGTGCCGGCGTCGCCGGCGTGGGGCGCGGCGGCGGCGCCGCCCGCGTTCTTCAACCCCAACGCCGCGGCGCAGGCGCAGTATCCGGCGGCGTCGCAGCCGCCGTACCAGCAGTTCCAGCAGCAGCAGCCTCCGCCCCAGTGGGGCGGGTCGGGGGTGGAGGACTCCGCTGCGCAGTGGGGGTACGCGCAACAGCAATGGCACGCGGGGAAGTGATCGAGGCGACGTTCGCGAGCGACTCGCGACTCGTTTCGGTCGATAGAGACTGCCCGTCGCGTACCGTTTCGTTATCCAAGGGATTTTTCACTACACGTAAAAAAACGCTTCTCTCCGCGTCGAACGTCGCGTCGAACGTCTCGTCTCGTCTCGCTACGTGCTGAGGATGGCCGAGACGTGCATGTACACGTTCACGAGCTGCATGGCTCCCGCGGACCCCCCGATCCACACCAGCCGCACCACCGGCGTGGCGTTTTGCTCGCGCTCGCGCTCCATCAAGGCAGCCTTCTTCATCGCCGCGACGGGGTCGGCGGCGTTTGGGTTGAACGGCGTCGTCGGGTTTTTGGCGATGAGGCCCTCCACCGGCGTGAGGATGGCTCTTATTCGCGTCTCGCCCAACACCGCCGTCGCCGTCAGCCGGTCGCGGTCCTCGTGCACCTCGGGCTTGACGTTCTCCGCGGCGCCGCCCGGCCACTCCAGCGTGCGCAGCGCTTCAAGAAGCGCCTCGAACGCCTTCGTGGTGTCCTTCAGGCGCGGCGCGCACGAAACGGACATCGTGTTGTGCGCCTCCTCTGAAACCGGCCGCCGGCGCTCAAACGCCGCCACAACCTCCGCCTCCGTCACCTCCTCCGCGCGTCGCATCCAGTCGCAGTGCAGGATGTCACTCGCGCTGGGCCGCATCATCGGGTCTTTGTGTACCATCGCGCGGAACAGCTGGTCCAGCTCCGGGCTCACCTGCCACACCCTCGGCCCGCCGATCAGGCGGTACAGCCGGTCGATGGGCTCCTCCAACGTGGACGTCGGCGCGAACCGCGCGCCTCGGCCCCTCAGCGCGTCCGCGATGTTGTGCTTGATGGCGCCCATTCTGCCGACGCCCGTGAGCAGTAACAGCACGAGCCCCGCGGCCCATATGTCGCTCGCGGGCAGCCGGTACATGCCGTCCTCAGCGGCGACGACCTCGTTCCCGATGCGTCCCTGTCTGACCGCCTCGGCGGGGAAGATGCCGTTATCGTACGCGAACTGCTCGTGGATGTTCGTGGGGCCCTCGCCAGTTTCGGACGGCTGCGGCGGGACGAAGACGGTGCGCCCGAAATCAGCAACCTTCAACGCGTACCGCCCTCCTTCCCGGCTCACTAAGATGTTCTCCGTCTTCAAGTCGCGGTGGAACAGGTTGCGGCCGTGCAGAAACTCTAAAGCTTCGCACAGCTGCGTGAAGATGTGCGCCACCACGGGTTCGCGCATCGGCTCGAGCGGTTGCGTGCTTACGTACCCGAAGAGGTCGCCGCCTTCGCACAAGTCGCACACGAAGTAGTGGATGGGCGCGGAGACGCCGCGCGAGTGTGGCAACGTGCACGGCTTGGGCGCGTGCGGCGCCGTGACCTCGATCACGTTCACCAACCGCCTGTGTTTCGGGATGGTGTGCAGAATGCGGCGCATCGTGCCGAGCTCGCGCGCCAACTCCGCCATCATCGCGCTCGGCATGTAATCGTGCGACGCGCGCGGCGTTTTTAAAAAGACAGCCTTCTTGTCTTGCAGATCGATCGCTTTCCAGCCGTGGCCGTACGACCCGGACGCGACGTAGTTCTCGATCACGAAGCGGTTGTTCACGATGGCACCGTTTAAAGGCTCCGTGCCCCTCGGCCACGTCCACAGACCCGCGGGCTCGTGCGCGGCGCGGCTCCAGAGCGGCGCCAGCATCACGGGCGACCCGCCCTGCCGCGCGCGCACGAATTGCGCCGGCACGTTGGGCACGATGAACAGGTGCATGGGCGGTCGCACGTCCTCCACCACGTGCGGTGTTTCGTGCGCCTTGATCTGTCCGTCGTCCGCTAAGTTGACATCCTCAGGTCGTTCCACCCCGAGCTCGTCGTCGTCCTCCTCGGCCAAGCACACGTCCGGCGCGCTCTCTTCGTGCGGGTTTATGGCGTGCAGGTACGTCGCCACCTCGCCCACCATCACGCGCGTCACGGCGTCGATCAGGAACCCGGCCTCGCCGTTGATCGGGCCGCACCCTTTTTCGAACGACCGTCTGAGTAATAACATGGAGGTGATCACCTCTTCGTGCCCGAACCCTTGTCGCCGGCGTTTCGCTACGATGTACGAGATGGTCCTTCGCAGTTTCGCTTGGCTCGCCGTGGTGAGGTAATCGACGACGGCTTTCACGATGCGAAGCGTGTTTTGTTTTGTTTGCTCGACGCGCTGCGGCGTGTGCGCCCACTCCGCGTACCGCATGCCCGTCTGCGCCAAAAGAAGAGCCGCCCACGCGCCAGCCACCTCCTCCGCCCTAGAGTTGATCCGAGCCGCCAACTCCACGCGCTTCTCCTCGGGGAACGCGCGCGAGATGCCCGCCAGGTCGACATTCTCAAACGCCACCACGTCCACGTCCGCGCGGAGGTTCTTCGTCGCCGCGCCGTCGCTGGTCCGACGCTGGCGCTTGATGGGGCGCACGGAGCCGCTCGCAGTCCCGGGGTCGCGGTCGCTGCCGTTCTCAGACTTCAAGTCGCTCCCGGCGCTCCCGCGCGTCACCAACCCGTCGCTGGCCAGGCGGCTGAAACTCGGCAGCGAGCGCACAGCCTGGGCGTCAACGGGGGATTCGACGGTCGCGGCCTTCGCGTCCGCGGGGGTCACGAGGTCCTCCGTGGCGGGGGAGGACTTCGCGCCCGCGGGGGTGCGGCGCGCGTCGCCGTCGGCGCCGCCCGCGGCGGGGGTGCCGCCGTTCCTCGTGCCGGGCATGGTTCACGACTCACGCGCGTCTCGAGCGACACCACGCGCTCCGAGGCGGTGTCAGATTCACGAGGTTTTCGGTGGTGTTTGCGTCAGACGCGAATCTCGCGGGCGCACGCGCGTCTCCGTCGGCGCGCTGCGCGCGAGGCGGCTCCCGACGTCCCTGGGGGGGCGACTCGGCCGACGGACGCGCGCGTGCACGTGCGTGCCGCGCCAGCAGGTGAGGAGGCCGTCGCGGCCGCGCTCGTGAAGGTGAGAAATCGACGCGTTCGGAGAAGGTTCGACGGCACCCCGTGATGAAGAGCTTCGAAACGCAACGCGGTGGTGCTCATCGATCGCCCGCCGGTGAGCGCGATCAAAACTCTTAACGGATGGGTCGAATTCATCGGAACGGCCGATGAACGCGAGAAAATCGTGTGCCGTTGCAGGTGCGCGTTTCTCGGCGAATCTAACATCAGTCGCGTGCGCGCGCGCGCGAGGACTGCACGCGATGACGGACTCGGACTCCGATTCGCCCTCCACCTCGCCCGTGCGCATCCCCACCGTGCGCGGGATGCTCCTCGCGCGCACGCACTTCGAGGTCCTGGGCTTCGACGGCGGGAGCCTGCGCCCGCGGGATGTCTCCGACGAGGAGGTGCGCTCCGCGTACCGCCGGTGCGCGCGCGCGGTGCGCGCGTCTCGAGACCTGGGCTCCGCCGTGGCGGAGTGCCGCGTGGAGGAGGCGTACGCCGCGCTGCGCACGCCGGAGACGCGCGAGGAGACGTGGAGAGCCACCGCCGCGCCTTCGGTGCTCCACGGACCGGTGGGTGCGGATGCGGACGCGGACGAACGCGCGCGACGCGCGGCGAGTTTGGGTCGTCTGCGCACTACCAAGAACGACGCTCCCGGGCTCGCGCGCGTGCCCTGGACGGTGGACTTCCCGGTGGAGAACAGCGTCGCGGTCGGGCCCGTGGACAAACGCGCGCTGGTCGCGGCGCGAAGACGCGTGAACGGCGCCGACGGCGCCAAAGACGCGCTCCTCTCCGACGCCGCCGAGAGGCGGACGACTCCCCAATCGAACCACGTCTCCTCCGCGCTGGCGTTTCTGCGGGACGAGCGTTTGTTTTTCGTGCGCGAGTGCGGCTTCCCGGGAACGAAGACAAAGCTGTGCGCGTTCTGGGTGGGCGGGACCCCTGGTTCGGTCCAAGACCCGCTCTCGCTGCGGTACCAGTGGCGTCCGATTGCTCGCCAGCCTAAAAACACACCGAAGGTGGTCAAACGCGACGGCGAGTGGTTCATCGGTCGCGGCGACGTCGTCCGCGTGGTAAAGACCCGACCCAAGACGAAACTTCCGACGAAAACATCCGCGGATGGCGGCGTGAAGCTCGTCGCCGCGGAGCACGTCGCGAACGCACACGTCCCGGGATGGATCCTGACGGAGCGCGCGGAGGGGACGGGGAACGAGCTTTTGTGCGCGAACGCGAGGGGGAAACCGAGCCTCGATTTGTGGGCGGCGAACCTGCGCGCGCTTCTGACGGCGTACGAAAAAAGCGAGTCTCTCGCCGAGTCTCTCGCGCCCGGCACGCCGCCTCCCGCGCCTCGCGGGAAGGGGGGACTGAGAGGTACGGCGCCGTCGCCGGTGAGGAGGCACCTCGTGCCCTACTAGAGTACTAGCACTTAGACTATTTCGCGCTACTTTTTTCCGAGTCATACTCGTGAATCACCGCGAAACGCGCGTACGCCCGCCATCGCGCGCCGCCTCCGTCATCGTCATCCGTCAGGTCGCTCCCTTCCGCGTCTTGCGAAAAAAGCGCTTTTTCATCTCCTCTACGCTTTTTCGTCCTCGTCCAGCTCCTCGAACGGGTCGCGTCCCCTCCCCCGGCCCCTGCCTTTGCCGCGCTCGGCGTCGGACGCGCCCTTGAAGTGCCTGAGCCGCGCCGCGTCCACCGCCGCCAGGCACGCGGCGTCGAGGTGCATGTTCAAATCGTCATCCAATTCGCGGAGAGCGAAGGACGCGAGCCGCGCCGCGAACGTCTCGTCGTCCATCGCGGACGTCGCCGCCGCGGAGGAGACGGCGCCCATCGCGACGCACGCGGCGTACCCTCGGGCGCGCGCGAGGCCGAGCGCGACGTCCTCGCGCGTGAAATCGCCGAACGCGGAAGCCGCGCGGACCATCGACGAGGCGAGAAGAGCTTCGGAAGCTCTTCTCGCCTCTGTAGAGTTTGCGTTTTGGGCGGGTAACAAGGGTGACGCGTCTGGGAAAAACACGCCGCGCGCGGCGACGACGGGGAGACGTCTTTCGCGTCTCTCGAAAGAGAAAGAGTCTTTTTCGCCAAAACCCGGTGGCTTGCACCACCTCTCCAGCGTCGCCTCGTAGTCGTCTCCCCTGCTCTCCAGCCGCGGGTCCCGTAGCGCGCTCAGCGAAAGGGAAACGCCCGCGACGGCGTCCCCGAGGAACAGGGACCAGGCGCCGTCTCGGCGCTTCGGCGTTTTTTTTTGAGACGAATCAAAACGCGCGTTTTGATTCGCGTCGGGCCCCGCGTTTTCCGACCAGAGCTCGGCGAGCTCGCTCGGCTCGTACAACGCCGCGTCGCCGAGCTCGAGGCCGCACGCGTCCCACGGGGTTTCGAAGGAGACGCACAGCGTACGCACCTTGCCGCGACGCACGGCGTCGCAGAGCGCGCGGCGGTGCGCCTCGCGGATCGCCGCGAAACGAGCCTCCGCCGCGGACGACGACGACGACGAGACGCGCGTCGGAACGAGGAGCGCGTTTTGTTTTTGGTTTTGGTTTTTTTCCGCGTCGACCGACGCGAGCGGGACCCAACGCAGAGCGTCCATCGCGGTCGTGAACGCCTCTTCGTGAACGCCTTTCTTGTTAGTGAATTCGTTCGCGACCCGCGAATGAACATTCGTCCGAGATCCGTCCTTCGCGAGAGGGTACGAGACGATCCGCTCGAAGCGGCGACGCCCCCGCAGCGACTCGGGCGCCGCGGCGAGCCACGGGACGTGCAAGACGTCGATCCAATCCGCGCCCGTGGACAACAGCAGGCGGTCGATGGCGTCGTCCACGTCTCTGTACGCGCGCTTCAGGTCGACCGCGGAGGCGGTGCGCTCGGCCTCGTCGTCGCTCTCGCGCGGCGCGAACGCGCCCCGCGACAGATGGCCGCCCACGACGAGATCCTCCCTGCGCCCGCCCCTGCGTCGGAGCCACCGCGCGAACCGCGCGTCCCCGCGGACGTCCGGGGGGGGGACGCCCGCGTCCACGAAGTTCACGTCGGACTCCAACGCGGCGGATAACCGGTCGTGCGCGACGCGCTCGTCCAGGGCGCGCGTGGACGCCCAGCACTCCGCGGAGACGCACGCCTCGCTGACTCGGATGGACCCGTCGCCGACGACGTCAACGCGGCGCTCGCCCGGCGCGCCCCACGAAGGCGGGGGGCTCTTGGAGGACGCCGCGGACGCGGCCGCGCGCGCGTCGACGGGCCTGGGGCGGTGTGCAGTAGATGGCACGCGCCAGAACCCGCCGCGCGCGTCCCCCGGGCGCGCGCACACGCACCCCCCGCGCGTCGACGCCGCCGACCACATCGAAGCGCGTCAAAAAGTAACAGCGCTTCTCCAACCGTCGGAAGCGGCGTGTTGTCTCAAGCTCAAATATGTTGTTGTTTCGGCTCCTGCGCTCGCGAAATATTTTGCGCCACGCTGTCAGATCGCACCGCGCTTTGGCGCGGTCGGCGATGAGGTGAGGGGTGCGGGGTCGCCCGGGAGGCGATGGCGGGGAAGCGATGCTCGCAAGGCAAGCTGAAATACAGCTGCG
>Ga0233432_10005229_pt1 | contig 11326 bp, 11 predicted proteins | sample SI_122_August201_6_FD_179870 | JGI IMG/M metagenome (GOLD analysis project Ga0233432, IMG submission 179870) | Seawater microbial communities from Saanich Inlet, British Columbia, Canada - SI_122_August2016_10_MG | ecosystem: Environmental > Aquatic > Marine > Inlet | place: Canada: British...
GATCCAGCTTTGTTGATGTATTGTATGAATTCCGACTTTAATCAAAATGAAATTAATAAAGCATGTATCGCGGCAGAACAATAAATATTGAAAGCAAACCACAAAGAAAAAAGGAAAAAAGAAAAATTTAAACTTACATAAAATAACTATAAACAAAAGTATAAATTTATATTTTTGTTTAAATCAAATAATATTTTAGCAAAACCAGTTAAATATTATTAGTAAAGTATTTGTATATGCGTATTGATTACACCCCCCAATTAGATTTTAAAGATGTTCTAATTCAACCAAAGAGAACTACTATCTCAAGTCGTTCCCAGGTATTGTTGGAGAGAACTGTTACATTTCCTAATACAACCGCTACATGGAGAGGAGTGCCGATTATTTCTTCCAATATGGATACAACTGGAACATTTGAACTATATGATGTTTTATCACAATTTAAAATGATTACTTGTTTACATAAACACTATACATTAGATGATTTTAAATCCAGATATGAAACCGCACCATTAAATCCCGAATATTTCATGATTTCAACTGGTATAGGACAAGAATCATTATTGAAATTACAGGAACTTGTCAATTTTTCAAAAGCAAAGTGGATCTGTATTGATGTTGCAAATGGGTATATGAGTCGAGTGGTTGAATATGCTATTACAATTCGTAAATTATTTCCAGATAAAATTATTGTAGCTGGAAATGTAGCATCAAAGGAGATGGTAGAAGAATTGATCATTAATGGTAAAGTAGATGTTGTTAAAGTTGGTATTGGTCCTGGTAGTGCCTGCCTAACGCGTCGTAAGACAGGAGTGGGTGTTCCGCAATTATCTGCAATTATTGAATGTGCCGACGCAGCACATGGTGTAAATGGTTCAATTATAGGAGACGGCGGTATTACTTGTCCAGGCGATTTAGCAAAGGCGTTTGGCGGGGGCGCTGATTTTGTTATGGTCGGTGGTCAATTTGCTGGACACGATGAAAATCCAGGCACCATAGAAGAAATAGATGGAAAAAAATATAAATTGTTTTATGGTATGAGTTCCGAACATGCAATGAAAAAGCATTATGGAGAAATGGCAACATATAGGTCATCTGAAGGCAGAGTTATTCGCGTTCCATACAGAGGCGCATTAAAAACAACTGTCCAAGATTATCTGGGAGGATTGCGTTCTACATGCGCCTATATAAATGCCCATAATATCAAAAACATGCCCAAATGTACGACATTTCTAATGGTCAGTCAACAACTTAATACTCATTTTGAAAAATAATAAGTAAATATGTAATAAATAAAAATACATTTATTTTTATTTATTTTTAATACGCACACTCAACTGCGATACGCTAACTAGTGTGTTAGTTATTGAAAGTTGGTTTTCAACTCTTTAAATACATTGGAGGCAATAATACAAGAATTGTGTAGTATTTCAACGACATTTGCCGTATTTGCTACATCCTTATTATCATCTGTGAATGCGATCCTAATAATGGAGTTTTCATCGTGTGGATGTGGTTTTGAAAATCCAACAAATGATAACAACCTTGTATTTCTATAATAATAGTAATGCATAACATACTCCAATATTTTACCAATTGTATAGTCTTCTTTATACAATATGATGTCAAATGAGTCTTTCAACGCAACTGGCATTTCCTTTACTGAAAACAACTTGCCATTTTCACTTGCGGCTTGTATGTCGCTTAAACGACTTATCAATATATCACACGCCTTTCTTATAATTTGCTTATTTGTATATATACCCAATGTTTCCATACAAAAGTCATAAGAACCTTCCTTCGTATAACGCAAACCATCATGATTAAACCAATTTGTTTTTTCATAATCTATTTTTTCTTCCAATTTTGCTAATTCCACTTCTTCCACATCATCGCGCATCTTTTGCTCTATTTTTTCCCATTCCGCATTTTGCTTTACTCTGTCAATCGCATATTTATAGGCACAAGATGACACTACATTATACATCCCATTATCCCTTGCTTTTTTAATATTTAAATCACATGTCAGTTTTAATTTTTCACCTTTTATTTCCTTTGATATCATCGGTTTTAGCCTCGCAAATAGTATATATGATTTAGTTTGTTTATTAGGGGGGAATAGTTGTTTTACTTTATCTTGAGGCAATTCTCTGCCGGTTTTTTTATCAACAAGTTTAAAATCCTTGGTTGTGATATATTCCATAGAATTAGACAGATTTTCCCTATCAATAACCACCTGTAAATCTTTTACGCTGTCGTTTAAATCACCAACATGTACCGGAATACAACCTAATCGTTGCTTTAATATTTCATTGTTAAACATTGTAGTATTATGCTCAATATTAATTGAATTATCATCTGTATCGATAACCGCCGTTTCAATATCAGATATGATTGTTCTTCTTAATCCATTCACAATACTTACATTTGTATTACTTACATTAAAATTTAACATATCATGTTCTTCAATAATACCATCAACTTTAGGTAAAGGAATTGAACTAGAGAACTCTTGATTTTCTGGAGATTTAGAATTATTCATTGGATCGCTCATTATTATATAAAATACATATAAATAAATATATTTATATCAATTTAATTTACAATCATTATTTACAAACAATTATAATAGTTCGTTATAATTGTTATATAAAAAAATTTCCATTTAGTAAATGAGTTCTGTATTGTATTATAGTAAGTATTGTAAAAACTGCGATTCTATTATAGGAAAATTATCAAAAACATCTATTCAAAAAGATATTCATTTTGTTTGCGTGGATAAACGGGTAAGAAAGGAAGGTAGAATATATTTAATGCTTGATGGAGGTAAGCAAGTATTACTCCCCGAAACGGTGCATAAAGTCCCTGCTATTTTGCTATTGTATCAAGGTTACCGTGTATTGTATGGACAAGACATCATGAACTATTATCAGCCAAAGATCAACGCAGAAACTGGAATTGCTACACAAGATAATTTAGAGCCGTCTGCCTATTCATATACTGAAATGGGAACTAGTATGTCAGATGACTATTCTTATTTAGATCAATCAAGCGATGAAATGGCCGCAAAGGGAAGAGGCGGGTTGCGTCAAATGCATAGTTTTGTGTCATTAAACGACTCTCTTTCAATTGAAACACCACCCGAAGATTACATTCCAGATAAAGTGCGAGAAACCGATTTAGATAAACTACAAAAACAACGCACCATGGAAATAAAATGATACTAATGATTAATAAATTGAATATAATTCCTATATAATTCATATCAAATAAATAAAAAAACAAATAACCCATCTCGGAGTTGTTTTTGTTATTTTTTGTTATTTTTTGTTTTTTGTTTTTTGTTATTTTTGTTTTTGTTTTTTGTTTTTTGTTTTTTGTTTTTTGTTTTTTGTTTTTTTTGTTGTTTTTCGTTTTTTGTTGTTTTTCATTTTTATACTTTTATAATACGGTTATCCCCATTTCTCGAAGAGATGCCAGAACGCGGCTGCAGGTGTCTTTCCATTCATCCCAGTCGGCATCTTCGGTGTAAATCTCATAAGCGGCTTGCACTACATCATGGTTGTAGAGGTTGTCAAATCCGTGATCATTTGTCTCCAGTGCCAGCTGATTAAGACACCCTTTTATTGTTCTTCGAAGAGATGCCAGAACGCGGCTGCAGGTGTCTTTCCATTCATCCCAGTCGGCATCTTCGGTGTAAACCTCATACGCGGCTTGCACTACCTGCTGTGAATGATTGTCTATCAACATATGGTAGAGGGTGGCAAACCCATGATCCTTTGTCTCATCTACCAATATATTAAGACACTGTCGCATTGTTCCACCAATCACAAATGGTTGTTTATCTTGTAAATTTTCCTTAAACGCCTTTTCATCTGCAATCAATCTTTTTAAGGGAGATGGCTTCAATAGTTCAATTGTGTTTGCGTCCATAATTAATAACGGTGTTGTGCGTGTGTTGTGCGTGTGTTGTGCGTGTGTTGTGCGTGTGTGTTGTGTGTTTACTGGATCGGGTTGCGTAAATGTTTAACAAGGTACAAAAATCTCGTCAATTTTATATTATAACAATTATAATATATTTTTAATATAATTACTTAAAAAATACATTACATATTATGATAATGGATAAAGTATCTTTATCAAAAGCTTTTTCGAACCACTATATGGAATTTTTAGATGAAGTGGTAAAAGTATACCCTAAAAGTGTTAAAATAAGAACATTTAGAACGGCTTCGTCACAAATAAAATCAATTAACCCTAGTAAATTAATTAAAATGTGGCATAAGGTAATTGGTTCGAAATTTAAAGATCAAATTTACTCTGAAAACTTTGATTTTTTTAAGAACCTGGATTATTCTTCTAACTTGAAAAATACAAAATGGGATTCAAACGATATTTATAGTTTTATAAATGAAATGAAATCATCTTGGGGTGCTTTATCAGATGAAAATAAGAAAAAAACAATGAAATATTTAAGTAACTTAACCAAAATGGGGGAAATGTATGATGCAAAGCAATAGATACAAAATACACAAAATAGTAATATATTTAAATTAACTTTAATTTAAATATATTAGTAAATATGTCTATATATGGCTGATGTATCAAATAATAGCAGTGAAGAAATTCCTAGTGAATTTAAAAATTTAATGAATGATTTTATGGGAGATATATTAACTAGTTTTCCAGAATTAGCACCAGATATAGAACCGTATTCTACATTAGATAACAATGATACCTTAAGTTATTTATTTCAACATTGTAAAACGGTGTATCCGGCAAGATTTTTCGATATTTTATACAATAATGAATCTATATTTACCGATGAAAATATAACAACGGAGTTTCTTCCTAACATCGATTTTTCCAAGTTATGGAAGGAAAATTTGACGCAAAAAACTAGAAATATTATTTGGAAGTATCTGCAGTTAATTTTATTTTGCGTGATTCAAAATGTAAAAGACGCTTCATACTTTGGAAATAGTGAAAAACTATTTGAAGCAATAGACGAAGACGAATTTAAAAAGAAAATAGCAGAATCAATGGATGATATTGGCAAGTTTTTCCAGGAAAATGGTTCTATGTTTAATCAAAAAGACACATCTGGCAATGAAGAGTTTAACATGCCGGATAGTGAAAAAATACACGATCACATCAGTGGATTATTAAAGGGAAAATTGGGAAGATTGGCATCTGAAATAGCAGAAGAAACCGCAGATGAAATGAATTTGGATTTATCAGGAAGTGAAAATGTAAACGATGTCTTTAGCACCCTTTTTAAAAACCCTACCAAATTAATGAAGATGGTTAAATCCATTGGTTCAAAGATAGACAATAAAATAAAGTCAGGGCAAATCAATGAAAAAGAATTAATGCAAGAAGCAGGTGAATTAATGAAACAAATGAAAAATATGCCTGGTATGAAAAATATGGATAAAATGTTTAAATCGATGAATATTCCCAGTGATATGATTCCTAAGAACTCCAAAATTAATTTTGGAGCGATGCAGCAAAAACTGTCTGAAATGACAAAACAAAACAATGCAAAGGATAGAATGTTGAAAAAGTTAGAAAAACGAAAGCAAACAAAAGAACAAACACAACAATCCACAAAAGCTCCCATAGAGAAAACATATCAAGAAATACAAAGCGAAATTGATTCTATATTTAAAACTCTTCAAATTGAAGGCGGTGATAATAAGGAGGTTAGTAAAATAGTTAGTAAACCGAAAAAGAAAAAGAAAAAGAACTTACAACAAAATTAACTGGTTATAAATAAAAAAATAACTCATTACTATATATTAAATGGATATGGATAAATTTTGGTTAGATGATCCGCTTATTATTTTTAAAAAAGAAAGGATATCTGAGTTTTTGCCCGACAAAGGATTTAGTGCTTCTAGAAAACTAAACGCTATTACTAGAACAATTATAATATTAACTATTTTAGGATATTTTGCGTCGAAAAATATCAAAATAATAGTAACGGGTGTTATCACTTTGGGTTTTATAGTGGCGATCTACTTTATTCAAATAAAAAAAGAAGAAGAAGCGCAACAAGTTAAAGATATAATGAAAGAAGGGTTTGAAAGCAGTGCTCCGCAGTTTGATAAAATTATGGAAAAAAACTTCACAACACCAACTAAACAAAACCCGATGATGAATGTGTTGTTACCTGAAATTCATGATAAACCAAATCGCAAAGAAGCTGCTCCTAGTTATAATCCCAATATCAGAAAAGAAATTAGTGAAAAAGCAAAATCTAATTTAGAAGATGAAAAATTATATAAAAATTTAGGAGATAATTTAAGTCATCAACATATGATGCGAAATTTCCATTCTATGCCAAATACAAGTGTTCCTAATAATCAAAAAGACTTTGCTATGTTTTGTTATGGCTCTATGAAGTCGTGTAAAGAAGGAGATGAAGATGCTTGTTCTAAAAACATGAGAAGACTAGGAAATAATATATATTAAATTAATAAATAAAATAATTATCTTTATGTTATTTATATAAGAATGGCAAATGCTAGCACTTTTAATTACACATTTTATAATTTAACTGGTATTAATGATGATGTTGTTGGATTATCGGAAAGTGATGTTCAAAACCAACATTTTGGTTCTTATACTACAAAAAATTATTTTGAAAATAACTGTGGTATGAAAAAGCCGATCAGCTTTGCTACACAACAACCAAATGTATTTTACAATGGAGGTCCCGGAACAGTTGGTGCAAATGGATGCAATGTAGAAAGCGATTCCAATCTTAGAATTGGAACGATTCAAACAAACCCCAAGTGTCGAATCAGTCTTCAAGAGCGACCATTTAAAAGCGTTCCATTTCTAGGAAGAGGCAAATCGGACGCACTTCAAGAAAGCAAACTTCAACAAGGAACTTATTTTGCCGATAAGAAAAGTTGTCGACAAGTTACTGAAAAATCATTTCGAACAACCGATGTTGATTTAGTGCCAACCTTAAAAGCCACTATTCAAAACCCTAATAATTTAGTAGAAGGTGTAGCCAACAAAGGATGGATTCGTGGTGGATTACCTTCACGAGATATGTCTAGAGACAACGATTACTTAAACAAGTGAAAATAATTTAAATACAACTAGCAAAATTAGTATTATAAACATGTATAATACTAATATCGTCGTTAACTATAACAAGGTGGAAGGTGACGAATCCGATACTACATATAGAAAACAATTGTTGGAATTTGTAAAATTAACAGAATTCAGCGATGATGTAAATACCAAAGTAGAAGCGTTGTATGATACATACAAAGATAATGACGATCTTAAAAAAATATTACCAATCTTACAAAAACATTTAGAACAAAGATGGCCATTTGAAATGGACAATAAAACCATCTTTATTTTTCTTTTTGCTTTTGATTATTTTTATTTAACATATCCATTTATATCTTCACTAATAAACAACGATGAAGACCGTTCACATTTAGTAGAACCCATTATTAGTAAGATAAACTTAAATATTAAATCAAAATAATACACAAAAAAATAACATATTATATTAAATGGCATCGACAAGACTGAAAAACTTACCCAGAGAATATTTGCGAGAAAAAAAGATAAACCAAGATGTAAATAATTATGAGATGGACATTAACAAAAAAATGCCTAATAAAACATTTCTACCTGATTTAGGCATAAATCCTGGTAACATGTCCAATTCTTTTTATCATAATACATTTTCCAATAATACTTGCGATATTGAAAGTAATTTAATGGGAATTAATAGCACAAACTTGGTAGAAAGTAAACCACAATTTCAACCGCAATTAAATACACTTCCATTTAAACGATACTTTGAACTACCAACGGCATTTGTTCCAGAACCTTTAGTAGTCAATCATAAACAACGACCTGCCGGTCCTTTTACTAACAATTAATTTACATTATTTACAATTTATTATTTACAATTTATTATTTACAATTTATTATTTACAATTTATTATTTACAATTTACAATTTACAATTTATTATTTACAATTTACAATTTATTATTTACAATTTACATTATTTACAATTTACATTATTTACAATACCATATATGATATATGTGGTATTTTAATTACTTAAAATATATATATACACATGAGTTATTTAAATGATTACGCTGATATACAAAAAAATATTGATGAATCTAGATTTAGTGAAACTGCAGAGTATTTAGTAAACCATTTCTCTTATGTAAATGATGTAGCAAGAAACCAATCCGAAACAACCATGAATAAGCTATCTGGTGTTTTAACGGGTATATTAACACGAGATGAATATCAACAAACCATTGTTAAATATGACGCGAGTGAAAATGTGGTTTTATTTAAAAAAGTAGATGATGGACCAAATAGTATTATTTTAGATATTAGTGATAGTCATGCTATTCGAATACCTGTTGGGACAAGCGCAGAGAGACCAACCGTTCTTAGAGACGGTTATTTACGCATAAATACAACAACCGGTAGTTTAGAAGTATTTGTGAACGGACAATGGGGTGAGTCTTTAAATGCTCTCACGGCACAATCATTTATTGAAAATTATGTAGATATTTATATTGCAGATATTAGTCGTAATTTAAATGATAAGATAAACACTGACATTAGTAATGTTATAGGTGGAGCAAGTGAATCGCTTGATACATTATTAGAATTAGAAAACTATGTAACTGATTTAAGTGATGGAAGAGTCGCCACATTACTTGTCGATTTTATTGATTTATCTGGGAGGGAAGACCAACACTACATGCAATTATCAAATGAAATTATAACTCTTAGTAGTGAAAGTGTTAGAGATATTTCGGATCTATCATCTATTACATTCCATACTATTTCAACTGAAATAGTTGATTTATCAAGTTATACATCATCCGAACTCTTACTTGAAAAATCAAGACTTAGCATTGAATTATCTACAGAAATAAAAGATTTAAGTAGTGAAACGATTAAAGATATATCTGACTTATCTGCACTAACATTTAATACACTAAATACAAATATAACTGATCTTTCCAATTATACTTCTTCGGAATTGTCTCATAAAATAAGTGATTTAAGTAGTGAAACTGCGCGGGATATTGTTGATCTATCGAGTTACACATCATCAGAATTGTCTCTTGAAAAATCACGCCTGAGCATTGAACTATCTACTGAAATCCGAGATTTAAGCAGCGAAACAAGCAGCGACATTACTGATTTGTCTAATTATACTTCTGCGGAATTGTCACTTGAAAAATCACTACTTAGTATTGAACTATCCACTGAAATCCGTGACTTAAGTAGCGAAACAAGCAGCGACATTACTGATTTATCTAATTACACTTCTGCAGAATTGTCTCTCGAGAAAAATCGCCTTAGTGTTGAACTATCTAATGAAATCAGCGATTTAAGTAGCGAGACTGCACGAGACATTACAGATTTATCCAACTACACATCCGCAGAATTGTCTCTTGAGAAAAACAGACTTAGTGTTGAACTATCCACTGAAATCCGCGACTTAAGTAGTGAAACAAGTAGCGACATCACCGATTTATCCAACTACACTTCATCAGAATTGTCACTTGAAAAAAGTCGTCTAAGTGTAGAACTATCAACCGAAATCAGTGATTTAAGCAGTGAAACCGCGCGCGACATCACGGATTTATCCAACTACACCTCTGCAGAATTATCACTGGAGAAATCGCGGCTCAGTGCCGAAGTTTCAACTAATATAAGCGACTTAAGTGCTTTAACATTTCAAACAATTAATTCAAAAATTACTGATTTATCAAGTTATACTTCAAGTGAATTAAACCGCGAAATTAGCACAGAACGAAGCATAACTGTTAGAGACTTGTCTGATATGAGTGGTGATATTCATCATATTATTGATGATTTAATTGGAAACGCGCCTTACTATCTTGATACATTAGAAGAAATCGCATTTACATTGGGGGACATTACAGAACCAAGTGGTGGTAGTTTACAAACCATTATCCAAAAAATTTATAGTGTATCGCAAGATATATATGATTTGTCGCAAACAGTTGCGGGGGTTGATTCCGATTATAGAAACTTAAATGGTCGTTTAACAGTAAACACATATTCAGTAACTGAACCAGCAGAAACAGTGGGTTTAAATGTGATAAATGGTGATATATCATTAAACAAAACCGTATTGATGTATAATAAAGACAACATAATAATTGGGAACACTTCAACTGGAGATACGATAAAGGGTATTTCATCTTATGCTAGTCTACCACAAGGTAATGTTTTAATTGGTTCGTCTACAGATATATCTAATTCATCTATACAATTTTCAACTGGATTAGGTTATGGCATCGATTTAAGTGGCACCGGTTCAACCGCAATAGGATATTTAGCCAAAACCGATGGCACAAATTCTACTGCAATTGGATATGGTAGCACAGCAATAGGAAATAATGTTATACAATTAGGAAATTCACAGGTAGAATATGTTAATACTAATGGGGTTGTCACTATGAGTTCGGATGCTAGATTGAAAACAAACATTAATACCATTCCTTTTGCTTTAGAAAAGGTGGAAGCGTTAAGAGGCGTTACATATACTAGAACCGATTTGCCAGATAAAGACAAAGTATATATGGGATTGATAGCACAAGAAACAGAAAAGGTAGTGCCCGAAGTGGTAAACAATGGAGGTGAATACAAATCTATTATGTATAACAGTTTAATGGGGTTGCTGGTAGAAGCAGTTAAGGATTTAAATGTAAATCATAAGGTATTGGATGGTCGTCAAACAAATTTAGAAAGAGATATAACTAGTATTAAAAATGTCATACGAGAAAAGTTACGACAATTAAACAAAATAAAAAATTTAGTAGATGTTAGAGATAAAAAGTAAATACTATATCATAACATACTACCCATAAAATAATAGGAAATAATAGTAGGTTAATTTATTTATTAAAAATAAATTAAATAATTAATATATATATTAATGGCTTTTACACGATATAATTATGATGAATGCAGAACAAAAAAATTGTTACAAGAATCAACTGATCCAGGAAGATATGTATTAGATACGCCTGGATGGGGTGATCGACCTACTTTATTTAATGATCCTCAAATAAGACATATGGGGTGGAGTGCAAATCTTCAAACCGTTTCAAATGGTCATCCAATTGATATAGAAAGTGACTTGAAAAATGTAGACAAAAAATTACAGCGATATGGACGGCATTACAAAGTGGCAAAACCACTTAAAACAAATCCAGTAAAGGTTTCTACACACGCAAAAGAAATAACGGGTCAATCTAGAACAACGCATCCTG
>Ga0233432_10005233_pt1 | contig 11321 bp, 4 predicted proteins | sample SI_122_August201_6_FD_179870 | JGI IMG/M metagenome (GOLD analysis project Ga0233432, IMG submission 179870) | Seawater microbial communities from Saanich Inlet, British Columbia, Canada - SI_122_August2016_10_MG | ecosystem: Environmental > Aquatic > Marine > Inlet | place: Canada: British...
TCAGGCCGCCTCGGATTTGATCTTTAAAGGGGTAGAGCAGCCTAATGGCTATACCGAACCCGTACTGCATGCTCGGCGCCGCGAAGCAAAGCGGAAGTACGGTGTGTAAGATTGATTGCCTGATTGTCTGATCACCGGCGTGCTTGCGGCACGGAATCGCATCGCCATAGGCGAATTACCGAACTGCGCCTGCCGTTGACCGGTTAGGCTCGCCGCATCCCCTGCGCTGTGTTGCTGAATGCGATCGTCGGGCATTGCCTCTGAGCGTCGGCAAGTTTTGCCAGGAACATCAAAAACCGTCAAAAAAACGTCAAACGGCGCTCGCTGTGCCGCACCTGAGAAAGTAAAACTGAATTAATTCAATAACCTATAAAAACTTTTTAGTTTGGCACGGCTTGTGCATTTTAAAAGGCTCCGAGTCCCGTTGTTCATGACGGGCTCGGCGAAGAAACCCTTTTAAAGGAGCGGTGCAATGAGTCGGCAACGAACGTTAATCAGGAATGTCTTAAAACTTTATCAAAAGGCTGGGCTGTCGCTACTTGCGATGGGTATGAGCGCGAGTGTGCTCGCCAATCAATTGCCTCAAGGCCCGCAGATCAACCAAAAAATCAGCGCACGGCTGGTGCTGAACGCTCGCGGTGATGCCACGCAAGCTGCGCAACTAAGTCCTCATCGACCCGCCGGTAATGGGGTGAAGTCCGTCCCCACAGCATCTGATCAGATCGATCGATTTAAGACGAGTGGTAACCCGTCTGAGACGATCAGTCGTTATCTTTGGGATGGCGCAAAGACCTCTGAGCCGAAATTGTCACGTTACCTTTGGGATGGCGCAAAGACCTCTGAGCCGAAATTGTCACGTTACCTTTGGGATGGCGCAAAGACCTCCGAGCTAAAATTGTCACGTTACCTTTGGGATGGCGCAAAGACTTCTGAGGCGAAATTGTCACGTTACCTTTGGGATGGCGCAAAGACCTCCGAGCTAAAATTGTCGCGTTACCTCTGGGATGGCGCAAAGACCTCCGAGGCGAAATTGTCGCGTTACCTTTGGGATGGCGCAAAGACCTCCGAGCTGAAATTGTCGCGTTACCTTTGGGATGGCGCAAAGACACCTGAAATCGAGTTATCACGAGTTCTTTGGACTGCCGAAAAAGCGTCGGAATTGCAATCAGCTTCACGACGATGGGTCCCGATGCCAGTCGCGGCGGAACAGGGCGAGTATGACCCACGCTTTGCACGCTTTCTCTGGCGCGAGTTTGACACGGCGCTACCCGACACCCAGCCGAAATCGGGACGGCTCGATGACTTAATGGGACAGGATTATCCTGCTTTCTTACTGGATCCCCGGCTCCAGGTCGCAAGCACTGACGCGATGTTGAGCCCCACACATCGAACGCAACAGATAGCCCTAACTGGTTTGAATTATTCAGCCAAGAGCGCCGCGACGCTTGAGTTTGAGGGGCAGATCGTTCGGTGGTCGTTGGTCAATCAGGGCCTGAAGCCGTTGGAATTTTCAACCTTAGATTTGACCGTCCCGGACGGCGCAGCGCTCACGAGTGTCGTCATCAAGCAACCTGGGCTGGCGCCGATCGATCTTGGCGTCGATGGCTCGAGGTTGCGTCTGGATGGCGCATTACATCCGGGAACCGCGGCGACCGTTGAGGTTGGGTTTGCCGAAGCCCCTAGCCGAGATGAAAGCCAGTATGGCTTCAATCTCGCGTTTAAAAACGGTCAAACGATTGAATTCTTATCTCGGCGCAATTTGCCGATACAAGGTGAGCGCAGAGATTCTTTCTTCCCAACCTTGATCCGAGCGGACGAATTGCACCGAGCGGGTTTAACGGGTCGAGGTGTTGGGGTTGCCGTGATTGATACCGGTGCCTGGGCGCATCCCGCTCTGGCGCTCAATACTGAAGGTCAATCCAGAGTGTTGTCATTTTATGATGCCATTAAGAATGAAGAAGGCGCTGTCATGGTCGATGAAAACGGCCATGGCTCCCATATCACGAGTGTTCTGGCGTCTTCAGAGGCAAGCTATGATCAATCGGGTACCCGAACCGGTAGCTACCATGGTATCGCGCCGGACGTCGATCTCGTTGTGGTTAAAGCCTTTAACGATGAAAGTAAAAGTACTTACCTGGATGTCGTCAGCGCCATCGCCTATGTGGTTAAGCATCGCGACCGTTTTAATATCAAGGTTTTGACACTGGCCTTTCAAGGCGATGCGGTCTCGCATTATTGGCAGGACCCTATTAATCAAGCCGTCATGGCGGCGTGGGATGCCGGGATCACGGTTGTCGTCTCGGCGGGTAATTCCGGACCAGATGCAATGACGATCGGGGCGCCTGGCAATGTGCCCTATGTGATTACCGTTGGTGCTGTAACCGATCACTACACGATGGATGATCAGAGCGATGACTATGTCGCCACCTTTTCGTCCGTTGGTCCGACGCTCGAGGGTTTTGCAAAGCCGGAAATGACGGCACCAGGCGGGCACATGATGGGCTTGATTCCAGAGGCGTCAACCGTGACGTTTGAACACCCAGAATTCCATGATGGCTATCATTATTATTTGATGTCCGGGACGTCTCAAGCCGCCGCGGCCGCGAGCGGCGTTGCGGCCTTAATGTTGCAAGATGATCCGTCTTTGTCACCGAATGATGTGAAGTGTCGGTTAATGGCCTCTGCAAGATTGGCGACCAAGAATGGCCAGCACACTTTTAGCGTGCTGCAGCAAGGTGCTGGTTTGATCGATGCGGTTGCCGCAGTCGCGTCGAAAGAAACCGGATGCGCCAATCAGGGCTTGGATTTGAAGTCGGATATTGCTGGGCGAAGGCATTTCAAGGGTCCTTTTAATAGTCGAGCTCAGATTGAGAAGGACCTGGCCTTAGAGGATTCGGATCAATTGGTCTTGTCCTCAACAACCGCGGTTTTTCATCAGGCTGCCAGCGAAACCGAAGCGGTTCTGCGGGCATTTAATACCGTGTCTGTGTTCGATGAGGCCGCGCTGAAGCGCGAGGGCCAATACGTCACGCTCGAGAGCTTGGCCGCGAATAATTTGAATTGGGAAGCGTCCGACTTGGTGTCCCAAGGATATTTGCTAAATCGATCCTTTCAGGGCTTGGAGCAGCTTGCATTTGATGGACAGTTCGGGATTGACGCGCAATTGTTGAGTAGTTACTTAATTGGATTGAAGGCGCATCACGGAGGCGTCTCTGACACGGGTTCAAGCTTTAGTCAGGCGGGTTTCATCTGGAATTTATCAAGTCCTGAAAATACGGGTTTCATCTGGAACCTCTCAAGCCCTGAGAATGCGGGCTTTATCTGGAACCTCGCGAATCCTGAAAATGCGGGCTTTATCTGGAACCTCGCGAATCCTGAGAATGCTAGGTTTATCTGGAACCTCTCAATCCCTGAGAACGCCGGCTTTATTTGGAACCTAACGAATCCTGAGAATGCTGGGTTTATCTGGAACCTATCAAGCCCTGAGAACGCCGGCTTTATTTGGAACCTAACGAATCCTGAGAATGCGGGTTTCATCTGGAACCTCGCGAATCCTGAGAATGCTGGGTTTATTTGGAACCTCTCAAGCCCTGAGAATGCGGGTTTCATCTGGAATCTCTCAAGCCCTGAGAATGCCGGTTTCATCTGGAACCTCTCAAGCCCTGAGAACGCGGGTTTCATCTGGAACCTCGCAAGTCCTGAGAATGCCGGTTTCATCTGGAACCTCTCAAGTCCTGAAAATGCGGGCTTCATCTGGAATCTCTCAAGCCCTGAGAACGCGGGTTTTATCTGGAACCTCTCAAGCCCTGAGAATGCTGGGTTTATCTGGAATCTCTCAAGCCCTGAGAACGCGGGTTTCATCTGGAACCTCTCGACGCCTGAGAACGCCGGTTTTATCTGGAATCTCTCAAGTCCTGAGAACGCCGGCTTTATTTGGAACCTAACGAATCCTGAGAATGCGGGCTTTATTTGGAACCTCGCAAGTCCTGAGAATGCGGGTTTCATCTGGAACCTGGCAAGCCCTGAGAACGCGGGTTTCATCTGGAACCTCTCAAGTCCTGAGAGTGCAGGGTTTATCTGGAACCTCGCAAGTCCTGAGAACGCCGGTTTTATCTGGAATCTCTCGACGCCTGAAAACGCGGGGTTCATCTGGAACCTGTCCAATCCTGAGAACGCAGGCTTTATCTGGAACCTGTAGTTGGCATCCCCGACACAGATGTGTTTTAACTTGTGACTGGGTGAAAATGCTGTTCTGATAACGGTTTCGGGGTATTTGGATCAACCGATTGGTCTCATTGAGCTTTTTGAGCGATTTTTCTTCGAGCATCGCGGCTCTGGTGAATCACACCAGCCGACTTGGTTGGGATAACCGGCGTCCGATTTTTGGTTGTGGCGCACTGGCCTTGATGCTGCTGATTGCAGCCCCGGTCTTGGCGATAGACGCCTTGGTGAATAAGCGGGCCATCGTTTTTGATCATCTAACCACCGAGAACGGTTTGTCGCAAAATGGCGTGACCGCGTTTGTTCAGGACCGGCAAGGGCTGATCTGGATCGGAACGCAAGAAGGTCTCAATCGTTATGATGGCTATGAGTTTACGAACTTTTATCATCTCATTGAGGATCAAAATTCCCTCTCACACGACCAAGTCTGGTCCCTGCTTACGGATCAAACTGGTGGCATCTGGGTCGGGACTGATGCCGGGCTGGACCGCTTTAATCCCGTAACCCAAGGTTTTGAACATATCCCGCTTAAGCCGTCTGTTGAAACAAACGCGGCGATCTCAGTGTATGCACTCGCGGAGGGCTCGGCGGGCGTCATTTGGGTTGGGACTAATATTGGATTAATAGAGATTCAACCCGACGGCACGATGGCTTGGTTTGAGCACGAGCTGAATAATCCCAAGAGTATCGGGGCGGGCAGCGTTCGGGCGCTGTATCGGGATCAGGCTGATCGGTTGTGGGTTGGCACGGATTCGGGGGGCATAACGGTGATTGATGCTCAAGGTCAGGTCAGAGAGCGTCATGTCTCGGATCCATTGAACCCGAACTCGCTGTCGGAAAACGCGGTTCGCGCCATTGCATCGGACACCCTTGGGCGGCTCTGGGTCGGCACCTATAGCGAAGGCGTGAGCATCTTTGATGAACGGGACAATCGTTGGTTTCGCTTGCGGCATGACCCCAAAGACCCGACCTCTGTCACAGGAAATCGCATCCGGACGATTCTCAAAGATACGGGCGGAGACCTTTGGATTGGGGCCGACGGGGGGCTGAATCTTTGGCGATCTGGGGGAGAGGGATTCCAACAATATCGGGCGGATCTGTCTAATAGTAAAAGTCTGAGTGACAACACAATTCTGTCCTTATTTCAGGATCAAGGGGGTGTTATTTGGGTTGGGACGTTTAATGGCATCAGCAAGTGGAATGCAACCGTCGAAAAATTTCCAGTCTTTAAACTCCAAGCCACGATTTTTGATGAGATCTCATCGCCGTCGATCTCTTCTTTTGCCGAAGATAAATCCGGTAATTTGTGGATCGGTACTTTCGAAGGCCTCAGTGTTTGGGCCGCCGATGAAAGCGATCCCGTGTTTTTTAATGCAGATTCAATGGGTCTGAGTGGCAAGCGGGTCATGGCGCTTGCGGTGGTTGATGATGAAATTTGGGCCGGCACGATGATTGGCGGCCTCAACGTCATCAAGGATGGGCAAGTTGATCGAGTGTATCGCTTCGATCCCAATGATCCTAGGTCGCTGTCGTCGAGTGCCGTTAGCCGGATTTATTTGGATTCGAAGGGGCGGCAATGGATAGCAACCTACGGCGGTGGTATAAATTTGTTCGAGCCAGGAAGGGGGTTTAAGCGCTTTCCCAGCTTGTCTAATCCGAAAGGGCAATTTAGCGATCTTCGAACGCTCGATATTCTCGAGACGCGATCGGGTCTGCTCTGGGTGGCAACCGATGGTGGCGGTATTACAGTCTTGGACGCGGTCACCGGCGATACCTCCGCATTACTCTATGACCCGAACGATTCTGGGAGCTTGTCGAGCAACAATATTGTCTCGCTCCTAGAGACCGATCAGGGGATATGGGTTGGAACGCGGGACCGTGGCATCAATTTTTATGATCCAGTTTCCGCAACCTTCTCCCGGTACTCGAAAGCCGATGGCTTGGCGAGCGACGCGGTATTTGGCTTGTTGGAAGATGCGGCTGGACGCATTTGGGTTAGCGGCGGTAAAGGGCTGACGATGATTGACCCGATGACCATGCAATTCCAGTCGTTTGATTCAAGTCATGGTTTGCAAAATACTGATTTCAATAGTGGCGCCTACCTCGGCCTGTCAGATGGGCTCTTTATCTTTGGGGGCAACAATGGCTTCAATGTCTTTGACCCTGTCAAAATCCGAACCAAAAATAATTACGTGCCTGAAATTACGCTGACGGAATTTAGTAAATTCAACCAAGTTGAACTTAACAGTAGAGCCTTGGATGAAATGGCGGAGTTGGTCCTGGATTATCAAGATTCCGTCATTGGCTTCAAGTTTGTTGCTCTGGATTTTACGGCGCCGCTTAAAAATCAGTTCCGGTATCGGCTAAAAGGATTTGATCTGGATTGGGTTGATTTAGTTGGCGAGCATCAAACCACTTATACGAATCTTGACCCTGGTGACTATGAATTCGAAGTGATTGGTTCGAACAATGATCTGGTCTGGAATGACCGCGGTGCATCCATTCGAATCACCGTTTTACCACCGCCCTGGGCCACTTGGTGGGCTTATCTGGGTTACCTCACAGTCTTGATTGTGACGGTCCTGTTGTTGTTAAAAAATAATACGCGCAGGCAACGCTTTGAAGCGGAGAAACGCTACAGTCAACGATTGCAGCTCTATATCGAGTCCCTTGAGCAGGCAACTGAGTGCATTATTATTGCCAACGAAAAGCATGAGATTTTGTTTGCGAATCATGCGATAGCCGCGGTTCATGGATTAGTCCCCACGGCGGCTGTTGGGCAAGATGTTGTGACGGCGTTAATCAGCGACGGGGCACAAAGGGCTGCTGTGACCCAAGCGCTTGAGCTCACGGGACGTTTTGAGGGTGAGATTGCGGGACCTCCGACCGCGCCAAATCAAACAACGGAGGTGACAATTGCAAGGGTTCAGGATTCAAAATTAAGCGAATCTGCCTTGGTGTCTATTTCCAGGGATATCACCCATCGAAAACAAACCGAAGCCGAGCTGACGGACTACCGAAAAAACCTTGAGTCGCTTGTTGCTGAGCGTTCGGTTGCGCTTCAGCGCGAAATCTCTGAACACAAAGAGGCTCGGAGTGAGCTTGCCGCTTCGTTGATGGAAAAAGAGTTGTTGCTGAAAGAAGTCCATCATCGCGTTAAAAACAATATGCAGGTCATTTCGAGTCTGCTGAATATGCAAGCAGATGCTCAGGATGATGCGGTATTGGTGAGCCTGCTTGGCGAGAGTCAACAGCGGATTAAGTCAATGTCACTGATCCATGAAAGCCTTTATCAGTCCGAGAATTTGCTCGAAATTAATTTTGAAGATTATATTCGCACCCTGGCGACGGGCTTGTGTCGATTCTATACGATCCCAGGTGTTGAGGTGCAATTGGAGGTTTTGGTCGATCAAGTTGCCCTCGAACTGGACACTGCGGTGCCTTGTGGCTTGATTATTAATGAGCTGATTTCGAATGCGCTCAAGCATGGCTTTGAGACGGGACAAGCGGAGTCTGCTGTGATCGATGTTCAGTTCGTTAAGGATCGTGATTGGTATCGGTTAAAGATTTCCGATAACGGATGCGGGTTGCCAGCGGATTTTGATCCAAAGCAGTCGGGCTCAATGGGAATGGAAATTGTTGATATTTTGACTCAGCAGTTAGAAGGCCGGTTGTCCTTTCAGTCAACGGATGGCGCACAGTTTTTAATTGAGTTTCCAGCAGTGGAGCGAAAAGCCCATGAGTAGAGTGTTTATTGTTGAAGACGAAGTGCTTGTCGCCCGAGATATTAAAAGCCGACTCGAAAAGCTCGGCTATCAGGTGATTGGCACGGCGGCGAGAGGCGATGATGCGGTGAGCCGCGTGCTCAGTGAGCGGCCCGATCTGATTTTGATGGACATAAACCTTAAGGGCGATATGGACGGCATCGAGGCCGCGGATCGAATACGGGCAGAGGCAGATCTGCCGATTATTTTTTGCACGGCGTATTCGAATGATGAGACACTGGCACGCGCTAAGGTGACGGTGCCCTATGGCTATGTGTTAAAGCCGTTTGACAACCGTGAGCTCGAAATAACCATCGAGATTGCGCTTCACAAGCATCAGATGGAGGTGGCGCTTAAAGCCGCTGGCGTGCGTTTGGAAGCCACCTTGCAAAACTTGGATGATGGTGTTCTGACAGTCGATCAAGCTGGGGTGATTCTGCTTGCTAATCCAATGGCCGTTCAGCTTTTAGGACTTCCAAAAGAAGTGTTGATGGGTTCGAACGCAGAGGCGGTGTTGTGCTTTGAGCCCCTCAATACAACGGGCACCGTTATTGATATCGCCGCGCTGTTACAGGGACAGATGGCACTGCCGAGCAGTTTCGATCGCCAGGTGTTATTGCGACAGGACCAGGATGCCTTGCCGGTCGCCGTTGGGCTGAATTGGTTCTCGCCGGGTGAGGCGCCGTTGCTCGTGATCTCACTGCGGGATTTGACGACGCAGATCGCCCAAGAAACGCAATTGGTCAAAACCGCCTTTTATGATGACCTGACGTCGCTCCCGAATCGTCAACTTTTTTTGGACCGCCTGACCACGCGATTGATTTCCAAACGGGCCGATGATGGTCAGGGTCCGGCGCCGTTTGCTGTGGTGGCTATCAGGGTTGAAGGCTTGAGCGTGATTAACCAAGCGCTTGGATTTTCAGCAGGTGATCACGCGATTGCCGAGGTTGCCCGCCGCATTCAGGGGATCGCACAACCGAGTGATACGCTCTCGCATCTGGGGGGTGGTCGGTTTGTCCTGTTACGCAGTGATGGCCGTGATCCGGGTTTGATTCTGGAGACCATCGAGTCCCTACAAGCGTTAATTCACGGCAGTATTGAATGGGCACCGGATGAGAAGGTGACGGTTGACTCGCATTGTGGTCTGGTTTTTGGTCCCGGTCAGTATGTTGCGGCAACGGATATGGTTCGCGATGGCGAAACTGCAATGGGACGGGCAAAGTCTGAGGGCCTAGCGGCTGTGGTCTTTAATGTTGCGATGCACGAAAAGGCTAAGGCCATGATTTTGATGCGCTCGAAGCTTCAGGACGCGATCAATCAACGGGTTCTGCGACCCTATTTTCAGCCCATTGTTGACCTAAAAACACTCAAAATTGAGAGCTTTGAGGCCTTGGCCCGCTGGCCATTACCGGACGACGTATTTATCCCGCCCGAAGACTTTATCCCTTTGGCTGAAAAGAGTAGTTTGATCCTGTTGCTCGGGGATTTGATGCTCGAGGAGGTCTGCCAGCAGCTCAAGGCGTTTAATTCAAAAGCGATTGACGGCTTTTCCATTGCGGTCAATATTTCTTCTGAGCAGTTCACGGAGGCCTTGGTTGATCGACTGGACCATCTGATCTTGGAGTACGATTTGCAACCCCAGCAAATTGGCTTAGAGATCACCGAGAGCGTGGCAATGAAAGCCATTGATAGTAATTTAAAACTCCTAGAAACCTTCCGGGCAAGAGGGCACAAAATCAGTGTGGATGATTTTGGGACGGGATATTCTTCGCTGGCTTATTTAAAGCGGTTTCCATTGGACACCCTGAAGATTGATCGCGCCTTTATTCAGGAGTTAGCGCCAGACACGGACGATTTTATTATCGCAAAGGCGATCATCGACTTGGGGCACAGTTTGGGGTTAAAAATCGTGGCAGAAGGCGTTGAGACGCAAGCTCAGCTGAAGTTACTTCAGGAACTTGGGTGTGACCTCGGGCAAGGCTTTTATTTTCAAAAAGCCAGCACCGGGGAAATGATTAGTCAATGCTATGAGCGCGGTCTGCCGCTGGGTCGGGCGCAAACGCTCTAGCATCTGCCATGGTTTAGGCCAGAAGCGCGCCGCCGTCAATGTCAATGACGACACCGGTCATGTAATGGTTCGCCATCGCAAGGATTAAAGCCTCTGCAACTTCCTCGGGCAGGCCAACTCGACCAAGGGGCATGCCCTTGCCGATCGCAGCCATGGTGGCGGCTTTTTTATCCCCAAAGTGGTCAAACATAGGCGTATCGATGATGCCGGGGGCGACGGCATTAACCCGTCTCGGCGCCAGCTCTTTTGCTAGCGCGCGGACAAGGCCCTCGACGGCGCAACCGGTACAAGAAACGGAGATCATGCCAGGATTACAGCGTCTTGCTGGCGTACCCGAAACGAGGGTGATTGATGCGTTTTCGGAAAGAAAGGGCACGCCTGTGCGAACCACGTGGGTGTAACCCCAAAACTTATCAAAGGCCGCTCTAAATTGATCATCGGTCTGGTCCATAAAGGGCGCTGTGGTTCGAGTCGCCCCAGTCGCCGCGCCAACAAGATGATCGATCGGACCCACTGAGGCAAAGAGGGCTTTTAAGCCATCGGGGTCATGGGTGTCGACTTGTGAGAATTGAATCAAAGGATGCAGGGCTGCAGCTTGCGAGATCTTTTCCTGGGTTCGGCTAGCTGCCCAAACGTTTGCCCCGGCCGCTTGTGCCATGACGGCTGTCGCCAGACCAATGCCCGAGGTGCCACCAATAATAACGACGTTTTTTCCCTGCAGTGACATAACACGGTCCTCTCAATTAAATGATTGAAGACGATAACAGCTTAATTGCAGATTTGGCAAAGCAAGGCTCGGCCTGAATGACTTGCGTGCGGTTATACAAGACAATGGCGCGGCAATAGTACCAGTAAGTAGTTGGTTTGATCGAGGCTCAGTGGCGCTGGGTGCGTCAGGTAGGGTTCAAGTGAGCGGGGCTGATAGCTTACAAAGCGCGGTACATAAAGCGGCTTTCGAGTGTCTAGAGAATTGGGGGCGATTCAGAAGGCCCCAAGGATGCGGTTTATAGGCGCGAGATAACCCACGGGATATGCCCGATGTTGACGTTGCGATCAACGCGCCATCCGTTTAGGTCGAACTATGGTGATATAGAGGCTTGCGGCAATTCAAGGCTTGCCGAAGGAGTGGCAATAAAGGGCGCCATAAATGCGCTTGCCCCTGATTTTGAGTTGGGGCTTGCGCCAGAAAATAAAGTCAGCACACTGGATGACATATTTCGAATAGGGCTTAAGATTGGCATCGGTTGGATTGGTATCGGTTGGATTGG
>Ga0233432_10005236_pt1 | contig 11319 bp, 2 predicted proteins | sample SI_122_August201_6_FD_179870 | JGI IMG/M metagenome (GOLD analysis project Ga0233432, IMG submission 179870) | Seawater microbial communities from Saanich Inlet, British Columbia, Canada - SI_122_August2016_10_MG | ecosystem: Environmental > Aquatic > Marine > Inlet | place: Canada: British...
CCGGAGCAAGTTTCCAGTTTGAGGCCGAGCAATCCACTATCTTTGTTGTTTTCGGCCCAAGCCCAAAATTTACGATAGGTCTCACGGTGCTTTTGAAGTAGCGCCTTCCCAACAGAACGCCTATATTGAGCATTACAATAGTACTGTTCGCGGCGAATGGTTGAGCCAATACATCTTTGAAACCATCGAGGAGGCACAAGATCAGGCTACTGAATGGCTCTGGACTTACAACAACGAGCGACCCAACATGGGTATCGGCGGCATCACACCCGCTATGAAACTGAAAACAGCCACTTGAATTCTACGGCTGGACCCCATTAAAAATGGGGTGATTACCCTCTCATCACGTGATCTACCTTAACAACTGGTCCGAAATTCCGCGACCACCTCTCACGGAGATCTACAACCTCTTTACACCCGACGAATGTTATAACTTTTTTTGTGGGGCTGGATATGCCCAGGTTAAAGACGCGACGCTCTAATTCACTCTTTTACCTTCCCTCGCCAATCCTTTCATCCGTTGCTCATATCGTACTTCAGTAGATTTTCGCTCGCTCGAATGCCTCTCATCAAGTTTTATACGCTCGACTTTATGCTTCTCGTCTAACGCTGCAAGGCGTTGCTCAAGTTCCTTCTGGATCACATTTGGGTTTTGTTTCATTAGGATTGTTCTCCACCGATAGCCAATTTTCCAACTTTTGCGTTCTTGTACCTTTACATCATCGTGCTCGTAGACCCGTCTATAACGAAACTAAAGTCATCGGATGAAAGTGAAGTATTTCCAAAACTATCAATGGCATACGCAGTGACAGAATGTGCTCCAGCTGTAAGTGACCATGTGGAGAAAGACCAATCTCCTCCAGAGCTCTCTACAAAACTTGTTCCGATTGAGCTGCCACCCTCAAATAATTCTATTGTGGACCCCACTTCTGCAGTGCCTGAAAGAATTGGTATTAAATCACTTGTACCACCTATAGTGGGCTTTCCTGGCGCAGTTGTATCTATTACTCCCCCATTTATCGCTGTTGAAGCTACACTTGTGTTTCCAGATGCGTCTGTGAGTTTGGCAGTAAATGATAGGCTTTCTGTGCCATCCCACTCTCCAGACTTTGGTCCGGCGAGGTAGACGTTAGAACCGTCATCTGTAATCAAAAACTTACTTGTTACATCCGCCCCACTATTAAAAATTGTTAGCGTGGCGCCAGTCTCTCCTAAGGCCGAAATCATGCCACTAACCATTGAAAGTTGGGGTTGGCCCGGAGCAACAGTATCCGCAATTGCAGTGCTATAGTTTATAATGGAACTTCCACTGCCGGTAGATCCTACTGTTATAAAATCTGACGTGTCATCATAGGAACCAAATTTGGTCGAAGTTTTATAAGCTTCTAAACTAGCATTTCCTGCATCAGCGATTTCAATTATAGAACTTAGCTGACCTAAATCTGGCACCACAAAATCTGTATAATCTAGCAAAATTGCCGTGGATTGATAGTTAGAAGGAGTAGAAGTGTTGAATGAATTGTCTCGAATGACAAGACCACCTGACGCATCGCTCCCATTTACATCGCCAGCTATGTGTATGCCTTGAGTGTAAATTCCATTTAATGACGAAGAACCTGACCAAGTTAACTGATTGTTGGCGATATCCACGTTATCTACTTCACCTTGAACAAGGACAAGTGAGTCAATGTCGTTAGTATTATAAATTTGGCCTATATCTCCAACGAAGGTATTTCCAGAGATTAGAAGAGCACTCGAAGTGCTCTCATCTTGTACAGAGAAGGCGACACCACCTATTATTCCAGACTCGTGGCGAGACGCTGTGGTGGCCAAGTAACCGTCGGGATCTGCATTTTCAAAATTGGTAAAGACATTATTTGAGATTGTTGTGTCAGTAAAAAAGTTAGAAGTATTGCCTTCATCCCAGAACTGAATGCCACCACTATTATATTTGGCAGTATTGCTGTCAAAGCCAACATTGTTGGTGATACCTTTAACTTCTGCGACATAGTTACGGCCGAAGTATTGATAAGCCTCCTCGTCAATGGTGGCGCCGCTCCCGTCTGTAACAGCACCAACCGGACCACCGCTACCACCACCGCCATAGCCATAGCCACCGCCGCCATAGCCATAGCCACCGCCGCCAGAGCCAAAACCAGTATAGCCAAAACTACTTGTACTCAGCGCAGCCAACAGCCCATCGCTATCGGCAGCACCGGCATGAAGACCCTGAACAAAAAAGTTATTATTAACATTAAAGTTGCTAACATCTTCTAAATACAAGTGGGCGGCACCCGGCCGCCAGAATACGTTGTCAGAAACCATGGAATTATCTAGTCCTGTGAGGTAGAGCGACCCGCCAACGCCGCCAGAAACACCACCAATCAAATTTCCATCTATAGTCCACCCTTCCGATTTTGTGCCATCTTTATCATTATAACGCACTGAGTTTTGGCCTTTAAAGCCCGTAACGTAGCTGTTTAAGAGCGTGAAATTATCAATGTCGCTGCCAGTAAACGCCAATGGACCATCAGATGAATGCAAACGCAAACCATTTAGAGTTGCGCCATCACTGGCAACTGTTACCTTGCCATCTATCCAAGTTTCACCAACCCCTCGACCGCCATCGGTAATATCAAAAATTACTTCGGAGATTTCATCAACTGTGCTACCTGGATCGCCTCCGTCTGTGCTTATGTCAATTCCTTTCGCCGAACCCCAAATTTCCATGCCTTTGGTAATCGTAAAGTCTTGCTGATATTTACCCTCAGATAAGGCTATAACAATTGCCCCATTTCCATCGACATCGGTCGCAGCATCTATGAAGTTTTGGATGTTGTCTGACGGAGCCAAGATGTAGTCAGCTCCAACAACACCATGAATATTGCCAGCAGCAGCCGTAAAGGCGCCAAAGGTTAGGCTTACAATATTTTCAGAGCCCTCATGGGCGTTAGTCCAGTTACCATCCTCAAAGATTTCCACCTTGGTTATTGTGCTCCAAATAGACGGATCTGCCGCTGAAGAGATCGCATAATTGATGTTTCCCGCTAGGACATCTTGAGAAATTTCAAATTGGTTTGGTATTGGTGAGCCGCCAGGATGGCTGACTGATCCTGCAAAAACTGTACCCTCAATTAAGAGACTTTGGTTGCTGTCATTTACAATTTGCACTTTAAGTTGGTGGCTCGAATACTCATCAAGCGTGGAGTTTGCCACCTGGATCGTGTTGGAACCAGGCGTCGCCGTAATAGCAAAGGCGGGCGCGGCTGATGCCGACAGACTGTCAAGGACCACCTTCATTAGTTCTACCGGCAATGCTAAAGTATCGATGCTGCCAATCACTGCGTTATTTAACGTCAACATCACATTGTTAATTTCGCCTTCTACTTTCCCACCATTGAATGTGAGCGAACCTGTCAGATTCACAGTGTACGTTGATCCCTGTAATTGCCCCCCAATTATCGTTGAACCGTCAGGACTGAACACGTCTTGTAACGTAATTTTCTCTTGAAAAAACTGTGTGGAGGCATCAGCCAAAGCGGTGGCTAGGTCGATGCCAGTAGGATTGCTCCAAGTTCCTACTTCAAGTATGTCGTTGATAGTGTTTTTAGAGTTGCCAACATATATATCTCCAGTAGGAAGACCCTTTCCATCAAACACTATAGTGTAAGTACCGAAAGCGCTTGTCTGACCTAACATTGCACCTGATGAAGCATCAAAATACGTAAAATCTGAAAACGTATTACCATCAATAGTCTCTATTTCTTCTCTTATACGGACTGCGCGACCACCCGCGATATATTCACCAGCCGTTCCGTTACCATCAAAATCTACAAATTTAGGTTCATCTGTCAGAGTTTGCTGGTACTCAATATCCTGTCCATATTTAGTAGGTAAGACCGCTGAGTCATACCACTGGTTTCCATAGAATTCACCCATAGGCCCGCGATAGTGAATTTCTGTGCCCGTGAAGGTTTGCTCGGCACGCATGAGCGACATATTTGACATCTCATCAGATGTCCCAATAATTGATCCGTTCGTTGCATCATAGTAAGTGGACTGGCCACTACTTACGTCCAGCTCAACCTTTGCTGCGCTGTACAGTAAGTAAGCAAATTCACCTGCGCCTAGTACTGGTAGATCAGCAAGCGACGCTGTAGATTTCTGAGTTCCAAGCGGCGTCCAATTGGGTCCTATTTTCGAAGTAACACCATCAATAACTTCGCTGCCACCTAAATGCTCAAAGGTATCCTTAGAAAAGTAGTGCGTGAAATCACGCATCGCAGACACGAAAGTTGAACCTTGCATGAAGCCCCACGCCTCACTTCCTGTCTCAACTCTCATCTCCACACCCGTAATAGAGACTTCGCCCTTCGTGCCGTCTGCATCAAAATCAAGCCACGAAGGTTCAGCGGTAACAGTTTGGATACTGTCAGTGCGCGAACTACTACTCACAATGTTTCCGCTAGCATCCTTCTCAGTTTGGCTATTTCCTAAAAACGTACCATCAATAGCCTCGTAGTGAGTATTTTCAGAGCTAAGCGTGTTTCCGGCCGGGTCAGAGAACTGGCTGTTCATCTTGAATGATTTACCAAGTTCAGCCCCAGAAGCCTTGTCATAGTAACTGGTTTCCACCTCTTTGAAGCCGGTCCAGCTATCTCTTTCCGTGGCATCATAAACAACAACCGCACCAGAGTTAAGATCGTCAAATATTTTAAACCCTAGAGCGTCCACAGAGCTTGTTAAATCAGGTTCATCGGAAAGTGTCTTAGTCTTGGCTCCTTGTTTGAAGCCTGCCTCATAGACGACCGTCTCGCCGTTGCGGATCTCATATCCACCAAGGTGCTCGCTTTCGTCGGTCCATCCATCGTTGTTTGCGTCGTAGTAATAGTGCTTGTAAACAATATCTTCAGTGACTGTATTACCAGCCATGTCTGTGAACGAAAACTTGTCTTGCCCTTCGCGCACCGTAACTGGGGCGCTCGAACTTATAGTGATATTACTCTCGCCAACCCTGACGGTTGTAATACCTGTCTCCGCTACAGTCGCGTCGCCATCAAGGCTTACACCAGCCGGTTCATCAAAGGCTGCCGTCAACTTCTTCTCGAAGTTCGATCCACCATTGCTACCCTCGACCCATTCGTTCCCAAGGTAATTCCAGTTTTCATCATTATAAGACGTATTTGTCGACGTCACAGTCGCGCCATCCGGCGTCGTCCAGCTGTTATTACCCGTGAACGAGCTACCAATCTTCTCACCCGCATTAGCACCAGAAGAAGCATAATATGTCGTCTCAGATTCTTGCAGGCCATTCCAGCCCAACCAAGTCTCTGTATCAAAAGACGCGTCGCCATATAGCTTGTAAGCAATTGAAGTCGTATCTGTTAGCTTGCTTAGAGATGAAATATCCTTCTCAACTCCAACAAACGACCAGTTCGCACCCCAAACAGTAGTTTCACCGTCAAGAACTTCAACACCACCAAGGTGGGCCCAATCTTTGTCAAAGTAATTGGTATAAGAGCGTGTCTCCGTCTGAGTCACCCCATTCATATCAGTGTAGCTCCAGGTGTCTTGGCCTTTTTCTACACGGACGTAATTCGTCGTATCGATTGTGATATCAGTGGTTCCGTCGACCGGGCTTTTGTATGTTGTAACTGTCCCTGATACAACGCTGCCATCAACACTCGCGCCCTCACTCTTTGTACCGTCGCCATCCAAATCAAAGCCAACAGCCTCAGCAAGCGTCGTGCTCCCGTCATAAGTCGCAGAATAAAATTCGCCCTGGTTCCCGTTACTCTCACTCCACTTGTTACCAAGCCAGTTCCCACTCGCATCCTCATAGTGGTTGTTGGTTGACGTGATCTCGTCTCCATTAAAGTCAGTCCACTTGTTTACATTGGAAAATGATTTTCCAAGCTCTATGCCCGAGGTGTCGTAATATGTAGTTTCAATTTCTGTTTCACCATTCCAGCCACTACGCGTCTCTGCAATATATTTTGCGGCCCCATAGAGATCAAAAGAAATCCCATCGCTAGATGACAGCACTTCGCTTATAGACCCAACGTCCCGTGTCTTGGCTCCTTGTTTGAAGCCTGCCTCATAGACGACCGTCTCGCCGTTGCGGATCTCATATCCACCAAGGTGCTCGCTTTCGTCGGTCCATCCATCGTTGTTTGCGTCGTAGTAATAGTGCTTGTAAACAATATCTTCAGTGACTGTATTACCAGCCATGTCTGTGAACGAAAACTTGTCTTGCCCTTCGCGCACCGTAACTGGGGCGCTCGAACTTATAGTGATATTACTCTCGCCAACCCTGACGGTTGTAATACCTGTCTCCGCTACAGTCGCGTCGCCATCAAGGCTTACACCAGCCGGTTCATCAAAGGCTGCCGTCAACTTCTTCTCGAAGTTCGATCCACCATTGCTACCCTCGACCCATTCGTTCCCAAGGTAATTCCAGTTTTCATCATTATAAGACGTATTTGTCGACGTCACAGTCGCGCCATCCGGCGTCGTCCAGCTGTTATTACCCGTGAACGAGCTACCAATCTTCTCACCCGCATTAGCACCAGAAGAAGCATAATATGTCGTCTCAGATTCTTGCAGGCCATTCCAGCCCAACCAAGTCTCTGTATCAAAAGACGCGTCGCCATATAGCTTGTAAGCAATTGAAGTCGTATCTGTTAGCTTGCTTAGAGATGAAATATCCTTCTCAACTCCAACAAACGACCAGTTCGCACCCCAAACAGTAGTTTCACCGTCAAGAACTTCAACACCACCAAGGTGGGCCCAATCTTTGTCAAAGTAATTGGTATAAGAGCGTGTCTCCGTCTGAGTCACCCCATTCATATCAGTGTAGCTCCAGGTGTCTTGGCCTTTTTCTACACGGACGTAATTCGTCGTATCGATTGTGATATCAGTGGTTCCGTCGACCGGGCTTTTGTATGTTGTAACTGTCCCTGATACAACGCTGCCATCAACACTCGCGCCCTCACTCTTTGTACCGTCGCCATCCAAATCAAAGCCAACAGCCTCAGCAAGCGTCGTGCTCCCGTCATAAGTCGCAGAATAAAATTCGCCCTGGTTCCCGTTACTCTCACTCCACTTGTTACCAAGCCAGTTCCCACTCGCATCCTCATAACTCGTATTTGTGGATGTGATTGCACTGCCATCGGACTCTGTCCACGTATCAATATTTGTGAACGATTTTCCTAAAACATCACCTGTGCTGGCATTATAGTATGTTGTCTCGACAACGTCCTGACCGTTCCAACCGATGCTGGTCTCTGAAGCAAACTTAGCTACGTCATATAGATCATAAGCAATCCCAGAACTCGCATTTAAGACCGTACTGATCGAAGCAGTGTCTCGTACTTGATACGCCTCAACGAAACCTGCCTTAAAATTGATTGTTATATCATCTTCGTCCGTTTCAAAGCCCGCGAGATGGTTCCAATCAGTATCATTATCGAAATAATGCTCAAACGTTAGAGTTTTTGTCTGTGTTTGATCGTTATCGTCGAGGTAAGTGTACGAGGATGTTCCACTTTCAATCAGTACTGATTGAGTTGTATCTGCATTGCTCTTGTCGCCATCAAAATCAAATGTTTTTGATGCCGTCGACCAGGCCAAACTTGAAGTATTTCCTAAAGTGTCAGACCAGGATTTGGCTATTACCTTACTACCCGGAGCGGCGTAAGCTGTGTCAAACGTATCAACGCGCGTGATTGTATCACCAGCCTCAGTAGTTTCTGTATAAGTGAACTTTAAACCGTCTACACTCCAAGCCATTTTTATACTCCTGAAACAATTATGTCATTGGCAAATGCCAAACTTGCTATTGATGCCAAACTTAAGTCTGCAGTATTTAGGGCATCATCTTTTACCATACCATCCGTCCCAAAAGTAAGAGAAGTATTTGAAAGATTATTTAAATCTCCACTGCTATCACCAGATTGCACGGTATATCTAAACAACAGATCAGTAGACCCAGTGCCAGAAACATACAACGCTTTTTGGTCCGTTGTACCAGTCTCCAACTGCAAAGTCGGCGTCCCCTGGACGTTTACGGACTCGCTAAACTTAACAGTTAAGTCAACTGTTGGGCTCGCAAGATCATATGTACCATTTGTACCCGTTATGGATACCACAGTTGGGCTGATATTATCATCCGTCACAGTGACTGTTTCAGGTGTCCCCACAGTTGCCACATTATTTCCCGCACCATCAGATAGTTTTTTTACTGCAGACGAATTTTGGTCATAGTCCACAGTGACTATCGAGTCATTTGGCACGACACTTGCCAGGGTCAACGTTATTGAATTAGTCGCAGAAGACACGTCACTTATGCCCGACACAGTCTTTGCAGACCCACCAACGAGGACAGTAAAATCAGAAGTATCTGGAGCCCCTGTTACAACTTCACTCATGGTTAAAACAACATTAGCTGAACCACCATCCGCCGCCGCAGAACTAATCGTCGGCAGGACACCGTCAATCACAATCGCCTTGCTGTCCGCCAACGAATTAGTCGTGAGTGCTGCAGCTGGGTCATTCAACGTAATCGTAGCTGTATTCCCAGCAAGGTCTTTTATTGTGCCATTGTTGAGTGCCAACGAAGTTGTACCTTTATAGTCAAGGTCGCTACTGACGTCGCTAGATTGAACTGTATAGGCAAACACAAGTGTGTCAGTGCCACTACCCGACGAATAGCTTACCGCACGGTCGCTCGTTCCGGTTTCTAACGTCAGTTGCGGCGTCCCGCTCGCCGTCGTCACGGTGACAGCCTCGCTGAATACTGTCTGAACATTTACAATGTCACCAATCTTATAGGTCGCATCCGTCGAGCTGGACGTTACACTCGATATGGTCGGCGCTGTCGCATCATTCGTAACGGTCACGCTTTTAGCGGTGCTCAAAGTCGCAACCGCGTTTCCAGCCGTATCTTTCATCTGAGAGCTTGAGGTGGAGTTCTGTGTGTAGCCGACCGTCACAGTCGCATCATTTGCAATGACATTTGTTACTGTTAGCGTCACACTCGTTCCAGACACTGAAACAGCCGTCGCGGCATTCGTCGCACTACCAACAAGGACAGAGAAATCTCCATTTGCGGGCGAGCCAGTCACCGCCTCACTCATCGTCAGAGTAACCGTCTTCGTACCAGCGTTCGCCGCCACAGAACTAATCGTCGGCAGGACACCATCAATCACAATCGCCTCTACAGAGGAAAGCGACCCCGCAGAACCGGCAGTTGGGAGCGTGGTTATTACGTTATTGCCGTCCCCGTCTTTAATTGTGCCACTATTTAATTTGAAGGGATCTGTGGCGTGATAGTCCAGGTCACTGCTCAAATCACCAGCCTGAACAACGTATCTAAAAGTTAACTCGTTGGTCCCAGTTCCACTTTGATAACTTGCGGTTCGATCTGTAGCTCCTAATTCAAGTTTTAACGTTGGAGTTCCGGATGTCGTGTCCACCGTCACTACCTCGGTAAGCCCTAACTGAATGTCAATTGTCTCACCTGCGGCATAGCTGCCGGAAGCTTTATCTGATAATATGGATGTAACAGTCGGTCTGCTGACAGCAACTGAGACAGGGTCCCCAATACTAGCGATGGCGTTGCCTGCCGCATCTTTAAGCTGTTTAGAATCTGTCGCACTTTGGGTGTAATCAAGCGTCACGGTCGAAGAGCTTCCGACGGCTGAAGCTAAAGTCAGTGTCGCGCTGAGCCCATCGTCAGAAAGACTAAAAGTCGTGACAGTCACTGAAGCCGAGTCGACAACCACTGCAAAGTCTGATCCATCAGGCGCACCAGAAACTACCTCAGTAAATCTCAGTGTTAGGCTAGTGCTGCCACCCTCACTTACTCGTGAAATGATGTAGGGCGCAGCTGTGTCCACGACAATTGCACTGGAATACCCAAGGGCACTGGCGGCCCCTATTTCTGGCAGCGTTAGAACTGCAGAACTGCCCGCAAGGTCTTTGATTGTTCCCGCAAGCGAAGCGGTAGAGGCATAAGTAAGATCAGATGAGGTGTCGCCACTTTGGACTGTATAAGTGAAGACAAGGGTATCGGACCCAGTACCACTCGCGTAGTCTACGGCGCGGTCGGTCGCGCCTGTTTCCAAGGTCAAAGTTGGAGTGCCTGTAACGGCAACCACTTCAGAGAACTGGACAGATACGTCAACAGTATCGCCAGCCTTGTAGCTCCCATCAGATTTGCTTGTTGTGACACTTAAGACTGCAGGCGTAGTTGCATCATTAGTTAAAGTTACGCCCTGACCGCTCACGCTTGCAACTACATTAGCACCATCGCTCAGCTGCTTCGATACAGTGCTATTTTTTGTGTAGCTTACATATATCGATTGATTGTTAAGCAAGTAGTTTGGAAGTGTTAGCGTTATTTCGTCGTTGTCAATTGATTTAGTCAGTGAGCTCACTGTCACCGCCGCCCCCCCCACCGTAACTGCAAAGTCCGTAGTGTCTGGCGTATTCGATACCGCTTCACTCAGCGTCACCTTAACCTCTTTTGTACCAGCGTCGGCTATTAGTGCAGTTATTGTTGGAACTGAGGTATCAATAGCAATTGCTTTTGCATTGTCCAATGAGCCAGGATAACTAACGGTGGGCAGAGTCAGATAGGCATCTGCGCCTGATCCACTTTTTATGGTACCAGAAAGCGATGTATCAGATTTATATGAAATGTCTGAAGATGTATCTCCATCCTGTACTGTATACGTAAATACTAATGTATTAGTCCCGCCTCCGCTCGTGTAATTAATACTCTGATCTGTCGTTCCAGTCTCGAGTACTAACACCGGTGTCCCAGTCACCACAACGGCTTCAGAGAACACAATTTTTATGGCTATAGCATCACCAGATTTATATGTGCCATCAACGGTATCAGAGCCGACGGAAACGACTGTTGGACCGTCAGCCCCTGATAAAGTTGTAGCCAAATTAGACTTAGTATCTAAAAGATTGCCTGAGCTGTCTGTCATTTGACCCGAAGCAGGTTGTGTGTATGTCACCAAAACTGTTGCGGCACTAACAATTGGATGAGAAAGCAACAGGGTCGCTGCAAGCCCCCCGCCTGATACAGATATCGGAGTTTGGCTTGTTCCGTTTATATCGACAGAAAAGTCTGCGGCTGCTAGGGTCCCGGACAGACTTTCGCTGAAGGATAAGGTAATACTTTTGCTACCCACTGACGCCGAGGCAGCTACAAATGTTGGCGCTGTAGTATCAGGCGCTGCAACAACAGGCGCTGCAACAACAGGTATTTCATCAACTGGAACTTCATCAACTGGAACTTCATCA
>Ga0233432_10005242_pt1 | contig 11308 bp, 9 predicted proteins | sample SI_122_August201_6_FD_179870 | JGI IMG/M metagenome (GOLD analysis project Ga0233432, IMG submission 179870) | Seawater microbial communities from Saanich Inlet, British Columbia, Canada - SI_122_August2016_10_MG | ecosystem: Environmental > Aquatic > Marine > Inlet | place: Canada: British...
CTACAGCTTTCATATGGCGCGTAGCGAAGCCATTAAGCGCGGTACTGACGTTCAAGTGAGCTTAGCATTCATAAATGACAGGAGTTGGCCTTCTGGTTGGAAGGTGTTAGCTGACACTAATGGCAACGATGGTTACATCCATTTTGAAGATATTCTTATGCAGAGGGGTCCTCACGATAATCCAAACATGGTTCGCTATGTCTACTTTAATGCGAGAGGCGCATTGGCGCTCCTCAGCAATAAACCCTTTGTGGTTACCCTAAGGCCGGCGGGCTGTGACAATATTGCCTCGCGGATTATATCTATTGCGCCCTCAGGCCGTGTCAATATTGAGCATGGAGACTGCAGCTGATGACTCCCTCTTGGCGCAGCCATCCATCTCAGCAAACTGGGGTGACTATGGTAGAGGTTCTAATCGCTATTTTAGTCTCTGCCATTGGTTTGTTTAGTGCCATGAAACTGCAACTCACTGCGGTCACTAACACCCATAGCTCAATGTTTAGAAGTCAGGCCGCCATTATTACCAGCGCCATGGTTGACCAGTTGCGCGCCAACCCAACCGCCGCAGTTGCAGGTCGTTATGATATTACTTTAGACGGTTCGGCGCCGACCAGCGGCGGCCTTGAAGTTGCTGACTTAACGCAGTGGCGTACCGATTTGGCAACGACCCTGCCAGCTGGCACAGGCTCAGTGAATTGCGTCTCGGCCACGGCAATCTGTACATTGGTGGCGCAATGAGATGATAGTCGCGGTCTCTCTGGCCGCAATGCACAGCAATTCTCCCTCGTAGTGAGGTTGCAGTGATAAGAAAACAGCTAGGTTTTAGTATGGTCGAATTGATGGTCGCCATGGTCATTCAGTTTATTTTGCTAGCGGGTATGGTCTATGTCTATTCCAATAGCAGAGTCATGTTTACGGTTAATGAACAGCTATCAAGGGTTCAGGAAAATGGCCGCTATTTAACCGATGTTCTACTCCATGATATTCGTATGGCAGGCTATTCGGGCTGTCGCAGCATCGATGAAGTGGTGCCCAATATTATTGCTAATAGACCGCCCATCTTTGCCAGCCTGACTGACGGTATAACAGTATTTGAAAATGGTGCAGGTTGGGATAATCCAACAGCGCTAACCAGAGTGGCAGGCAGCGATGTAATAACCCTGCAGTCTGCTCAGGGCAGTGGTGTTAGTTTGAGAGCCAATATGATCACTGATACGGCAACGATTCGGATGATCTGGAATCCAGATAGGTTGGCTGCCAATGATCTGATCTTAATCTCGGACTGTTCGCACGCCGATTTATTTCGTGCCTTAGCTATCAAACACGGCACCATCATAGTCCATAACAACATTGCTAATACCGGCAACCAACTCTCCAAAGCTTATGCCAAAGATGCGCAGCTTATGCCATTTGACGCCCATACCTATTTTATTGCTACTGGCGCCAATGCCGAGCCCGGCCTGTATCAGTATTCCTTTAATTCAGATACCGCCACGCTGCTAGCCGAGGGTGTTGAGAATATGCAGTTATTGCTAGCTGAAGATACTAGCGGCGACCAAGAACCCGATGTCTATGTTAATGCCACAGCGGTAATGGACTGGGCAGCGGTTATTGGTGTTCGTGTTGGTCTGCTAATGCGCTCAGCTAACAATGTGGCTACCGAGGCGAGGGCGTTTACTTTTAATGGCGCCAATGCCAATACAGGTAATGACACTAGAGTGCGCAAAGCATTTTGGAGCTACGCTGCCATGCGCAATCGAATTAATTAGGTGAGTGATGGACTCAAATAAGCAACAGGGTGCAGTGCTGGTTTCAGTTATGGTTTATATGCTGGTGCTGTCGATGCTGGGTATTTCATCCATGCATGGTACGGCCATGGAAGAGCGTATGGTGTCAAATGAATGGGAGCATTTTCGCGCCTTTCAGGCAGCAGAGTCGGTAATTCAAGATGCTGAGGTATGGTTTTTATTGCAGCCGAATCTTATTGAAGCCAGTGCCGATGGTTCCACTGGTGTCTGGCCAACAGGCACAGTGGCTGATGCCGTGCTGAACTCAAGGTTTGATTGGTCGACTAATGGTATTAGTTACGATGATAAGTTTGGCAAGAGCACTGGATTATTTGACGACCTTATAGCATCACCAAAATATATTATTGAAGAGGCGGGCTTTGAGCCTGCGGATAACGACCCAGATACATTAGCTAAAAGGACAGGAGTTTTTTATTACAGGCTATCGGCGCTTGGCTATGGCCGCTCTGCAGGATCGCGCTCGATCCTCCAGGTGACCTTCGAAAAGCACAATAATTGAGGCAGGGACGTTATGAAAACAGGATGTTTTTATCAACCATTTGTATCCCAGTTAGTCTTCGCATTAGCGATAATTGGCCTTGGTCTGGAAACCTATCCTGCGTTTAGCGCCGATAACTCTATAGGTGCGTACCTGTCAGCACAAAAACCGGATGGATTGGCAAGCGCCTCTACCGATGTGGTTGACAGTGAGTTTTTCTGCACTGGGTCGTTTGCCGCAGCGACAGCTAACTCAGGCACTATTTCCTCTGACACAGCATTATTTTTTGCGCGCTTTACCACCAACGACTGGATTGGTCATTTAATTGCTCGGCCTATCTCTAATGGCACTAACTGTGGGCCAGTACCATTGGGTAGCATTTGTTCTTCAGCTTGGGATGCGGGTTGTAAATTAACCGGAGGCTTCTGTTTGGAAATAGGTGAAAGAGTCTCTAAAACCGAGCCCAATGATAGAGTAATCATTACCCGAGATGAAGATAACGTGCCCAAGGCATTTCGTTGGAATCAACTAAAAGATGGTGGTACCCAGAGAGCATCTTTAGATCAGTCTGACAACTTAGGCGGTGAGCGTCTTAACTACTTGCGGGGTGTTAGAAACCAAGAACTGGCCAAAGGTAAGGACGGTATTTTCCGCAACCGGAAGTCAGTACTCGGCGATATTATTTCCTCAATCCCCGCCTATGTTGGTCCGCCGAAGCGTTTTTATTTCTCGAAGCCAGAGTTTACCGAAGGCGCCAGCTACGGCGCATTTAAAACCAAGCATAAAGCCCGTGAACCCATGTTGTATGTTGGTTCTAACGACGGTATGTTGCATGGTTTTAAAGCGTCTGATGGGGGAGAAAAGTTAGCCTATATTCCAAGGTTAGTGCTTGAAGACCTGTGGCAGTTAACCAAAGCAGACTATAGCCACCGTAACTATGTAGATGGTCCAATTTCAGAAAATGATGTGTACTACGGCAAGGCCTGGCACAGTTTGCTAGTCTCTGGCTTAGGTACCGGCGGTCAGGGTTACCTTGCTCTGGATATTACCAGCCCTGCTAAATTTTCTGAAGCCAATGCGGCCTCTATCGCGCGATGGGAATTTACCGATAGCGACGATGTAGATTTAGGCTATACCTTTTCCAAGCCCTTATTGGTGCGGTTGGCGAATGGCAAATGGGGGGTTATTGTTGGCAATGGCCTCAATGCTACTGAGGCCGATGGCAATGCCAGTAGCACCGGTAATGGGGTGGTTTTTATTCTCGACGCCGAAGACGGTAGCCTGATTAAAAAGCTCGATACCAAGCAGGGAAGTGCCGATGACCCTAAGGGGCTGTCGCGGCCTAACGGCATTATTGGTACCTCGGCAGTGGATGAAGACGGAGACTTTATTGTTGACCGCCTATACGCCGGAGATCTATTTGGTAATGTATGGGCCTTTGATCTGTCCAACTCTAAGCCCAGTCAGTGGGCGTCAGCCTATGGTCCGGCCAATAACCCAGACCCGCTATTTGTAGCCATAGCTGATAGTGCTAAACAGCCTATAACCTCTGATCTAAAAGTAAAAAGCCATCCTTCTCAAGATGGCTTTTTGGTTTACTTTGGCACAGGCCAATATTTGGGTAAAAGCGATTTAACGAATCAGAGTCAGCAGACTTTTTATGCTATCTGGGATCGCATGGGCAATAGGTCCAATGGTTTTACCCGTTCTAGGTTACTCGAGCAAACCATAACAGAGCATGCCGCTGCGTCGACCGACCTACGGGGTCGAATAGTCAGCAAAAAACCCATTGTATGGGACGACGGTAGTTCACCGCAGGGCGCCAATGAAAAACTTGGATGGTATATCGATTTGACAAAGGGCGAGCGTGTACATCAGGCACCCATCCTTAGAGATGGCCGTGTTATTTTCGTTACCGTAACCCCAACCAATGATCCCTGTACCGGTGGAGGTGCTAGTTGGTTAATGGAAGTTGCTGGTGCTAATGGTGGGCACTTAGATGAATCTATTTTTGACTTTAACAAGGACCGTTTTTTTAATAATCTGGATATGATTAATGTGGGCGATATAGACAGTGATGGTCATGATGACTATATCCATGGCTCAGGTATTCAGCGCAAAAATGACGGCATACTTTCACGTCCTATCATCATTAATCACCCCGACGGCCGCACTGAATCAAAATATATTTCCACCTCAAAAGGTAAGATCGAATCCATACTGGAGGACTCTGGTCGCAACCGCTATATGCCCTGGCGAGAAATCCGTTAATGGAATACCAAATAGGAATATTAAAATGAAGGCAATAAAAAACATAACGCTACTGTTTAGTTTTCTCGTTAGCACACTGGCCATGCCGGCGGTTTATGCTGAGCAGGAAATAGACCCCAACTGGAAAAGTGTTAAGACCAGCATCGATTTTATTGATGTTAAGCAGCGTTTAATCGTAGTGGCTGATCGCGAATTTCAGGTGCCTTTTAATACCTATATTGTTAACAGTAATAACAGAGCGATTGCGCTTTCTACACTGCAGGTAGGTAATCGAATTTGGCTCTATATGGACGATAGTGGATCGCAAATTAAACGTATAGAAAAACTCAAATAGAGTGAATAAAAGAGCTATGAGAAATTCTACTGTAAGCACTAGAACGCCACAGGGATTTAGCCTTATAGAGCTAATGATTGTAGTTGCCATTATTGGTGTTATCAGTGCAGTTGCCTATCCCAGCTACAGTGGCCATGTCACCAAATCCAGACGCACCGATGCGCAGGCAGTATTAATGGAAGCCTCACAATTTATGGAGCGCTATTTTACTGAAAACAATCGTTATGATCAGGATACTGATGGCACTCCTGTCGCCTTGCCAGCCATTCTTTGTAAGTCTCCTCGGGATAGTGGAGTCGAGTTGTATAATATCGACATTGCCGCGACGGCGAAGACCTACACCTTAACCGCCAGGCCAATAAATGCGCAGGCGGGAGATGGTTTTATACAGTTGACCAATACCTTTGCCGAGGGCTGGGATCGAGACAATAATGGCAGGCTTTCCGCTGCTGAGCAAAGTTGGAGTAATCACTGATTAGATAAGCTTAAATGGCCTGCGCACTGAGATTAAATTTCATCTGTTATCAAGCAGGCTGTCGAGCTGTCTGGATGAAGATGATGCAGCTCCGTTAGTAAAGGCATTTGCCGGCAATGATTTAAATTTGAAAGCCAAGTGGAAGGTGCAGCGCGATTAAAACTTTTTATGGGAAGGGTGCTTGATGCTTAACACGACGCAAGTAGACCAGAATCCCAGCATAAAAAAGCGGCGTCATAAGTAGCCAGGGAAGTTGGCCTTGCAAAGTAATGGTTCGCCCCTGAAATTCAAATAGCACTGGATTCCACCATGGACCAAAGGGTGATAGAGGTGCCCAGAATAAGGGTTTCTCCGCCGCTAGTTGGTCATGATAAAGAAATATCTCCACCAGTATATTTTGCCCGAGAAATAAAAACAGTAGGCACAAAAATACCGAGTGATGCCAGCGATCAAACAACTCAGGATCGCGGCCAAAAATCAGCCAGGTAACGAAAAGCCCGCCGCAACAAATGGCACCAGCATCTGCCCGAGAATTAAGCAGCCAATTTAGGTGCAGCGGTATCCTTTGATTTAAGCCTACAGCTCAGCGAGCGTTGCATAAATTCTATAAAGGTGTGACTATTTAGAGCGGTAAATAGATTTTCAAGCTAATTAAAGGATTCAATGCCTATGAAAAATCACTCTATTCTGACCAGTTTAGTATTAATAGTACTGGCGGTCTCGTTTCCCATAGCGGCAGATCAGACTGAATTTTCTTCTGCAGTAGCCGCTGAAGCTCGAGTATGGATCCAGTCGCCTGTGGATATGCAAGAGGTCAGCTCACCGGTGACTGTTGTGTTCGGTAGTGAAAGCGTCAGTATTTCTCCGGCAGGTGTAGAGCAGGAAAATAGCGGCCATCATCACCTTCTGGTTGACCTTGATGAACTGCCCGCAATGGATATGCCATTGCCCGGTAGCGCCCAGCTTATTCATTTTGGCAAGGGCCAAACAGAGACCTCATTATTGCTTGAGCCGGGCCTGCATAGCTTGCAGCTGTTGTTGGGTAATCATATCCACGTGCCCCATTCTAGACCTGTAATATCAGAGAAAATAACGATTTTGGTTAAGTGATTGGTGCTGGGGCTTGCAGAGTTTGAGGCGCCCCCCCGAGTTGGCTACCCAAGAATGCAAATCGACTTAAAATACTGAACCCTTCGCAACGTATTGTTATGCAAGCCTGTTATGGCAGTGTTTGCTATAAGAGCCGACGGACCACGATGACTTTTCTGTAGCATTAAAATCTGAGGTACCTGCAGCAGATCCTTTGTGTTGCTTAGGATGAAAGTGGTTGGTTCAGGGCGACAGCAAACAGGCACCTAAAGTGTCTTATCACTAGTCCCAGTCACCGCAAAAACCACCTCACCATCTACCAGCTGACCCTTTAACTGATCACCTGGCTTAACTTCAGCAACACTCTTAATTACTGCATTATTATTATCACGAATAATTGAGTAGCCGCGGCCCAATGTTTTAAGCGGGCTCACTGTATCAAGCAGGTGCATGGCCTGGGTGGTTTTGCTCTGCTTGAGTTCTAGCTGTTGGCTGACTGCACGCATCATCTGTTTCACTGAATTAGCCACTGCCTGTTTGCGTTGGGCAATGGCGTCTTTGGGGTTTTGGCGTGTCAGTACATCTTGGAGGTTTTGCATAGTCGCGCGCTGTTGCTGCATTTTCCCAGCCATTGCACGACGCAAGCGAATATCCAAATGATCCAAATGCTGGGCCTGTTCTTTAAGCTTGCGACCTGGGTGTTGCAGGCGTTTTTGCAGATAATCAGTGCGCTGTTCGAGGTGCCTGATTTTGCGGATTACCGCTTCGGAAAAAAGTATTTCAAAGCCTTCAAACTGGTTGAGTATGTCCTCGCCATCTGGGCTTAGCAGCTCGGCTGCTGCTGAGGGCGTTGGAGCGCGTAAATCCGCCACAAAGTCGGCAATGGTAAAGTCCACTTCATGGCCTACAGCACTCACCACGGGAATTTCACTGGCAAAGACGGCTCTGGCCACTGCCTCTTCATTAAATGGCCATAGATCCTCTAATGACCCACCGCCGCGGCCAACAATTAAGGCATCGCACTGACCCTGCTGATTAGCATCGGCGATAGCCTGAACAATTTGCCCTGTAGCCTGCTCCCCCTGCACCATGGTTGGGAAGATACTCACCCTGATAGAGGGAAAACGGCGATTGAGTACCGAGAGAATATCTTTAACGGCGGCGCCAGTGGCGGAGGTGATAACGCCGATATGGCTCACCGATTCAGGCATCGGCTGTTTATGCCGGTTATCGAAAAGTCCCTCGGCGGTTAGCTGTTGCTTAAGTTGTTCAAACTGGCGCTGCAGGGCCCCAAAGCCTGCCTCTTCCATATGCTCGATCACCAGCTGGTATTCACCGCGGCCCTCATAGAGACCTGCGCGACAGCGCACTAATACCTGGGTGCCATTGGCGGGCTGAAAACCGACACGCTGGTTGGCATTGCGAAACATAGCGCAGCGCACCTGAGCCTGATCATCTTTTAGAGTCAGGTACCAGTGGCCGGAGCCGGGACGGGCAAAGTTGGATATCTCGCCTTCGACCCAGAGCATGGGCAGCTGAGTTTCAAGCAGGTGACGCACACTTCGATTAAGTTGGCTTACACTAAAAATCTGGCGTTCTGAAGGATTGGAATTCATAGGGCTATTGTAGAGATGCAGGTCTGCTTAAGTCACTGTTTTATGTATCTTTTTAAAGGCTAAATAGTTGTTTACCTAGATATGGCCACTGATTTATAATGCAGCGCTTACTTTTCAAAACCTCGCTGAGGTAAGCGTCCCCTATGTTACGCATTTCCCATGAAGCATTAACCTTTGACGATGTACTGCTAGTACCAGGGTATTCTGACGTCACCGCAAAAGATGTGTCTACCCATTCCCAGCTCACGCGCGATATCAAGATGAATATCCCGCTGGTCTCTGCAGCTATGGATACGGTTACCGAAGCCCGTTTGGCCATTGCCATTGCAGCTGAAGGCGGAGTAGGCATCATCCATAAGAGCATGACTATCGAGCAGCAGGCCAAAGAGGTGCATACGGTCAAGAAATATGAAAGTGGCGTGGTTAAAGATCCGCACACTATTCAGTCGACGGCAACGCTACAGGAACTGCATGATCTGACGGTGGCTAATAATGTCTCGGGCCTACCTGTTCTTGAAGACGGCAACCTTATTGGTATTGTGACGCGTCGCGATGTGCGCTTTGCCACGGATATGGATGCGCTGGTCACCTCGGTAATGACACCAAAAGACGACTTGGTTACTGTCAAAGAAGGCGCCGAACCAGATGCCGTGCGCGCTTTATTACATAAGCACAGAATTGAGAAAGTATTGGTCATCAATGATGACTTTGAGCTTAAAGGTTTGATTACCGTTACCGATATCGACAAAGCCGAACAGCATCCCAATGCCTGTAAAGACGATCAGGGTCGACTGCGTGTCGGCGCCTCTGTTGGCGTAGGCGAGGGCACAGACGAGCGTGTTGCCGCGCTGGTTGCGGCTGGTGTTGATGTATTGGTTGTTGATACCGCCCATGGCCATTCCAAAAATGTATTGAATCGGGTTACCTGGATCAAAGAGAACTACCCTGAAGTGCAGGTTATTGGTGGCAATGTCGCCACTGGTGCTGGTGCTAAGGCGCTGGCCGATGCCGGTGCTGATGGTGTTAAGGTTGGTATAGGTCCAGGCTCGATCTGCACCACAAGAATTGTTACTGGTATTGGAGTGCCGCAGATTACTGCGATTGCCGATGCTGTCGCTGCTTTAAAAGGTACAGGTGTTCCCGTTATTGCCGATGGCGGTATCCGTTATTCTGGCGATATGGCCAAAGCGGTTGTCGCCGGTGCCAGCGCAGTAATGATGGGTTCAATGTTAGCCGGTACAGAAGAGGCACCAGGAGAGATTGAGATCTATCAAGGCCGCTCCTACAAATCTTATCGCGGTATGGGCTCTCTGGGCGCCATGGCTCGCAGTCAGGGTTCCAGTGATCGCTATTTCCAAGATGCCAATGCCGGTGCCGAGAAGTTGGTGCCAGAAGGTATTGAGGGTCGGGTGCCCTATAAGGGACCGGTCTCTGCGATTATTCATCAGATGATGGGTGGCCTGCGTTCCGCGATGGGTTACACCGGTTGTAATACCATGGATCAGATGCGTACCCAGCCAGAGTTTGTGCGGGTGACCTCAGCTGGTACCAGCGAGAGCCATGTGCACGATGTGCAGATTACCAAGGAAGCACCTAATTATCCGGCTGGTGGTCGATAAGCTATTGGTTTTGTTGTGTTTTAAAAAGGGCTGCGTTCAAACAAAATCGCAGCCTTTCTTTTTTTAGGGTTAATAAATGTCAGATCTACATTCGCAAAAAATTCTTATTCTCGACTTCGGGTCCCAGTACACCCAGTTAATCGCTCGCCGTGTGCGCGAGATTGGTGTGTTCTCTGAGATTCGTGCCTGGGATATTACCGAACAAGAAATCCGCGAATTTGACCCCAAGGGTATTATTCTCTCCGGTGGCCCCGAGTCGGTGACAGGTGGTGCCGATGCACCTAGCGCACCAGACTGCGTATTTACCATGGGCCTGCCAGTGCTGGGTATCTGTTACGGCATGCAAACTATGGCCGGTCAGCTGGGCGGAAAAGTCGATACTTCCGATGTGCGTGAGTTTGGTTATGCCCAGGTAAAGGTAGAGACCGAGTCGAGCCTGTTACAGGATATCAAAGACCATATTGGCCAGGACGGTGAATCACTGCTGGATGTATGGATGAGCCATGGCGACAAAGTAGTTGCCATGCCCGAAGGCTTTAGCCTGATGGCCTCAACACCATCCTGCCCGATTGCGGGTATGGTCAATGAAGATAAAAAATTCTATGGCATTCAGTTCCACCCTGAGGTGACTCATACACTTCAGGGTCAGCGTATGTTCGAATATTTCGCTCTGCAAATCTGTGGCTGCGATGCCCTTTGGACTGCCGCGGCGATTATTGAAGATCAGATAGCCCGAGTTCAGGAACAGGTAGGCGACAGCCATGTGCTGTTGGGTTTATCTGGGGGTGTAGATTCCTCAGTGGTTGCTGCGCTACTCCATAAAGCCATTGGCAGTCAGCTAACCTGTGTCTTTGTCGACAATGGTTTACTGCGCAAAAACGAAGGCGATATGGTGATGGAGATGTTCGCCAAAAATATGGGCGTAAAAGTCATTCGCGCCAATGCCCAAGACAAGTTCTTAAATGGGCTAGTAGGCGTTAGTGACCCAGAAGCCAAACGCAAAGTTATCGGCAATACGTTTATTGAAATCTTCGACGAAGAATCCAACAAAATTGATAATGTTAACTTCCTGGCCCAGGGAACTATCTACCCCGACGTGATTGAGTCAGCCGCCTCTAAAACCGGCAAAGCCCATGTCATTAAGTCTCACCACAATGTGGGCGGCTTACCCGATGATATGGCGCTGGAGTTGGTTGAGCCATTACGCGAACTATTTAAAGATGAAGTGCGCAAGATCGGTGTTGAACTGGGCCTGCCCTACGATATGGTTTACCGTCACCCATTCCCGGGTCCGGGCCTTGGTGTGCGTATTCTCGGTGAAGTTAAAAAAGAGTATGCCGATATTCTGCGCGAAGCCGATGCCATCTTTATCGAAGAGCTGCACAACTCCGGCTGGTACCACAAAACCAGTCAGGCCTTTGCCGTATTCCTGCCCATTAAGTCTGTGGGCGTAGTGGGTGATGCGCGCCGCTATGAATGGGTGATTGCCCTGCGTGCCGTAGAGACCATCGACTTTATGACGGCTCGCTGGGCACACCTTCCTTATGAGCTTTTAGAGAAAGTCTCCAATCGTATTATTAATGAGATCACCGAGGTTTCTCGGGTGACTTACGATGTA
>Ga0233432_10005243_pt1 | contig 11306 bp, 9 predicted proteins | sample SI_122_August201_6_FD_179870 | JGI IMG/M metagenome (GOLD analysis project Ga0233432, IMG submission 179870) | Seawater microbial communities from Saanich Inlet, British Columbia, Canada - SI_122_August2016_10_MG | ecosystem: Environmental > Aquatic > Marine > Inlet | place: Canada: British...
TATTCTCTGGGTCAATTTTGTGAAGTAAAGGTAGACCAAATGCCCCTGTTTTACCGGTACCGGTTTGAGCTAGAGCCACTAAATCCTGTTTCGAATTTAAAATGGTAGGTATAGCTAATTCTTGAACTTTAGTTGGCTCCGTAAAACCTAGATGTTCTACGCCCTCAAGCAGTTCTTGCTTAAGGCCCAACTCTGAAAATGAAGACATGTATAAATAATTGATTTAAAAGTAAGATGTTGCCAGCAAAGAGAGGAATGTGGTTGCGGCATCATCTCAACTCGGGCTTCATGCAGCTATGGTAATAGCGCAAACAAAAATACGGATTATTTTTGCCAATACATTACTATTTGTTTAAGGCCTAAAACGAGGCTATGCCATGTATTTCTCACCTCGTACTACATTCACCTTTTGGGTGTAGGCGACCACGGCATAATTCTCAAAATATTCATCACTGATTTGCTGAATAATTTTAGTGGCCATATTATGATTAGCAATGACTTCGATTTTCACGTTTTTACCCTCCCAGTCACTCGCTCGAATTCCTCTTGAACCCTCCCCTGTCGTATCAGAAAGGGTGTATCCTGAGACCCCAGTTTCTTTTAATCGATCAATAATTTCATCACGTAGTAGGCGCTCGGTTATTATGGTAACCAGCGTAAGTTCTCTTAACTCCATTTTATGCTCCCATCCATGTTGCAATTAGATAGTAAATAGGAATACCAATAGTAATATTAAAGGGAAAGGTAATTCCTAAAGATGCCGTAAGATAATAGCTTGGATTGGCTTTCGGAAGAGCTATTCTAACCGCTGCCGGAGCAGCGATGTAGGATCCACTAGACACCATGGCTGCCAATACGGTTGCCCCAGCTACGCTTAAGCCAACCATAAGACCCAGCCAAATAGCCAGCACACCATGTAATATGGGCACTAAGATTCCGAATCCAAGTAAGAATACCCCCACTTTTTTCAGATCACTTAGTCGGCGAGCAGTAACCATACCTAATTCTAATAAAAATAGAACTAAGGCCCCCTGAAAACCACTCACAAAAAAGGGCTGAACCGATTCAAACTTCACCGGTCCTGCTACAAAACCAATGACTAATCCGCCTAGTAAAAGAATGATAGAACTACCTGTTACTACCTCATGTAATGCTTTTTTAAAGGATCCATTGCCTCCATTAGAGAGTTGAGGGATGAGCAAAGCGACAATAATCCCTGGGACTTCTAGCAGCGCAACCAGGGTGGGCATAAAGCCTTCTGGGCTGTAACCCAAACTCTCTACATAGCTAATAGCAGCAATAAAGGTAACGGCCGAAACCGAGCCGTAATGAGCAGCTATGGCTGATGAGTTAATCATATCCATTCGCCCCAAATAGCGAAGAATGAGGTAAGCAATAAGTGGGGTTACTACGCCAAGTAAAAGTGTAATAGAAGCTGGGCCTATAAAAGCATCGATGGAGGTTTTACTCAGTTCTACCCCTCCTTTAAGACCAATGGCCAATAATAAATAAATCGATAGTCCCTGATACAGTGGCTTGGGTATTTCGAGATCACTTTTTAGAAGTTTGGCGGCAATACCAAGGGCAAAGGCCAATACGACAGGAGAGGCAAAGTTAGACAGTAGGGATTCCATAGGTAGATGTAGTTAACTCTGTTTGTTGTATGTATGTTTTGAATGTTTGAGCGAGAGGACTCAGGCTTTTTCCATGTAGGTGAACTAATTTCCATGTACTTCTCATTGGAAATCCTTCCACATCAAGAACACCTATTTGATTGTGAATTTTTTCCAAGCGCAAACTAAATTCTGAAACAAGCGATATGCCAATTCCAGCCATGATCGCATGCTTAACTCCTTCATTGGTACTCAGCTCCATGACGGGATCAATGCGCATATCTTCTTTCTCAAAAAGCTCTTCCATAACCATACGCGTGCCAGAACCTTGCTCTCGCAGCACCAATGCTTCATCCTTTAAATGGGCCACCTTGAGTTGCATTCCGAGTTTTGGATGATCTTTCGCTGCAGCAAATACCAATGGATTGTCCATTAAGTCGGTATAATCAAGGGCTAAATCGGTTGGAAGTTGCGAGAAAACAGCGAAGTCACAACTGTTCTCTCTAAGTGCGCTTATTACTTCGGCACGGTTAGACACTTTTAAAGAAATGGAAATATTGGCATGCTGTTTCTGAAAAGCTCCGAGGATGTAGGGCATTACATACTTTGCTGTGGATACCGCGGCTATACGTAAAGAGCCTTTTATGGCACCTCGCAATTGTGATAAACCCATTTCAGCATTTTCGAGGCTTTGCTGAACCAAAATCTGCGCTTGGTATAATTCCCTGCCTGCCTCGGTCAAATACAATTGTTTCCCAATCACCTCGAAGAGTTCTATTCCGAAATGATCTTGCAATTTTTTGACTTGAATAGAAACAGCAGGCTGAGACATCTGAAGCCGCTCCGCCGCCTTAGTCATGCTTTTTTCTTGAGCAACGGCTGCAAAGATATGCAGTTGATGCAGGGTATATGACATATACTGATGTTTATTTATCAGTGTAAATATATAAATTTTTATTTATATATGAGAGTCATTTTACCCAATGCATTTCATTCTCGGTATTTTTCGCCCGAAAATTTGCCTTAAAACTGGTAAATGAACCCGAAAAGATACTTAAACCGAGACTCTGCCAGCTACTTTCTCTGTGGGGGTTCCTAATTTTTCTCTCACTATAGGCGCTACCTCTTCGCCTAGTAATCGAATGGCACTTGATAACTGCTCGTGGGATAAATGGGCCACATTCATATGTAAACGAAACTCTGTCAACCCACCCAATGCTCTAGAATGGCGTACTATTTTATCCGCGACTTCCTCTGGATTACCCACGACCAAAGCGCCCATTTCATCGGCCTGCGACTCATAACTGCGTCGAGTAACATCTCCACCCCAACCGCGCTCTTTTCCTATCTGGGTAAATGTTTTCGCATAGCCCGGGAAAAACTGCTCATGTGCCGAAAGTGAATCCTCGGCAATGAAGCCCAGGGAGTGAACGGCCACTTTTAATTTTTCTCTCGGGTGACCCGCCGCGATTCCGGCTTGGTAGTACATGTCCACTAAAGGCTTAAAACGGTGCGTTTGTCCACCTATAATGGCCACCATTAATGGAAGCCCAAGTCGTCCCGCTCGTGCAAACGACGCTGGTGTTCCACCTACACCCACATATATAGGCACCTCGGGTTGATACGGCCGCGGATAAACTCCTTGCCCAGTGAGCGCTGGACGAAAACGACCTTCCCATGTCACTTTTTCCTGGGCTCTTAGCTGGAGTAAAAGCTCGAGTTTTTCTTCAAATAGATCGTCATAATCTTGAAAACTTAGTCCAAATAAGGGAAAGGCTTCAGAGAATGAACCCCGACCCGCCACTAAGCCAGCCCGGCCTTTTGAAATAATGTCGAGTGTAGCTAGTTGCTGAAATACTCGAACAGGATCTTGGGCACTGAGTACGGTGACGGCGCTTAATAATTGAATTTTAGACGTTCTCGCTGCTGCGGCGGCCAAAATGGTTAATGGCGAGGAGTCCAAATATTCGGGTCGGTGATGCTCGCCGAGGCCGAATACATCCAACCCGACTTCTTCCATGAGTTCGATTCGGGTTAAAAGGTTTTCGATGGTTTCAGCACGTTGTTCAGGAGTACTGGGCTCGCCATGCTGTCCTTGTACGGCAGCAAAAGAATCAATTCCAAGTTTCATAGTATTAATTTATGTGATCTTTCTTGATGAATAGTAAATCCGATGAGGAGGATCTAATAAATAGCATAGCATATGAGAACAAAAAGCTTTGTTATATTAAGGGCAGTAATATACTCAAAAATACTTTAATGTTAAACTATTTTTGTGGCCATTCATTAGTTTGGATAAATAGTAATTCAAAAATCTACAATAATGGGTTAGAAACATATTTTTTTAATAGATTTATGTTATCCATTTATGGACATACCGATTAGCCTAACCAACCGTCAGGATTTATTAAAATGTTTAAACACTATCTACTTGTTCTAGTCTGTTCAGTTAGCTTTCTTTTCTGCACCCAATTTGACCAACCCGTACCCACAGATTATGAAGTAAGTTCGGCCGTTAAATGGACCATGAATAGTGTCGAATATGCGATTATAACGGAATATTTATATCGTTCGGCAACTCGTACTATATCAACCCTTGAACCCCCTAATGAGCAATGGGTAGTAGCTATGGACGTAGACGAAACACTCTTAAACAATGTAGAATATAATCGTCGCAGAGATCTCTTGGGCCTTGGTTATTCCTCTGAAAGCTGGGCTGAATGGGTAAAAGAAGAATCGGCTACAGCGGTGCCTGGTTCCATCGCATTTGTTACCGAAGTTCTAAAGAATGGGGGTCAAATCGTACTCATTACAAACAGAAATCGTGATCTTGATCAATTTACCTGGAATAATCTTACTGCACTTGGGTTTCCTATAGACCGAAGTAATACTTGTATTATGGGCCGCTCACAAGCCGACAGAGACTCTGTTGGGGAAAGTGAAATGATTAATGATAAAGATCTACGACGAACTCAAATTAGTACGGGTACGGCTACATACTGTTGGGAGAATTATCCTGAGACACAGATTCACTGGAATAAATCGTTCTCTATCATATACGAAGTTGGGGATAACATTAAGGACTTCAACCAAACCACACAAGAAAATGTGGACCGCCTAAATTTTATCGATAGAGTTTCGTCTGATGTTTTGTTACTCCCCAATGCAGTATATGGTTCTTGGGAATAAGGGTAATTAAGCTCAGTATTAAGGCGAAGTTAGAAGCTTAGTCCTGTTCATAGCCGGTCATTTCAATAAAACCTGTCCCAGAAACCTCTTTACCTCTCATCTGGCCAGATACGCCTAAATTACCTTCAAAATACTGCACTGATACCCGCATTTCTTGATCATCGAACAGAGTACCAAGTTCTAGATAAATATCGAGCTCCGGCATTTTTAGCGTCCAACGCTTAGGGTAGCGAGATCCTGAATGCGGACTCTGCCAATACTCAAGTATATCCAACATCACTTCCAACTCTTCCAAATCAATGGTATTTCCCAAAGGATCGACTAAAGTCCCAGTGGTTTGAGGTTGTTGGCTAGCATCGGCATTTCGAATTTGGTAATACATCAGATCGTAGCCGTTAGAAAGTTGGATAGAGAACCAATCCCAGCCCGTTTGACCGGAGTCTAAAGCCGAGGTGCTCCATTCATGATCCATCCAGGAATTTCCAGTTACATGATAAACTTTCCCATCTTTGACAATTTCGCCTTGGGTTTCCATTCGAGTAAATGAAATATAATAGGAGGCATTCCCACTGTCGAACCCTTTTTGATCATAGCCTTGGTCGCCGTGAAAAATGAGTGGTTTCTCGGGTTGAAGCTTCAAATCGATCGCCGTCCCATCACTCATCTCTCCATGCAGACGCATGGGAAAGCTTTGATCGTTTTCACCCGAATTGGGTAAACGTTCGATACTCCAATTTTCCAGCCACACTCGGTACGGATCAATCTCTGCGCCCGCTAAACCGGCGGCACCCCGACTAAATCGCTCCTCGAACACATGATCGGCCTCAGCCACGTCCGAAATTGCAAAGTGGGCCAAATACAGCTGATCTGTGCTCCAATCGTCTTCAGAGCTTTTCTTTGGATCGATACTATCTGTCGGGGTCTCATGTTCTGATGAATCCCCAGTTTCTGTAGAATCCCCAATACCCGTGGAAATCTCTATCGGTGGACTGAGCTGATTTCGAAAAATGGTGAACTGATACCCAAATTGACGCCCTTCCGCGGTAAACACATTACCTGTGTAGTACCACCACTCGGTTTTGTACCCAGGATGAGCCCCATGATCATCTGGAAATACAAAATCTCGAGGTCCTGTAGCCTGCAGATAACCCTCTTGATTACCTCCTCCCATCGCTTCGGCCACCGAAACCGTAGATTCCAATTCTGGTTCGGTTTCGGAAAAAAGCACCACTCCAAATAGAATAGCAAGTACGATCGGAATACTGATGAGTTGTAGAAAGGATAGTTTCATGGGCAAAAGGTTATTCGCTTCGTAAGGCATGTGCTGGGTTTGCTTGAGCCATTTTAATGGAAGGGTAAATTCCGGCCAAAAGAGCGGCTAGTACGGCCAATCCAAAAGCTTGAAACAACAGTGAAGGGCTTACCAAAAATTCCAAGGTCCAGCCAAATGAACGTAGATTAATCACATAGACCAACACATAGGAAATGATGACTCCCAGCGGAAGAGAGAGGATGCCGGCCATCCCTCCCATAACCCCGGTCTGCATGATGACGTAGTTCCAAAGCTGTCCAGGCGTCATACCATTGGCCCTAAGAACCGCATGCTCTCTTGCACGCTCAAGTTGAAGGGCCATCAAGGAACTCAATATTCCCACGAAAGCGACAATCACCGCCAAGAGTCGCAAGACATATGTCACCGTAAAGGTGCGATCGAAAATTTCTATGGAGGCTTCTCTAAGCCCTCGATTCGAGCGAATAAACACCTCTTGTAGCCCATCGGCCCGCTCGCGAAGCCGTTCGACCAAGACCTCTACTGGGGTGCCCTCGCTGGCATAAAGTGCCAATCCCGAAATGGCTCGATTGTCATAAAAACGGTCGTATACTTCCCGATTCATCGTCACCGACCCTATGTCAGAGGCATAGTCATAGTACACCGCTTCAATCAGAAACTCCTGAAGACCTTGATCGGTTTGAAGCTGTAAAGTGTCCCCTAAGGAAACCCCATGCCGATAGGCATACACTTCGGAAACCATGACCACCTGTTGGTTGGGAAAACGATCCCAAAAACCAGATTCTGCTCCTTTGATTTCGTAGGTTTGTTGGGCCAAGGCTCCAAGTGACGTCGTAACCAAGTTAGTAGGCCCAAAATTAGCCGTTATGGTTTCACTGTACACCGAGTGCACGCGTTCAACTCCCTGGGTTTGTTGAAGAACTTCCACTAGTTCGGGAAGTAATTCGGCATCGGCAAAACGAGCAACCGAACTAGGAGGCTGCACATAGATATCGGCCTGAAGCTGTGACTCGAGCCATGAAACCACGGTTACGCGGAAACTATCGACCATAACCCCGACCCCGACGGTGGAAGCTACCGCTACCACCAAAGCAGCCACCGGCACCGAAGTTCGACTGAGCTCGCTCAGCAGGCCTTGCACCGACATGGTACCGATGATACCATTCAAGGCCCCAAGAACGGGTCTAAACAAAGAGGCTAAGCCCACCATAGAAGCTGGAATAATCAGAGAAAAACCGATAATCACCAGTAACAGGGATATATAACCTACCACAATCCCTCCACTAGGAATGAGGAGCAAACTTCCACCCACAAGACCCAAAACAATGCCTAAGCCCGTAAAGCGCGGGAGTCGTTTCATCAAGGCTGACTCACGATTCGAGCGTTTTAGCACGGTCGTCACCTGTGCTTCGGAGGCCTCTCTGGCTGGCCAAAAAGCCGCTAACACGGTAGCCCCAAGTCCCAATATAGACGCTTTTAGAATGGGGCCTGGCGTGATGGTAAGTTCTTGAACAGATAAGACAAAGTATAAATCGTTAATGGACTGCGTCACCAACCGGACCAAAAGTTGTGCCAGCGCTATACCAGAAGCAATTCCTACCATGGTACCTATCAAGCCAACAAGCACGGCTTCTCTCATAATCATGGCCAAAATCTCGGATTTGGTTACTCCCAAAGCGCGCATGCGTCCAATAAGTGGGAGTCGTTGAACCACCGAGAAAGTCATAGTATTGTAGATCAAAAACATCCCTACGAGTAAGGCCAGTAAACTTAGTGCCTGCAAATTGAGCTCAAACGCTCGGGTCATTTGCGCCAAGATTTCGCTACTAGAACCTGCGTATTGCACCTCCACTCCATCGGGTAAGAGAGATCTAATGATCTGAAGTTGGTCTTGTTGCTCCTGCTGTTCGGCAGACAAGATAAGATCGATACGAGAGAGGTCTCCACGCATATCAAATAATCGTTGGGCGGTTGAAATATCCACCACCAACACACTCTCCAATGCCTGCTCGGTGCGCTCGTTGGCTACCTCAATGGTACCCACTATGCGGATCGGAACTACCACCCCACCCACCGACACTCCAACCGTGTCGTTCACCTCCAAGGCCAATTCTTGAAGAACAGGGTTACTCACCAGCCCCGTAGCCGAACCCTGAATGAAACTCGCCAAATCAATGCCACTTTCCTGACTGGAAAAATCTCGGAAAGGTCCTTCGGCAATAGGATCTACACCTAATATTTGGAAACTCCGAGCCAGCCCATCCAAACGTCCAAAGCCCTGAACCACCGGTGCGGCATTTCGAATACCTCCATCGATGCGCAGGTGCCTATACACCTGCTCACTCAACTGCTCACCTCCGCCCACGATCTCATGCGTTGCTTTGCCCGCCACCGCCTCGGCTGAAAGAGAAAAAGCTCGCTGAGCGGAGCTGTTCGAAAGATCAATCGAAACCACCATGGCCACCCCTAAAGCCACACCTAAGATGGAAAGAGCCAACTGCCAAGGATGCTTCAACAGAAAGCGCAGGCTAGAAATCCACAGTAAATCGTCTGATTGCGTGGGCATGATGATTAGGATTCCTGGATGGCTTTATATTCCTGTAATTGCCCTTCTTGTAACTCGAGCACCCGATCTGCAATCTGTCCCATTTCCCTGTCATGTGTGGCAATAATCATCGTACGACCATTTTTTCGTACCAAATCAGCCAGCATGGACAAAATTTTACTGCCTGTTTTATAATCCAAATTCCCCGTTGGCTCATCGGCCAGAATAAAACTGGGCTCATGTGCCAATGCGCGGGCAATGGCCACTCGCTGCTGCTCCCCACCCGATAGACGGTCGGGATAACTATCTTTACGATCGGCCAAACCCACTTCTTCTAAAAAATGCAGGGCCAACTGCTCAGTTGCCACATCCTTCTTGCCCTGTAGGCGGAGTGGTAACACGATATTTTCGTAGGCGGTTAATGTGGAAATCAAATTAAAGGCCTGAAACACAAACCCAATATGAGTGCGCCTAAACAAGGTTCGCTCTTTTTCAGTAAGCAGGGAGATATCGGTGCCATCAATCATCACCTGCCCAGAATCGGGTCGATCAATACCACTCAACAGATTGAGCAAGGTACTTTTCCCCGAACCGGATCGTCCAAGTAAGACCAACATTTGCCCTTGTGCAACTTCAAGTTCTAAGTCGCGAAGTACATGTCTCTTTTTAGTGCCTTCGTCGTAACTTTTGTTTAGTTTTCTGAGATCTACGATGTTTGAGCTGCGCATAGGAATATGAGTAAAAAGCTATCACTAGCCGTTTTGCCCTAATCAATATCCTCTACCAAAAAAGTAGCTAATAGACCAAGGCTTCTCTTGATGAATAATCCTAAACTCTAGCTGCTCTAGATTGGTTCCACTTTTCTTCCTAAAACTCTTCCCTAGACACCACCTTTCCCGCCTTAATCACCACCTCTATTTCTTTGGTCGCGCTAATACGTTCCAAAGGATTTTCCCTCAAAAGTAATAAATCGGCATCATAGCCCTCTAGGATGCGTGAAGTCTGCTGTTCAACCCCCAAAAATTTTGCCGGTTCAACGGTTGCAGCCTGAATAGCCTCCATATTAGAAAGCCCGCTTTGCACCAACAATTCCAACTCTCGGTGCAAACTCAAACCCGGAATTAAAAAACCAATCGGCGTATCGGTTCCCGCCATAAAAGGCACCTGATGCTGGTGCAAGTAACCCACCGTCTCCCTCATCCAATCCGCATACGCCATCGTTGCCGGGTCGATTTCGGTCCCCGACATCTCCATAGCCGCCGACCAAGCTGAAGAAACTTCGGGTGGAAGCACCTGCAGCTGCTCCATGGCCGCGTCCCCTAAATACTCTTTGGTCGCAAAATTATTATACAGTGCTAAGGTTGGCGTTTGCCATACCCCTCGCTCGGCTAGTAGGCTTGCCGCCGCCTGTAATTTCGCACTATCTATCTGAGCTATAGCCTCCATCCGCTGCGCAGCGTGAATAGAAGATCGAAGAGCACCACCAGAAAGCCCCTCTGGATTCTGTAGCCATTCGAGGCGTTGCTCCTGCAGTTCATCGGAATTGGCGGCCACTGACATCTCCAAATTTCGAAGATGCTCCATTCCCATTAGACCATTCTCCACCGCCGAAAACAGGTTCATACTCAAGGGAATATGTCCTGTAACCCGTAGTTCACTCGTTTCGGCCACCTGCATAAGCGCCTTAAACTGAGGCTCACTAAGCATTTCATAGGCCTTTAAAAAATCCAAATCCTGGGCCACTAAGGCCACCATATTCTCTTCAACGGCCTCCACATCGGTATTCTCGATAGATAACAGAGGATAGTACGGTGAGGAATCATTGTACACATTTGGACTCCCATCGATCAGAGGCCCCGCAATGTATATACTAGGGCTAGCTTCGTTTTCTCGGGTTGAAGCTATCTTGACCGGCAACACAATGTCCATCGGCCCACCGGTATCTCGTACGCTGGTGATTCCGTATTTAAGAAATAAGGCATTCATCGCACCACGCATATTTTGGTCGAAAGAGTAATGAACATGGGCATCCCAGAGCCCAGGCATAAGGTAGTGGTTGGTACCATCTATCAGGGTGATGTTACCAAATTCGGGCACATTTGAATGCTCATAAATGCGGACTATTTTTGCGTTATCGATTACGACACTTTTTTGCGTTTCTAAGCCATTGACTGGATCGATGATGGAAACATTTTGGATAAGAATAGCTTCATCTGTGAGTTGAGGAGCAGGGTTACATGCCATGCTAATGGCCAACAGTACCATGGCACAGGTTGCAAGATGTGTTGATATGAACCCTTTAATGTCGATTTTGGCTAGCTTCATCGTAGTTGTGGATTATTTTTTAAGGAAAACAAGAGACACTTTGATTTAATATGCTTATCTTGTTTATCTTTCAAAAATGCAAAATGATATGAGTTTTGCATTTTGATTTACTGCACCCGTAGCTCAACTGGATAGAGTACCTGACTACGAATCAGGCGGTTAGAAGTTCGAATCTTCTCGGGTGTACTTATTTAAAAACAGCAACTTAGAAAGATTATTTTTAGTCTATTTTAAGTTGCTTTTTTATTTTGGGACAACATTGGGACAACACATTCAGAAAAGTTACTTGCTCGTTCATTCACTCTTTTTCCTAAGTAAATGAATGAATGAAAATTAATTCTTA
>Ga0233432_10005245_pt1 | contig 11303 bp, 8 predicted proteins | sample SI_122_August201_6_FD_179870 | JGI IMG/M metagenome (GOLD analysis project Ga0233432, IMG submission 179870) | Seawater microbial communities from Saanich Inlet, British Columbia, Canada - SI_122_August2016_10_MG | ecosystem: Environmental > Aquatic > Marine > Inlet | place: Canada: British...
TCAAAACGGAAATATCCTAGATAACGTAGTAAAATAAATCCCCCCAAACCAAAAAATACAAATAAAGCAGTAAGTTCACCGCCTTTACCCAAAGCCGAAGCGACTGCAACGAAACTGCATGTAACAGCTGCAGCCCACATCGCAAGAACTGCCTTTCCATGAGAAAGACCTTTGGCCATAAGACGGTGATGAAAATGTTCCATATCAGGCGAAAACGGAGATCTTCCCCGGAGCATTCTTCGTACAATTGCAAACAAGCAATCCATCACGGGTAAAGCGAAAGCCAAAAAAGGAAAAATTCCGTTGATCGTATTTTCTCCGCTTACACTTCCAAGCAAACAAAGGCAGCCCGCTAAGTAGCCTAAGGTCAAGCTTCCGCAGTCACCAAGAAATATAGATGCCGGTCTACTATTGTAGACCAAGAACCCAAGCAAACATCCTATGAGTAATGTCGAAAGCCAAGTGACATGAGGAATTACTGCTAAGTATCCAACAACAGAAACGGCAAGCAAACCAAACAAAGTAATTCCTGAAGCAAGACCATCCAACCCGTCGATAAGGTTTACAGCATTTGCCAAGCCAGTAATCCACAAACATGCCAGAGCAAAACCCACCCAGTTAGGAAATGTTACGGAGCCAAAACCGATAATCTCAACCGTCGAAAAGGACAGATCGGCGAACCAAACAACCAAGCCCACAGTAACAAATTCGCCCAAAAGCTTGATCCGTGGAGACAAGCGACTCAAGTCGTCAAGTACGCCAATGCCAAAGATAACAAGCGAACCCAAAATGATTATTCCAGCAATTGGATTTTCTCCCCACAAAGCTGATCCTAAAGAAGGAACTGTGAAGCCACCGATCAAAAGGATTACTAGATATGAACCCAAGACAGCACCTCCCCCCAAACGGGGTATTGCATGTTGGTGAACCTTGCGTGCACGCTGGGGACAATCAACGAATCCACCCCTTAGAGCCAGCTTACGAATTATAGGTGTAAAAACACATGTCAAGAATGCTCCCAACACGAAAAGGCTATAGATAGATGGTGTCACTAATGCTTTATTTTCATACAACAGATTAAATGAATCGTCAACCAAAGATGATGGTTGTAGATTGGCCAAAACAAGCAATAAATCTTAAAAGAACTTTCATAATTTTTGGGTAATTTGCCTACAAAACGCAATCCCAGCATCAACGATTAACTTAAACTTATTAGTTAGTAAAATTAAGATAATCTGAAAGCTCCGACGGGGGTTTAGGTATCCCTTTGAAAAAATGCCACACCAAAGAGGAGTTCGGAAATAAAATAACCCAAATGGTCAAGAAAATCACTGTAAAATAAGAATAGACCGTTTGATTCTCAACATACCAAGCCTCCACCTTTCCTTTGTAAGGTGCAATTATATTATCGTAAAATTTGACCGATTCCTCTTTTTCAGCAAGTATGTTTTCTTCATCCCTAAAGACAATTGGCCCAAGACCTGATAAGCCCGGACGAATTTCAGTAATAATTTGCTTCAGGTTTGCAGGAAAGACATCAAAGCATCGCTGTGTCTGAGGTCTTGGGCCAACTATGCTCATATCCCCAAAAAACACATTTAAAAGTTGAGGCAGTTCATTGACTTTGGTTTTGCGCAGGAATTTGCCTACTGGCAATACTCTAGGATCGCTCTTTAATGTCACCGTGCCTGATCCCAAATTTGGGCTATCCTTGAGCATCGTAGCAAACTTGAAGAGGTTGAAGAGAATACCTCCTTTGCCCACCCTTTTTTGAAGAAAGAAAACTTCTCCTTCTCCCGAAAGTTTAAGAATAATTGCTATAGGTACAAGTAGTGGGCACAGAAAAGTCAGTGCCAAAAAAGAAAAGATTATGTCAAAAAATCTTTGCACTACATTTTTTGGTCTAAAAACTTCCCGGTTTCCTTATGACCAAAGTCTGGAATCATTTCATGAAACAAATCGACGAATTTTGCCCTTTTCCAAATTGGTGATGATTGAATCTCGTCGATACAACTTTCAAAATGATTAAGTTTTTCTAGGTCAAACATCGAGTCATTTTTGATGACACCAATAGATGAGAACCTATCCATATCCAACTTCTCTTCCGCAGTAAAAAACTCTTCAAAATCTTTTTCACCTGTAGTATCACTTGCAAAGAAAAAACAAGGCCACTTTTTTTGCGTTATCAATTCGTTACATCTTCCGCGTGCCTCATCTTCGCTTTGGCATTCATAGGGTTCGTAGCCAAGTTGTTGCAAATATTTCTGGGCGATCTCCGAAAAACTCACGAGATGGAGGTTTTCACTTAATTTTGGAAAAAAGATATCGCGTTTTTCTCCAAGCAAACCAGAAAATAGACAAAGTTCGCCTGATTCTTGCGGGGTGACAAAGTAACGTTTCACATCCATTGGAGCGGATATTGGCTGCCTCTTGGCAAATCGCTGATTGAAGCCATGTAGCAAAGAGCCATCCGAAAATGCCACATTAGCAAATCTTGCCATAGACAAATTTTGATCTAGGCTCTCTCGCATCAAGAACATCTCCATAATCCGCTTACTAGCTCCCATCATATTGACGGGATTAGCCGCTTTATCGGTGGAAACGCAAAAATAATTCTTAAGCCCCTTTTCCGATGCCATGTTCAAAGTTTTGACGGTGTTTAATATGTTAACCTTGATCATCCTCATCAAGGTGTAGGGATCTTTCTCACTCCTTACATGCTTGAGTGCCGACAAGTTGAAAACATAATCATAAGCTCCTTCAGCAGCAAAAAGGGCTTTAAACTCTGGGCTCCCGCAATCAATGGCAAAGGTTTTGAATTCCCCCTTGATGTATCCTAAGGAGCTTCGGACATCTCGAACCAATTCTACTAAGTTATTTTCACTGATATCCACAACATGAAGAGCAAGAGGTTCTCGTTTAAAAATTTCGCGAACCACTGCCTGACCTATTGATCCGGCACCCCCAATTACCAAGAAACGGGACTCTTCGACGAAACACTCAAGTTCTTGCTTTAGCCTCACAAGATCGGTTTCGAAAAGATGGTCAGTACGACCGATTAAGTTCAAAATATCCATTCCAAATAAATTAAGTAATCGGTAAATCCTGTCGATACAAAGTGGAGGACTGACCTTTGTGTACGCTTAGTTGAGCCAAGGGGGTAGCTCCCATTTTCTGATAGAAAAAATGAGCTGGGGTTAACGTTTCTCCGACTACCATACAGAATGCGGATTCACCCTCTTGAAAAAATTTTTGCCCCAACGAGTTGTATAATTTCTGAGCCAGTCCCCCACCCCGAGCAGAATCGATAACTGCAATACTAAGCAACTCAGCCTGGGGGCAAGAGGGGAGCGATTTCTGCTTAGTTCCAAAAAATAGCAACTCAACTATTTTTGCTACTTTCTTGGGATTTAGCATGGAGGGAAAAAGAGAAATAAAAACTCGGGGAAACCGCAGCAACATTTTCCGGTAAATTGACTTCATACCTCTACCTCCTGCAACAAAGCCAACTACTTGATTATTCTTTTTTTCGAGGATTAGAATACTTTTTTCGTCCGCGTCGATTGCCTCATAAAGAAGTGCTAGAAAACTGAGGCCGAGTGACGACAAAAAGCCAAGATCAATACAAGTTGAGTGAATTCGAGCAACCTCAATATAATCCGAAGTTTTCAACCGTTTAGGCGGTGCAGCCAGAGTCATTTGAAAGGTCTTCCAATACATCTGGGACACTCGAAGGAATGTTAACAACACGCTCCTCGAGCCAACGGGAGTTTTCCAAACCATCTTTTTGACAATCTCGGAACATTTCTAATTCCGACATCAGTCTCCAGATAGGACGAGTCATTACATTCATTTCGTTTGTGTATTGCAAAAATTCATTTCTCTCTTTTTTGCCTTTCAGGACAATTGCATTGAGCCAATTGTTAGTCCTGCATTCCCCCAAAGGCTTAACCATTTCTACCCCAATTGTTTCAAAAAAAGAGCGGTAGCGAGCAGCGATCTGATTTTTAATTTGAATAATCCGAGTCAGTTGCTCCATTTGAGCACAACCAAGTGCCGCATTAAGGCTAGGAAGGCGATAATTGAAACCTACCTCATCATGCGAAAACTCGTATTTGTGAGGAATTTTTGCCGTTGTAGTGAGGTGTTTGGCTCGCTTCGCCAATTGATCATTGTCAGTAAGCACCATTCCTCCACCCCCTGTAGTAATAATTTTGTTTCCATTGAAACTGATTGTACCGAGAAGACCGAATGTCCCGGTATGTCGATTACCGTAAAAACTTCCCAAGGACTCTGCCGCATCTTCGACCAAAGGAATATCCCACTCAACGCAAACATCAGAAATTTCTTGAATCCGGCAGGGTGACCCAAAGGTATGCATGGGCAAGCAAGCCTTGATCCGCTTACCACTGGACTTGTTTAACGCTACTCCCCCCTTTCTGACGGCATGAGTTTCGAGAAAATTCCTCAAAAAAACTGGACTCATTCCCAGCGTATCTTTGTCCACATCAATAAAAACCGGATCGGCTCCGACATAGGAAATTGCATTGCAGGTTGCTACGAAAGTAAGAGATTGCGTAATCACTTCATCTCCCTGGTCTACTCCCGCAAGAATCAAAGCGACTTGAAGGGCATTTGTTCCATTTACAACTGCGATGGCATTTCGTGCCCCCGTATAGGAAGCTACTAGTCGCTCGAATTCGCAGACTTGCTCACCAGCACTCGAAACAAAATTCGAATCAATACACTCAGCAAGGTATGACTTCTCATTTCCTCCAAACAATGGTCGGTGCAAAGGAATCGTTCCTTCTCCATATATGCCCTTAATAAAACCGACCGTTTCTTCGAATGATGTTTTGTTCACAGGTCTTTCAATATTTTCAAGTCAATCCACTTGCACAACAAGCTTTTCCATTTGCTGAAGATATTCTTTAGCAAGTTGCCCGTAAGACCTGTTTTCCAAAATCCATCGACGGCCTTTTGTTCCGATGGATTCTCTCTCCGAAGGTGTCATTAAAGTATATTTTAATATAGCTGCTTCTAATAAGCCCCCATCATTCGGTTGAACGAATTCGCCAGCACGGGATTCATTCAACATAGAAGGAAATCCGGAGTAAGTCGCTAATATGGGTTTACCGGCGAGCATATACTCAACAAATTTGTTCATCGACTGACCAAATTTCCAAACCTTCGAATCATGAGTTGAAAGATAAAGTATATCACAAAGGCGAAGAAAATGAGGAACTTCGGTTGATGGGATTCGCGGGACAAAGGTTACATTGTTGTTTAGTTTTAATTCTTCTATGAACTTTTGCTTAAGATCCCCCTCCCCCACGAGTACAAAATGAACCTCGGAATGGCGCTCAAGATTTTTTATGCATTGGACAAAGGTTTCGAGCGCATTGGAAATACCCATACTGCCACAGTATCCAACAATTGTTTTTCCTTTGGGGAAATAAGACTGCAAAATATTTTTTCTATCTTTTGCGGTGGGTTGAGGCTTTGTATTCCCAAATCCAAGAGGTGAACAAAAAAAAGGTCTTTCCACTCCTAACACCTCGTTAACATGGGCATCAAGTCTTGGCATTGTACCAACGACAAGGTCGGATTTACGATAACCGAATCTTTCGATAATCCCCATTAGAAGAACAAAGGGATGCCATTTCGAAAAGCCTCCTTCTTCGGTCATGGTCAAAGGCCAAATGTCACGGATTTCAAAAATTAACTTACAGCCAAACCTAAGCTTAAGGTAATAACCATAAATGATTGAAAACAAGGAAAGTGAGGAAACGATCAAAACATCCGGATTGGCAAAAAAACGCGTTGGCATGAGGAATAATTTTATTTCAAAATCTAACCAACTGAGAACCCTTGAAAGGGATGCCGTTCTTTTGTATTTTTTTGTCTTTATCCAGCAAACTTTCGTTTCCAAAATCTTTTCATAGTTATAAGTTTTTGCTGTATTTGGAAAACTTGAGAGATGATTCGCGTCTGAAGTTATTAAGGTAGTCTTATGCCCGCACTTTTGAAAATTACTGGCCAAATGAAACAACCGGGATCCTGCACCATAAATTGGAGGAGTAGCATACTTGGAGACACAGCAAATCTTCAAAACTGAACTGCTTTGTACCACAAAATTAGCTGTATAACTTTGGTATGCGGTTTATGCACTCAATAACCTCTTTGAAGTCTAAACCAACAGCATCCAGGTACCATTTGATACTCTCATAACGCGGTTGATTCTCTACAGCAATTAACTCCAATGCCTTATCGCGAGTAAGAGCACCCTCACGAATTTGATTACTTCGGAAAGTGTCGTGCTCAGTGAACCCAGCAACGGTGTAGTAAACATAATTGTAAAATGCGGCCGTCGCATCTCCGATTCGCCAACTTGTGGGTGTATCGTTTGCAAATTCCCAATTATAGGAAGCCAACACCTCGTCGGTTCGCTTTTCGTCCCATTCCCAAAAATCAAATATGTGAAAATAATCAGATTTCTTGTGAAGACTTCTCCAGTATTCTCCAGACAATGTATCAAACAAGGATGCGTTTAGATAGCTCGGATTAGCCAACATTTGCCAAAACCTCCGGCGATGATAATTGAACTGACCAATAAAACCGTTTGTGTAAACCCGTTTCTGCTCAAAGGAAGGTGGTATTCCTAAGAAACCCGTTTTGAAATGAGTTACTTCCAACGGGTTAACGCCCCATAAATTAAGACTGATTCCGGTTTGTGCTTTGACAGTTTCAACATGACGGAAGAAGTGCTTATCTCCTGCTGTCAACAAGGCCATCATTCCAAGATGAGGCTTTTTAAGCCATGCCGAAAGGTTTTTTCGGATGTTTTTTCGCTTCAGCTCTATATCAGCGGCTATGATTATATTTTCCACACCCAAGGCGGAACACATTCGACTGATATTTCTCCTACCCAAGTCAGTAACCATTCCCCAATCGTAAGTGTAAGTTATTGGATTCATGCCCAATTCTTTGACAATCAAGTGTAACCCGTAAGAACTGTCTCTACCTCCAGAAAATGGTACAATGCAGTCAGGAGAGCCCTTTCGGCGATAGGGAGCAACCAGTTCTTCAAGCATCTCAAAGGGCTTAGGTTGATTACGAGTCTTGTAATTATGACAATAATTACAAACATCATCAGAATCAAAACGTATGTACGGCATTGTTTCTGGTAAAACGCAGCAGGAGCATCTTTTAAGATCGGGACGATCATAATTGAGCAACTTTTCCTCTTCGGACAGAAAGTTGAATTGCGGCAACAAACTCGAACGCTCTCGGCTTTCAATTGTGGTCTGTTTGATCTGTTTAGCAGAGCTTGGCAAAGACCATTTCAAGGATCCGTGCAACTGCTCAATATTTTCACAACCAACTTGCTTCAATGGCCATGATTCAGAGGCAAAATAAAGCCCATCATTTTTGATGGCGGTATATAGGCTGCCATTGTTTGAAAAAAGAATAAGTTCACCAATCTTTGGATCAAGAACGGCCGCAGAAATCACACCCTCGCACTCATTGAACAAACTCTTCTCTATTTCCTTTAAACTTTTTCCTTTGGCTTTTTCTTCTTTAATCAAAACAGGGATAATTTCCGTATCAATCGCCAATTCACGACTGGACTCTCTGTCTTTCCATAATTGGTTAGTATTGCAAATAATACCGTTATGAATCGTTAAGGTGTTTTCCTTCATAACCGGCTGATTATCTCCAGTACCATTCGTTGCTAAACGACTATGACCAGCAACAAAACAACAGTTATCCCCGTCTGTCTTAGCCAACAATTTTGAAATGGGAATATCACCTGTAACGGTTTCGTACGCCCCGTTGCGATAAAGCATCAATCCAGAAGAATCACTCCCTCTTTCCTGTGCATGCTTGGCTAGAGAAGCCAATTCCCCTCCCAAGATAGTACTATCTTTTATGAAAACCCCAAAAATCCCACACATAAATAGTATAATTTGTTACAACAAATAACCGAACTTTACCATTAATAAAACAATACTAAAAAGCCTCAAGCACTCTTAAGTACAAACGAATAAGTTTTCTCTCTTCTACGGACCAATTGTATTTATCTCTCACAACCTGGATACCCCTCTGTCCCATTTTGAGTGCAACCGATGGATTATCGACTAAAAACTGTATCGATTCGCCTATCTCCTTAGGATCATCGGGGTTCACGCATAATCCGCAATCATTACCCTCGATAATCTCACGCCACAAAGGAAAATTAGATGCGATTACAGGAATGCCGGAAGACATGTATTCAAACATCTTGTTCGGTTGGGATTCCAAATGATTCGGAGATCTTAGAAAAGTTACGATTCCAGCACTTGATTTAGCCAAAACGTCTCGGAGATCACCGCGTGAAAGAAAGCCCAATTCGGTCGCTTTATCAATATTTGGATTACCTTTTATTCGGGACTTGAAAACTTCACTAGTGAATTCACCTGCCAAATTTAACCTAATGGCTTCAGTGTAAGCCATAGCATCCACAAGCTGCTCGACACCTCGCACCTCGGAAATATCCCCCATGTAAGTAACACAACGCCCCACTCTCCTCTTGGACGAACCAGCATCCAGTTCATCGCAAATGGGGTAATTATTAATATTCACGGACAGATCATTTATCTTCGAAAACTTCCTGCTTATACTCGGAGTTGCTCCTATCACAGCGGTAAATTGTGAAAAAAGAAATCTTTCTGTGACCTCAAAAGATACAGACAAAAACCGACGGAGAAAGGGATTGAGGTAGGGCTTTGCCATCATTTGCTTTGGGAAGTCCTCATGGGCATCGAAAATAACTTTTTTGCCAAGTTTCAAAAGTTTCAAACCCAAAGGAATGAGTTCTGGGTCATGCAAATGATAAAGATCGCAGCCTAAACTTACTGCTTCCTTAAAAACCTTTCTAGGAGCATTTAAAATCCGGTTCACCCTCCCCTTAAAACTACCAACATCAATAATCTTTACTCCTTCGCATGATTCATTACCCAAGCCATCCGCAACAACAAGGTAAACGGAAAGATCCCTTTCGGATAATGACATACACATTTTTCGAAAAATTCTGACATCATACCGAGGGTGTACTGTCGTTAAATGGGCTATTTTTAAAGTGTTTTTAATAATATTTAACTTTTATATATGAAGTAATGTAAAACACATAAGCCCCGAATAATACACGGCATCTTAAAATTATACATCCTTAGCAAAGACGATATTTGAATTGTTTTTGGACAACTATGATCGACAAAACCACTAAGCATTTCTTTGCCAGCGGTGTCTTATTTAGCATAGCAAATCTTGGAGATGAGTACAAATCCGCTCGCCCGTATTACCATCCCATTTGGGCGGAATCGATCCCTTCTTCCAATTTCCTAAAAATAAACGCTCAAGAGCAGGGTTGATTTCCGCGGGATCTGTCCCGATTAATTCATTTGTTCCAATGGTAACTGTTTCCGGGCGTTCGGTCGTATCCCTCAAGGTTAAGCAAGGAATACCCATCACGGTCGTTTCTTCGGTTATGCCTCCCGAGTCAGTGATTACAGCCTTAGCGTTTTCAACTAAAAAGTTGAACTGCAGATAGGGTTGCGGTTCTACAACCAAAATACCTGGCGAGGTTTCGCTTACTCTCTTCAAGTTCTTGGCCGTTCGAGGATGTGCAGGAAATATAACAGGGTAATCTCTCGAACCTTGGGATATTGCTCCAAGCAACTTGAGTAACGAATCTTCATCGTCTACGTTAGCAGGACGATGAAGCGTAAGCACAATATATTTCTTTTCAGACAAGTTATATTCATTCCAAAAGGAAGGTTTTTTAAAAGACTTTTGATTAGCCTTCAGCGTATCTATCATGGTGTTGCCGACAAAAAAGATCCGATCCTGCGAAACTCCTGCATCACGAAGATTTTGGTTTGCAACTTCACTCGTCGTAAAAAAAAAGTTTGTTATCGAGTCAGTAACCATTCTGTTTATTTCCTCAGGCATGGACCAGTCTCCTGATCTTATTCCAGCTTCAACATGGGCGACGGGAACGCCTAGCTTTTGTGCTGTAATAGCACAAGCCATCGTAGAAGTCACATCCCCGACGACCAAGCATAAGTCCGAACGAGAAGAAGCTAGCAACTTTTCATATCGAATCATAATTTCAGCAGTCTGTTCAGACTGACTTCCAGAACCGACTTCCAAATTAAAGTCAGGGTTCGGTATATTCAACTGCTCAAAAAATGAAGCGGACATCTTCTCATCATAGTGTTGCCCTGTGTGAATAAGGCGATAGGCCAACGGACGCTCTCCTATTTTCCTTTTATCTATTGCTCTAAGGATCGGAGCTATCTTCATGAAATTGGGTCTTGCCCCTGCAATTATATCGATACGCTTACTCAAAAAAACTCTCAGGCCGAAGGTAATAACTCAAGGGTTTATAGGCATAACTGAGTGGAGCATTACTAAATAATGATAAAGTACTATGCATTATGATTATCAATTACATACCCCACTCGAATTACTCCAAGTAGAGAAGTTAACGAGACGCCAAATTTGATCGGGTCTTAAAGAATCATTGACCTTATCAGCTAGAAAAAGTTTTGGGGATGTATTTTTTTTCAGCTCAGAAAGCAACATGCCCTCAACTTGTTTTTCAGGGCAAACAAATCCAATCTTATCTTTTCTAGACAAAATTTCAGGGGGAACGATATCCTGCATTGCATGCCTGAAAACAGACTTTGTTTCGGCCTTGGGGGAGAACAAGTAATCTTCAGGTAACTGCAAAATGAATTGAGCCAAGTCCTGAGTTAAAAATGGTACTCTGCTCTCGACACTCCAATGCATTGAATTTCTGTCAGCATGCCTAAGAAGCGAGCCTAATCTATAACCAGCTAATGCATACCGCAGTTTTTCGGCAAGCCGACGATTTTTATTTTCCGCCATAGGCTTGGGAGCTTCAGGACGCGATGCACGGATTTGATGCAAGTCAACTTGACTCTGATTTATCCATGGAGGCAAAGGTGACTTGTGAAAAGTGTAAATAAACCTGTTAATGAAATCACTAGAGAAATTATCGATGAGATGAGATAAGGCGAAGGTCAAAGAATTATTACTTCCTTTTCTCCAATGCGACAGGAACTGTAACATTCTCGGCAACTTACTAGGAGTAAAAAGGCTATGCATTTTGGCACCCACATATGATTCGTACCCAGCCAACAACTCGTCCGCTCCTTGGCCATCCAAAGTCACTGTTATGCCTTTGTCTCTTGCTTCTTTAAAAACCCTGAATTGCGAATATACACTGGCACTCA
>Ga0233432_10005251_pt1 | contig 11298 bp, 9 predicted proteins | sample SI_122_August201_6_FD_179870 | JGI IMG/M metagenome (GOLD analysis project Ga0233432, IMG submission 179870) | Seawater microbial communities from Saanich Inlet, British Columbia, Canada - SI_122_August2016_10_MG | ecosystem: Environmental > Aquatic > Marine > Inlet | place: Canada: British...
CTACAATGCAGTTTTTCCTGCAGAAATTATGTTAGGCACTATTGTTTCCTATCAATTACCCGATGAGTCTCCTTTTTATGTTGCCAAGATTAAATTATCTTCAGATTTATCATCGATAGATGTTGTTTATGTGATAAGAAATCCATTAAAAAGAGAGATGGATAGTTTACAAACTGTTTTATGAATAGAGTCAGCTGGAAATTGTTAACGTTTTATTTTGTGGGATATGTCATCTTGCAAATACCATTACTGTATAAATTTGTATTGTTCAACGTAGCTTTTAGCTTTTTCTACTTGGGATTTTTAGTCTTTTTCCCTTTGGGACAAAATCCTATATTAAGGTTGATAGTAGGTTTTTTAATAGGTTTATACATTGATCTTTTTTCCAATACGCCTGGCCTTCATGCAAGTGTATGCACTTTCATCATGCTTTTTAGAGATACCTGGTTAAGGGCTATTTTAGAACATCAAAAAGGAGTTTTAGATATAAATATTTATATCTTAAAAATGAGAGGAATATGGCTTTACGTTTTGCCCCTTATTTTCATTCATCACCTTATGATATTCTGGATTAATTATGGCAGTTGGATGGGTTTATTTATGACATTTGACCAAATTTTGGCTAGTACTATTTTTTCTCTTCTGAGTATTTTACTCATTAATATGGTTATTTCTAAAAAGCCAATTCGGATATGAAAAGTCGGATTTTAGGCATAAAATTTTTTGTAATTATTACCATTTTTGTACTTTCCATCAGATTATTTAGTATTCAAATTATGGATACAGATTATCAAGAAATTGCCAATCGAAATGTAATTGAAAAAACTATTGAATACCCCTACAGAGGTCTTGTATTTGACAGAAACGGGAAGCTTTTGTTGTATAATGATCCTGTTTTTGATTTAATGATTACACCTAAAAATGTAGATTTATCAGATTCATTATTGATTAAAAAATTACTGTTCATTACGCAAAGGGAGTTTGATCAGGCCTACCTAAAGGCAATATCTTTTTCTAGACATTTGCCCTCTATCTTTTATAAACAGCTTTCCAATGAAAAATTCGCAGCATTCCAAGATAGAATGAGAGATTTGGAAGGATTTAATATCAACTCAAGAACTACACGGGGTTATGCTGAAATAGGGTTGGCAAATATATTAGGTTACGTGGGAGAGGTAACTCAAAAGCAGTTAAATATGGATACTACGGGCTATTATAAGTCTGGCGATAATATAGGGATCACGGGGATTGAAAAAACTTATGAAAGATCAATAAGAGGATTGAGAGGGGTTAAATACCGTAATGTAGATGTGCAAGGGATCAATATGGGACCCTTCGAGAATGGAGCTTATGATACTTTGCCTCAACCAGGAGAGAATCTGGTACTGACCATAGATGTAGTACTTCAGAAATATGCAGAGAGACTTATGGAGGGAAAAATAGGGAGTTTAGTGGCCATAGATCCTTCGTCTGGCGAAATACTCGCCTTGGTTTCAGCTCCATCTTATGACCCTTCATTACTTTCAGGTAGGGGATTTTCTCAGAACTTTGTAACTATTCAGAGTGACTCGCTGAAACCTTTATTCAACCGTCCTTTGCAGGCCATGTATCCGCCGGGATCGATGTTTAAGACTATTCAAGGGTTGATTGCCTTAGAACAAGATAAGGTGCAGGCGGATGAAATTATTACTGTAAATAGCAAACTCATTGGCGATCATGCGCCACTTGGTAAATACGATATGGAGCGTGCGATTACTAAATCTTCAAATAATTATTTCTTTAAAATCTTTCGTAGGGTCATTCAGCAAGGGGAGCTTCCGAGTCCATTTATTGACACTAGGATGGGTTATAATAAGTGGCGGGATTATGTTTTGCAGTTTGGTTTTGGTAAGATACTGGATATAGATCTTCCAAATGAGAGAGCAGGTTTTGTTCCGAGTTTGGAATTTTATGATAAAATTTATGGGAAGGAAAGGTGGAAGTTTTCTAATATTTATTCTTTGAGCATCGGTCAGGGGGAACTTTTGGTAACCCCCCTTCAAATGGCTAATCTGGGTGTAATATTGGCCAATAGAGGGTATTATTTTTCTCCACATTTGGTCAGAAAAGTAGGTGATGAAAGTTTAGCTTTTAGTCAAAAGAGTTCCATAGAAATAGATACAGGACATTATGAGAGTATATTAGAAGGAATGCAGGCATTGGTATCTGTGCCTGGATCAAGGGCATATATACCTGATTTAGTTTTTTGTGGTAAAACTAGTACAGTTGAAAACCCGCAGGGTTTGGATCATTCGGGATTCATGGGCTTTGCTCCTAGGAATAATCCAAAAATAGCCATTGCGGTTTATATAGAAAATGCGGGCTGGGGAGCACGTGCGGCATTGTCAACAGCTAGTTTGGTTATTGAAAAGTATTTAAACGGGTCAGTTAAAAAGAAATGGCTTGAGAACTATGTTTTAAAAGGGGATTTTCAAGATGCGAAGCCAGAATAGATACCATATAGATACCTTATCCGTGATTTATTTCTTATCACTTGTTATGCTAGGGTGGATTAATATATATGCTGCGGACTATGATCTAGATGGGACTACCCCATTTTTTGATTTAAATCAAAGTTCAACAAGGCAACTTCTTTGGATTGGGACTTCTTTCTTTTTGATTGCAGTCATTTTTATTTTGGATTATCGGTTTTACGATTCATTTGGTTATGTAATTTGGGGTGTATCCGTTTTTTTTCTTTTGGCCGTATTATTTTTCGGCAAAGAAGTTGCAGGTTCAACTTCTTGGTTTGAGATTGGATTCATAAAAATCCAACCATCTGAGTTTGCTAAAATTGCTACGGCTATCGGGTTGGCAAAATACCTTAGTTCACAGAATGTTGGAGTATCTGATAAGTATAAGTTGGGCCTTTCTGCATTTTTATTTTTAATTCCGATGGGGCTCATTATTATGCAAGGGGACTTGGGAACCGCGATGGTGTTTGCAAGTTTGATCCTGGTCTTATTTAGAGAAGGCCTTTCTGCAAAGCTTTTGTTTTTCTCTTTCTATGCAGTTCTATTGTTCTTATTAACTCTTTTGATAGATCAATGGGTACTACTTTTTTTGGTACTTGCCTTGTTTTTGATAGGCTTAGGATTATTCATAAAGAATAGAAAAGCACTCATTTTTATATTTGGGTTATCCGTATTAAGTTGTGGGTTAATTAAGAGCGTTGATTTTGTATTGAATCAAGTACTTAAGGAGCATCAGCAACTGAGGGTCATGTCCTTGATCAATCCAAATGCAGACCCACTCGGTATTGGATGGAATGTGATGCAATCTAAAATAGCCATTGGTTCGGGTGGTTTTATGGGTAAAGGTTTTTTGAAAGGAACGCAAACTAAATTTGATTTTGTACCTGCCCAAACTACGGATTTCATTTTTTGTACCGTAGGAGAAGAACAGGGGTGGTTGGGAGCGACTTTAATCATGATATTGTTTGGAGCTTTCTTTTTGCGGCTATTGACGATAGCGGAACGCCAAAAATCGAGGTTTGTAAGAATTTTTGGTTACTCAGTGGTATCTATAATTTTTTTTCATTTCGCTATAAATATAGCCATGACCATTGGTTTATTCCCGGTTATAGGGATACCGCTTCCCTTTTTCAGTTATGGAGGATCGAGTCTTTGGACTTTTACCATGTTACTCTTTATTCTCCTTAAGCTGGACAGTCAAAGAATGGAACAACTAGAGCATTGATTAGCGAAATTTTCTGAAGATAATTTTTAATAGTTCCTTTACAGTTTCGTCATTCATATCCCATTGATATTCCTTAGCATCATTTCGGATTAAATGCTCCACAGCGGCATCAAAATTTTCTAAGTGCTCAATTTTTGTGATGGTGGTTTTAAATTTCTCATCACTGTTGCCAAATAATTCTTTCACAAACATATACTGATGATTGATTGAAATATTAGACAAAATACTAGTAATCCGTTCTTCTCGATGGGTGTCTGCTATCGTTTTTGTTTCAGATTGGAATTGTTCATTGATAGTTCCAAAGTCTAACTTTGATAATTCAGGTTCTTTCCTGTAGCCTAAGTCATCGTTGAGGTCTTCTCGTGCGATTGCAGCATCTTTCTTATCTTTATAAACTTCAACGATGGGATCTTCTAATGGGAAATCATCAAGTTCATCTTGTTTTTCAGGGTCTGGATCAATTTCATCTAAAGTTTGAAATTGATCCATTGAGATATCCTTATCAGTTTCCAAAGAAAAGTCACTTATTGATCTTTCTAATTCATCATTTTTTGTTGCGTTCTGCTCACGGATTGATAAAGTGCCTTCACTAGATGAAGAGGTTTCCGACGGATCTATCTTTTCAACAGAGTCATCGGCAGGCGCATCATCTATTTGCTCTTTGGCGATTTCAGAGAGGGTTTCCTTGTCATCTGGCCGATTTGAGGTAGATTGATTACTATTTGTTGAGCTTGCAACTATATCTTTATTTTTTGGACTCGGCGGGTCTTCTTTCATCTTTGCCTCGGGATCATCTTGCACTTTTGAGGCCATTTCTACCTCATGCGGGCCTTCTGATTCGGAGTTAAGAGCACTTTTTTCAATAACTCCTTCTGATGGGGGATCACTATCTTTCTGGTTTGAGCGGTCTTCAGCGCTGTCCATTTGATGGATGGTTTTTTGTATTTTATCTTCAACATCGTCATGCCCGCCAGAAAGCTCTCTGATGATTAAATTTCGTTCATTATTTTTTTTAATTGACTGACTAATTTCGAATAATTCTTGTTTTTCTATAATGAGAATTTCGGATAGCTGCTCAATAAGTGGATACTTATCAAGCGTTTCTTTCTCAAAAAAAGCCACGGCATACTTTTTTAGGTTTTTGAGATCATGTATGTCAAAGTCATGTAGGAAATCTAATATTAAGGATTTATAAAACACCAAGTATTTCGCAAACTGTGGGACTAATTTTTTAGTTTTGAGTAATTCTGGTTTTTTTTTGATTTCATTATCTAAATAGGATGCAGGATCGAAATTGAGAATAATAAGATCTTCGACTGCTTTTTCGATGATAGGTTTGAGATTTTCAGCATTGATAAAAATATTTTGGGAAAGAATATTCATGAACTTTGAAATCATTACTTTCACTTCTGTTGCATGATAATCAAAATAAGGGCTTTCAATCCTTTGCATCTCCTCTTGCCAGCGTTCAAAGAGAGATTTAATGATGAATAGATTTAATTGTTTGATAGGTGAGATATATAGAATTTCTTTACCTGTGAGCTTTTCTTTTTCATTGAATGCCTGTGCAATCAGTTGCTCCGAAAAAACAGTTTTATATTGACTGATAAAGGATGAGTTTAATTTTTCTTGTATCATAAGTGCATCAAAAAATGCTAAGCCTAATAATTATAGTTCTGGGTAAAGCTATTGATTAGGAGGATAAAAATGAAAGCCTAAAGATTATTTTATAGTATGGAATGAATTTCTTATTAAGATAATTAAAATGAAAGTATGCCAATCTTCAAAATTTTTAACAGTTACTGATATTTTAAAATTATTTTTGAGTGATATCTTTAAATTAGTTTTAAGGATGAAGATGATTGCATGCATTAGGCATGAAATATATTTAAGGTAACTCATTATTAAAAAGATCTTAATTTTTTTACTATGAGACAAATTGAAGTGATATGTGAGCCCATGTTTGCAGGTAAAACGGAAGCTCTTATTGGAAGATTAACCGAGGCTTCAAAGGGGGGAGCCCGTGTCCAAATTTTCAAACTACTGTTAGATAATCGATATGCTGAAGAGGGGATTATGTCACACAATTCAAACAGCTTGCCCGCTTTGCCTGTGCGCAAAGCAAAGGGCATACTGAGTAAAATTAACTATTGTGATGTCGTGGGTATTGATGAGGGTCAGTTTTTTGATGATGGGCTTATTAACGGAGTCAATATTTTGGCCAATCGAGGGAAGCGTATATTCCTTTCTGGCTTAGATATGGATTATCTTGGCAAACCTTTTGGTTTAGTTGCCCGTCTCATGAGCATAGCCGAATATGTCACTAAATTACAGGGGATATGTACGCAATATGGAGCTGTCGCTTTTTTTTCACATAGATTATCGAAGTCCAAACAGAAAATATTACTTGGAGAGCGAAAAGAGTATGAAGTATTGTGCAGAGCATGTATTTATGATTAGAAAGGGAATTTATTTCGTTATTGCTTTTATGGTATTTTCTCAAACCTCCTTGCTGGCACAGCAGATGGCTGTAGGATCTTGGGAGAGTCATTTTAGTTATGCTGAAGGACGCCATCTTGCCCTTGGGAATGGCACAGTGTTTTGTGCAGCCGTTCATGGACTTTTCAGTGTGAAGGAGAATATTGTGGAAGTCATGGATAAAAATAGGGGACTTTCCGGCGTTAGTATTTCAGCGCTAAATTTTTTTGATGAGGCACAATTATTAGTGATTGGTTACGAAGAGGGCATCATTGATCTGGTTTATAAGGATCACATAGTTTCAATTGAAACGATAAGTAATATCGAAATGATTACTTCAAAAGCGATTAATGATTTTGTGAGTCGAGGGGATTATATTTATCTTTCTACCGATATGGGCATCGCTTTACTTGATTTGACTACCGAGGAGATCAGCGATTTTTATAGTGAAATTGGGCCTGATGGAGGGATGGTGTCTATTCAAGATTTATTTATTCATAATGATAGTTTGTTTGCTGTATCAAGCGAAGGCATTATGGTGGCGGATTTAAATACAAATCTTTTTGATTTTAATAATTGGGTTTTCTACCCAGAAACATCGATTTTTAAATCGACGAGTATATTTGAGATTTCGGATAGTCTAGCGGTTTTAAATGAAGATTATTTATTTATTAAATCCAATGAGGTATGGGATACCTTGTTGCTCTTGCCAGAAGTAATGAATCAAGTGATTTCCACGAATCAAAACATCTATTTTTTATCAGATCAAGGGGTTTATGAAATGGTAGAGAGAGTAGTTGTGCCATTAATACAAGAGCGCTTTAGTTCCGGTCAGGACCTCATAGTGAATGGAGAAGAATTTTGGATTGCTGATGGAGATTTGGGTTTGATCCATATCACTAAAGATAGTGATCAACAAGTGAGACCCAATGGTCCTAAATACGATAATATATCAGCAATGGATATCATTGGAGACGATTTTTATGTCTTTCATGCCCCTGATCCAGATACATCATTCACTGAAACTATCGAGGGTTATTCCGTATTTAGCGGAGATCAATGGGAAGTGCGCGAGATTGAGGGCTTCAATAATATTTCAGGGGCAGTACAGTTTAGGGGACAGTTATTTTTATCCTCTCATGGACAGGGCCTGTATGATTATGCGGGTGCAAAACTACTTACCGATCCAGAATTAAAAAATGCTTGGATTACCGACATGTGGTCTACGGATGATTTTTTATGGTTTACTAATTATATGAGTCAGGCACCTTTAGGCAGCTATGATGGAGAAAGCTTTTCTTTTTTATCTAGCGATCAATTTGGGACTACTACCCCGTTGTCCTTAAATGGTTCATCCGAAAATGTATTATGGATTAAAAATAGTTCCATAGAGGGTTATGGAGTTATAGCTTTTGATCCTTCAAAAAATTTAATTTGGGGATTGGGGCCTTCATCGAATACCCCTTCAACTGCCGTTAATGATATTGAAGTGAATCGAGATGACGAGCTTTGGATGGCAACGAAAGGGGGCCCGGCTTATTTTATAGACGCCTCTTTCATTTCCGAAGAAGCGCAAGCTTATGTGCCTTATTTTGAGAATGAAGTCTTATTTAAAGATGAAAATGTTACTGCGGTAGCATTTGATGGTGGAGATCGATTGTGGTTGGGCAGCGAACGAGGTTTATGGGCCTTTAGCAAAAAACTTCAGACGCAGATGTATCATTTTACAAGTGAAAATTCATTTTTACCGTCAAATACTATTTTGGAATTAGCTTATGATGGTCAATCAGGCGTTCTCTTCGTATTGACGGAAGAGGGCTTAGTCTCCTATCAAACCAATTCATCAGCACCTCTATCATCAAACAGTCAGGTTACCATCTATCCCAATCCCATTACGGCTAGTTATGACGGAGATCTGATTATTTCTGGGATCGTTGGGGATGCCTTGATAAAATTTGCTACGGTTGAGGGGATAATTTTATATGAGACCCAAGCCAATGGAAGTACGGCCTCCTGGGATTTGATAAAGTTTAATGGGGAGCGGTTATTAAATGGAATCTATTTGGTCTTTGTTACAGACTTAAATGGGTTAGAAAAATGGGTCGGAAAATTCGCTATTGTGAGATGATCATCAAAACGGAGGGTATCGTGATCAATTATTTTAAGTACAAGGAGTCATCTATCATCATCAAAATATTGACCAGAGAGTATGGGTTTCAATCTTTCATACTTAATGGAGTCCGAAGTGTAAGGTCAAAAAAGAGCATAGGCTTTTTTCAGTCTTTAAATGTACTTGAGTTGGTGGCTTATAAATCTCCTAAAGCAGACCTTTATCGGCTCAATGAGGTTAAAATTCTTCATCTGACTCCCTCTTTTCAGATTAATTTAAAAAAAAGTGTCATGGTGATGTTTTGTACCGAACTTCTGAGCAAAACCTTATTTCATGAACGAAGTGAGAATCGTGACCTGTATCAGTTCTTAAAGAATGAAATTATTATTTTTGATGGATTAAAAGAAGGTTTTGAGTCTTTTCATGTTTATTTCTCAATAAAATATGCCAGATATTTAGGGTTTTTTATTCAGTCAGTTGAGCGTTTACTCCCCTTTAAGGAGAATTTTAGTTCACCACTTTATATATATTTGAATAATATTATCCGATCGGAACGCTACACGAGCGAGCCGACCACGGGAACGTTAAGAAGAACGGCATTAAAACACGTTATTAATTACTATAGTCGTCATGTGGAAAATTTTGGTGAGATTAAGTCATTGAAGGTTTTGTCTCAAGTTTTCAGGTGAAAGTCCCAATCTAATTATAAAAATAACAGCAATTAATTGACTATTCGACGGGTACGATATATCATTTTTTTACGTGATGTTTTAATACTTTCGGTATCAGCATTTGGGGGACCTCAAGCTCATATTGCTATGTTTTTGGATATGCTGGTTAAAAAGCGTGCTTATTTATCAGAAATTGATTTGATTGAGCTTTTTGCTCTGTGTCAAATTTTACCTGGCCCTACTTCCACGCAAACAATAACGGCGTTGGGTTATAAGATAGGGGGATCTAAATTGGCTTATTTAACGCTTTTGGTTTGGGCATTGCCGGCAGTGTTATTGATGATGGCGGCGGCGCTAACCGTTGATGTTTTTAATGATCAAAATATATCTTTAGAATTTTTGAGGTATGTTCAGCCTATGGCGGTGGGGGTTGTTGCTTATTCGGCCTATCGAATTTCAAGTAGTGTGGTTTCGAGTATCGAAGGTTATCTGTTGATGGCTGTTGCAGCAGTTTGTTCCTTTTATTTACGCTCGCCGTATGTGTTTCCAGTCTTATTACTGTTGGGAGGTTTTATAACGGCTTTTAAATACAAACAGCAACCCGAGTCTGAAAAATCACCATTGAATATTAATTGGACTCATTTTATTGTATGGGCTGCGGTCTTATCAGTAGCGGGAATATTTGGCACATTTTTTAATTTTCTTCCTGTTAAGATTTTCGAAAACTTTTACCGTAATGGGTCTTTAATTTTTGGTGGAGGTCAAGTCCTCATTCCTTTGCTCTTTACGGAATTGGTTGAATTTAAAGAGTGGCTTACCTCCGAAGAGTTTATTTCTGGTTACGCCCTAGTTCAAGCAGTGCCAGGACCTACATTTTCTTTTGCCGCTTATTTGGGTGTCCTGATTATGTCTGATTGGGGTACGGGAGGACAAATTCTAGGAGGCCTACTTGCAGCAGCAGGTATTTTTTTGCCGGGTACTTTTCTGATTTTCTTTGTTTCAAAGTTCTGGGAAGATGTCAAAAGATATCGAATGATTAAAGCTTCTCTGGAGGGAATTAATGCAGTCAGTTCAGGTTTGGTAATCGCAGCGACCCTCTACTTGTTAGAGCCCATTCCTATTTCAGGAACAAATTATGGGTTAATTATATGTACGTTTGGGATCTTATTCTTGACTAAAATTCCAGCGCCCTTTGTGATTTTGGCTGGATTAATCATGGGGTTCGTAATCAGCTAAAGATTAAAAAGTGTTGATAAGTTATCCGTCTTGATTTTCTATTTTTTCAAAATCAAACTCTTCCAAAAACTTTTGTGTTTGTTCAACATTTTGAAAATTAAAAACTTTAGAGTCTCCTTTATTACTGAAAATTTCAATTTTTATGGCTTCCACATCCTTGTTATTAGCGAGAGGATTAGATACTAATCGAGCAGTTTCAGAGATGTCCTCATTTACCTTATAGGAAAGGGCAACCGTTTTTCTTTTAACTCGACCGCAATAAGAACAAGAAAATTCTTGGCTAATACTACCATCCCAGAATTCTGTTGCTTCCTCTACTACCTCTTCTTTCACAAGGCGTAAGGTTTGAAAACCACAATTATCACATTCATGCGCATTGAGGTGGCCTTTGTATTTCTCTATGTGTGTGTAACCTGTTTCTTCATCAATCCAAACATCATAATCTATTGAGAATACATTTTCTTCAGCTTGTTGCCCTTCATCTAGATAGGCATCCTCCTCTTCCTCGCTGAGCAATTTCATCTTGTTCCCATTGGCTGGATTGATTCTTGGAGTATACCTCAATTTTTCCAGTCGATCCCTAATTTTTCCGGGGTAGTAATAGGTAAATATTAGGTGCGCAACGTATCCGTAGAGTGTTCCAAAGCAGATACCCATGAAAGTCCTGATAGCAAACCATGGCATGGGAGCTCTTTCAACAATGTCTTCTTGAAGAACGTTTACTAAACAGAATATGGATAATCCAATCATAATTTGGGAAAAGCGGAGCACTTTAATCTCAGATTCGCTAGCAATTTCATGTTTTGCCTTCATCGATTTTTTGGTACTGTACACGATCCAATAAATTACTACTGACAAACTGGAAACAGCCAAAAATGCGATGATTAGCCATTGCATGGTTGCTGCCCACAGGTCTAAAAAATTGAGGTCACTATCTTGGATGTTCATTGTTTTATTTTTAGAATCAAGTAAAACTAATATAAATTCATTGAAAAATAGATGTCAAGATAAAAGAAATGCTGAATTTCACTTAATAATGATTATCAACAAATCGTTCTAAAAGGA
>Ga0233432_10005252_pt1 | contig 11297 bp, 12 predicted proteins | sample SI_122_August201_6_FD_179870 | JGI IMG/M metagenome (GOLD analysis project Ga0233432, IMG submission 179870) | Seawater microbial communities from Saanich Inlet, British Columbia, Canada - SI_122_August2016_10_MG | ecosystem: Environmental > Aquatic > Marine > Inlet | place: Canada: British...
CCAATAGTTCAAGAGGTAATTTATGATAAATCTCTTATTAAATTATTGAATGACAACCTTAAAAAAGTCTCTTACACATTATTATTATTGAGCTTATTTTTTAGTGTTATTGCTATTGCACTAATTAACTCATCAATACGTTTAACAATATATTCCAAACGTTTTTTAATTAAAACCATGCAATTGGTAGGTGCTACAAAACCATTTATAAGAAAACCATTTATGCAAAAGAGCCTACTTCACGGCCTATTTGCTTCTGCATTAGCAATAATATGCATTGATTTACTTATAAGAAGCGGAACAGATATTATGCCTGAAATACATAGACTTCACAATCAAGAGGCAAAAATAATACTATATACATGCATTCTTTTATTAGGTCTTTTAATACCTTGGGCATGCACTTATTTTGCAGTACGTAAATATTTAAAATTAAATACAGACGAATTACATTATTGATATGGAAAATCAAAAAGAAATCTTCGGCAAAAAAAATTACCAAATTATGTTTGTTGGTTTAGCATTTATAATTGCAGGTTTTATATTAATGTCGGGTGGTGATACTGGAGATGAAACAAGCTTTAACCCAGAAATATTTAATTTCCAAAGAATTACACTTGCACCTATTTTGATCTTAACAGGTTTTGTTATAGAAGTTTTTGCCATCATGTATAAACCAAAAAAATAAAGTTTAATGGGACTCTTAGAAGCCATTATTCTGGGAATCGTTCAAGGCCTTACAGAATTTTTACCTGTTAGCAGTAGTGGGCACATAGAAATCACCAAAGTACTATTAGGGAGTTCCCAAGAACAAAGTTTAATAATGACCATTGTACTTCATGCGGCTACTGCACTAAGTACAATTTTTATTTTCCGTGAGGATATTAAAGAAATAATTAGGGGTTTATTGCAATTTAAATGGAATAAAGAATTTCAATTTTCTCTTAAAGTCATTCTTTCTATGGTTCCTGCAACAATTGTTGGTTTGCTTTTTGAAAATGAAATTGAACATCTATTTAGTGGAGAAATTTTATTAGTAGGCTGTATGTTACTTGTTACTGGGCTTTTACTGTTTTTAGCAGACAAAGCTAAAAACACAAATCAAAACGTTAATTTTTTCCACGCACTCATTATTGGTGTCTCACAAGCCATTGCAATATTACCTGGCGTTTCTCGCTCTGGCGCAACAATATCTACTTCTGTTTTACTAGGGATAGACAGAGAAAAAGCAGCGCGATTTTCTTTTCTTATGGTTGTTCCTCTCATCTTAGGTAAAATGGGCAAGGACATTATAAGTGGAGACATTTTAATAGAAAGCGCTACACTTATGCCACTAATAACAGGTTTCACAGCTGCTTTTATAACAGGTTTGTTTGCATGTAAATGGATGATTAGATTGGTGAAAAAAAGTAAATTAAAATATTTTTCATTTTACTGCTTTTTAGTGGGAACTGTTTCAATTATTTCCATCTTTTTTTAACTTATTATTCGTAAAATTCAATGAAACTTTTTATTCTAAAAGGGTTTTTACTCCTTCCTCTAATTCTTTTTTCCCAAATAGAAAAACAAGTTCTATTTATTGGGAATAGTTACACGTATATGAATGGTTTACCTGAATTGATAAATCAGATAGCAATTTTAAAGGGAAATAGCCTAATTTATGAGAGTCATACACCGGGAGGCTCAACACTAATGCAACATGCATCAAATTCTAATGTCCAAAGCTTATTAAATGCCACAGCATGGAATTATGTAATTCTGCAAGAGCAAAGTCAAAACCCTTCTTTCCCTCCTTCACAGGTTGCCTCTCAGGTATACCCTTATGCTGAAAGTTTATGCGAAGACATTAGAGAGGCTAATCCTTGCACTGAGCCTGTTTTTTTTATGACTTGGGGGAGAGAAAATGGTGATTCACAAAACTGTGCCAGCTACCCACCTATTTGCACCTATGAAGGCATGCAGGATCGACTGACTGAAAGCTATACGGAAATGGCTCAAAACAACAAATCTCTTCTAGCACCTATTGGTATTGCATGGAAAGATATTAGAGAACAACACCCTGAAATAAATTTATATTCATCAGATGGCAGTCATCCAAGTATTCAGGGATCATATTTAGCTGCTTGCGTATTTTATGCAGTTTTATTTGATGACTCAGCTACAAACAACTACACTCCGGCTAACTTAAACATTAATGAAGCCCAATTAATTCAGACATTTGCCAATAATGCTGTAAATGATAATGAAACTGATTATAATACATACCCTGAAGCTCTTGCTGATTATGAAATCATTGGCGAAAATCTATACCTCTATAATCAAAGCTTACATCATGACACAATTTATTGGGTAGGGATTAGTCAAAACATAACATCATCTGAAGATTCATTAATTATTAATTTAAATGAATTTACAGAATCATATGAAATAACCCTTATTGCTGCTAACCAGTGTTTTGAATCTGAATTATTAATCCAAATAAATGATCTCAAACTCTCAACACCAAATAATACACCTATTATATACCCTAATCCTTCATCCGGTATTCTGAAAACAAATCTAATTTCGGCAGATGCTAAAACAATTTCTATCTACAACAATCTTGGGCTCTTAATACTACAAGATGATTTTAAGCCCTCAATGGAATGGGATTTATCACATCTATCTAATGGGATTTACACCATTCTATTAACTCAAAAAAATGGGCAACAAAAAAGCTTATTTTGGATTAAGAAAAATTAATTAATGTAACAACTCATAGTATTCTTTTACATTATCTTTACGCCATGCAGGATAAGATAATCATAAGTGGTATGGGAAGTATATCGGCACTTGGAAGTGATGCCAATGAAATTTGGGATCACTATCAAAGTGAAAACACCCGAATTACAAACTGTTGTTTTAACAACACTGATACTCCCGTAGGAAAACTTCATCCAAAAGAGGAAGCACTTATTAAAAAACTTCGTCAAGAAAACTCACACTATAAACGTTTAGACAAGACTGTTCTTTTATCCATACTTGCAGCACGCAAAGCTACTGAACAAGCATCTTGGAAGAAAGAAAAATATGTAAGTGTAAATCTAGGTTCTTCAAGAGGAGCTACTCAACTTTTCGAAAAATACCACAAAAATTTTTTATCCAGTAATAATCATCGAACAACCCCACGTGTTTCGCCAACAACAACTTTAGGTAATTTATCATCTTGGGTCGCTTATGACCTGGGATTAAAAGGGACCAGTTTCTCTCATTCAATTACCTGCAGTACTGCATTACATTCTGTTCTAAATGCGATAGCTTGGATACAGTCTGGCATGGCAAATAAATTTATAATTGGCGGTTCCGAAGCACCTTTGAGTGACTTTACCATATCTCAAATACGTGCTTTAAAAATTTACTCAAACAAAAAAGGCACTTATACTTCCTTACCTCTAGAATTAAATAAAAAAGAGAATACACTCATCTTAGGAGAGGGAGCTGCTATCTTCTGTTTAGAAAAAGATACAGGTCAAAATAGAATTGCCAAAATCGAAGGAATTGGATATTACACTGAGCTTATCGAACACAATGTGTCAATTTCTGCCGAAGCAGAGTGTCTTCAAAAATCGATGAAAATGGCCCTTAAAGATGCTGGAATTTCTAAAGTGGACAGTATTGTAATGCATGCACCAGGAACAATTCAAGGAGACGAAAATGAATATAAGGCAATTAAAAAAATATTTGGAGAGAAACTTCCACACTTAATCTCAACTAAATATGCAACCGGACATAGCTTTGGTGCTTCCGGAGCATTAAGTATGGAGTTAGCTATTTTAATGCTAAAACAGCAAAAAACAATTAAATTTCCTTATGAAAGTTTACCTTATGGCACCCCTAAAGAACTAAATACTATTATGGTTAATGCAACCGGATTTGGAGGAAATGCAGTAAGTATCATTTTATCGAGATAAAACAAATAGCTAAAAAAAGAAACTTTATATTTGAAGTTCAAATAAAACAGGAAATGACAGTATACAAAAAAGAATGGACTAAAGAAGAAGTCATTAAGCTTTACAATAAGCCTCTCCTTCAATTAGTCTTTGATGCTGCCAAAGTACACCGTGAACACCACGACCCTACTGAAGTACAAGTAAGCACATTACTTTCTATAAAAACAGGCGGTTGCCCAGAAGACTGTGGCTATTGCCCTCAAGCTGCTCGTTACCATACCGATATAGAAAAAAATGACTTAATGTCTGTTCAAACAGTTAAAGCACAAGCTTTACGTGCAAAAAGTTCTGGATCCTCTAGAGTATGCATGGGGGCAGCTTGGCGAAATGTAAAGGAAGGAAAAGATTTCGATCAAGTCCTAGAAATGGTTCGAACTGTTAGAGATTTAGACATGGAAGTTTGCTGTACCTTAGGTATGCTTACTGAAGACCAAGCCAGAAGACTTTCTGAAGCTGGTTTATACGCATACAACCATAATCTAGACACCTCAGAAGAACATTATAAAAAAGTAATTTCTACACGTGGATATGAAGACCGAATAGAGACGATTGGAAATGCTAGAAAAGCTGGATTAACAGTCTGCTCAGGGGGTATAATTGGAATGGGAGAAACGCCAGAAGACCGAGCTGCCATGCTGGTCACCTTGTCTTGTTTAAATCCATATCCCGAATCCGTACCTATTAATGCCCTTGTAGCTGTTGAAGGAACACCAATGGAAGATCAAGAACAAATTCCAATCTGGGATATGATTCGTATGGTTGCAACAACCCGCATTGTTCTACCTAAAACCACAGTGAGGTTATCTGCGGGAAGGACTGAAATGAGTGACGAAGGGCAAGCACTCTGTTTTATGGCTGGAGCGGGTTCAATATTTGCTGGAGATAAACTACTTACAACGCCAAACCCAGATATAAATAGAGATATGGAATTATTTAGTATCTTGGGCTTAACCCCTCAAAAAGCATACAAAAAAGGTGACAAACCTGTTGTTAATGAAAATTATAAAAACAGTTGTTCTAATGGGGAAAAACAAAAATGGTCGAGACCGAAACACTCCATTGAATCCAATATTAAAGCAACTATTAATGGAAGAAAAAAACGTAAACTAAATCAAAAATCATGAAAAAAATAATCTTATCTACTGTATTATTGGTACTCAGTATAGGTGTTTCAGCTCAAAGCTTTTCTTGGGGTGCTAAAGTTAATGTTGGAAGTCCAAATCTAAAAATTAAAGACATCCAAAATCTTCAAAACAATCAAGACGCTGAAAATATTGCCAAACTATTAGATGATACCGATGCAGTTTTAACTTATCAACTTGGTATTTTTACACGATTTAAACTTGCCGGGGTATACATTCAACCAGAAGCCATGTTTAGCAGCTCTAAAACGGAAATGTCATTCGAAAACATCATTGATGGAAACGGAAATACTGATAATAATGTCGTTGGAGAGATGAAACTAAACAAGCTTGATGTTCCTGTAATGATTGGAAAACGATTTATGAAAATTTTTAGAATAAACGCTGGCCCAGTATTTAGTTATATTTTGAGTCAAAACATAGGTCAATCTGGAACTAAAGAAGCTTGGAATGAAATTAATACTGAATACAAAAATGCAACAGTAGGATTGCAATACGGAATAGGTGTTGACATCGCAATGATTAATGTTGACCTTAGAGTAGAAAAGGGATTCCAAGCTATTTCTGAAAACCTAACTATAGGTGAAACTAGTTTTGCTGCTGATCAAAGATTAGAACAAATTATGCTTTCAGTGGGTATTAAGTTTTAATACAAACAAATTACACTGCATATATTAGAAGAGGCTTTAAATTTAAAGCCTCTTTTTTATACAACAAATAAGCTCTTAATGATCGTGCAATTTATCGTTATTCTTATGACGGTTTATGTCCCTTAATGTTTTCTTTTTGAAATTTTTACTCATTGCCTCTTCAAGATTAATTCCTGTTTGATTTGCAATACAAGTTAAAACCCATAACACATCAGCAAGCTCATCAGCCAAATCCTTACTCTGATCAGATTCTTTTTCAGATTGCTCTCCATATCGGCGAGCGATAATTCTAGCTACCTCACCAACTTCTTCGGCAAGTATTGCCATATTAGTTAATTCATCAAAATACCGAACACCATACTTCTTAATCCAGGTATCCACTTTTTTTTGTAGTTCATCAAGCTCCATTACTCTCTTGTTTTAGAATCAATATTTATAGTTACAGGTCCATCATTACACAAACTAACTTTCATATCTGCACCAAATTCGCCGGTTGCTATTTGCTTATCTAACAGTTTTTCTAAACATTTATGAAACGCCTCGTACAAAGGAATCGCAATATCAGGATGAGCAGAACGTATATAAGATGGTCTATTCCCCTTTTTAGTACTTGCAAACAAAGTAAACTGACTAATTAAAAGAATCTGCCCGTCAACATCTAATAATGATTGATTCATTTTTCCCTGTTCATCAGAAAAAACCCGAAGAGCAATAATTTTTTTACAGAGCCACTCAATATCATCTAAACAATCATCTGCACTAATTCCAAGCAGCACAACTAAACCTTGCTTAATTTCAGATTTCACTTTTTGATTGATCAGCACCGAAGCTTCACTTACTCTTTGTATTGTAACTCTCATTAATGGTACTTTGATTCTCTATATTGATTGCCATCATCCTCAAGCATTGAAATATAACTATCATAACGAATAGGATGAATTTCCCCTGTATCTAAAGCAATTTTAACAGCACATTTAGGTTCATTAACGTGTTTGCAATTATGAAATTTACATTGTCCTTTATATGCTAACATTTCAGGGAAATAATCCGCTAGTTCCGAGTCCTCAATGTCCACAAGACCTAAACCTTTTATGCCAGGTGTATCAATAATAAATCCGCCAAAGTCTAATTCAAACATCTCTGCAAAAGTTGTTGTATGCATACCTTTTTGATGTGCATCAGAAACTTGTTGAGTGAGTAAATCTAAATTAGGATCAATTGCATTAACCAAAGTAGATTTGCCTACTCCTGAATGTCCGGAAAGAAGTGTAACATCATCTTTCATACGCTCTGTTAGCACACTAATATTTTGTTGATTTAGAGCAGAAACCTCAACACATTCGTACCCAGCATCAGAATACACCTTAACCACTTCATCGTGATACTCACGATCAAACTCATCGTATAAATCAACCTTATTAAATACAATTATTGTTGGCACTTGATAAGCTTCTGCTGTAACTAGAAATCGATCAATAAATCCTGTTGATGTGAATGGAGATACTAGAGTAACAATTAAAAAAGCTTGATCTATATTAGAAGCAATAATATGAACTTGCTTCGACAAGTTAACGGACTTACGTATAATGTAATTCTTTCTTTGTAGAATCTCATTAATCAAATAATCATTTCCTTCTAAAGAAAGTTTAACGCGATCTCCTACAGAAATAGGGTTTGTACTTTTTAATCCTTCAATTCGAAACTTACCTTTTATACGAGATTGATGATATGTACCATCATCTAGACGAACCCTATACCAACTACCTGTCGATTTTACTACTACCCCTAACATAAAACAAAGGTAATATTTACTACTAATAGAAATAATATTTAATTTAAAATTAAAAAAAGGGCCCCATTTGAGCCCTTTCTAGCATTTACTCGCTATGAGTAAATACATATATTAGTATTATAATATAAACTAAAACTATACCATAAACACTTGATTTACAACTAGCTTCTAGTTAAAGGCTGCTTTTACATATTTATCGGTAAATTCACCTTCATGATAAAAACAATCACATAGCATAATATTTATAATCATGGTTATATTTAAAATAAACTATCTTCGTACTCATGTCAATAGAAGTAAAAAAGCTCAGCAAGGTATACGGAACACAAAAGGCACTCACAGAAGTCTCTTTTGAAATAAATATAGGGGAGATTGTAGGTTTTTTGGGACCAAATGGTGCAGGAAAATCTACCCTTATGAAAATCCTAACTGGATACATACCACAAACTAATGGAGACGCTAAAATTTGCAATCTAGATATTAATGAAAACTCAATAGAAACTAGAAGCAGAATTGGATATCTACCTGAACACAATCCACTTTACCTTGATATGTACGTTAGAGAATATCTAGAATTTGTTGCTAATATTTACAAGGTAAACCATAAGTATATTGACGAGATGATCAAAAAAACTGGATTGCTAAAAGAACAACACAAGCTTATCGGTTCACTTTCTAAAGGATATAGACAAAGAGTTGGGCTTGCTCAAGCCTTAATTCATAATCCAGAAGTTCTAATCCTAGATGAGCCCACAACCGGATTAGACCCAAATCAACTTATAGAAATTCGTTCATTAATTAAAGAAGTGGGTAAGGAAAAAACTGTTCTGCTTTCTACTCATATTATGCAGGAAGTTGAAGCAATTTGCGATCGAGTTATTATCATAAACAAAGGGCAAATTGTAGCAAATAAAACGATTGTAGAATTGCAAAAAAGTAAAGGAAATAGAAAACTTATTACTGTTGAATTTGATAAAAAAGCGGAAAAAAAAGAACTCATGAAAATTGGAAATGTACTTGAGGCTAGAGAACTTAAGGGAAATAAATACCAAATCTTTTCCAATGCTAAATTCGACTTAAGGCCTGCTTTATTCGAATTTGCAGTTAACAATAAGCTTACCGTACTTCAAATGAATATGGAAGAGCAAAAACTTGAATCTATTTTTCAAGAACTAACCAAATAAACTACGGCTAAAAGTTTATGCCTATTTATAATTCTAAAAAATACAAAAAGATCCATTACAAAAATATTTACCAACTAATCTACCAGAATTTTAGACTTAAAATTCATCATTTTAAGTGGATAACTTATTTTACAAAACAACTTTCACTTGCAAACTAAACTAATTCGAACGAATTCTTATATTTGCAATGAAGTGGATAAATTTGACTGATTGCTACCACTCTAAAAAAGGCTAAAGCAGTGCTCATCTAGCAGCTAAGCCAAAATCAGATTACATTTTAAAACATTAAAAGACTATAAATATGTCGTATTTTTTTACATCTGAATCTGTATCTGAAGGACACCCTGACAAAGTTGCAGATCAAATTTCTGATGCCATACTTGATGCTTTCCTGGCTCAAGACCCCGAATCAAAAGTCGCTTGCGAAACACTTGTAACTACTGGACTAACAGTTGTTAGTGGTGAAGTAAATTCCAAAGCATGGGTAGACGTTCAAAAGCAAGCTAGAAACGTAATTACAAAAATTGGCTATACAAAGTCTGAATATAAATTTGATGCTGAATCTTGTGGAATTATCTCTGCTGTTCACGAGCAATCTGCTGACATCAATCAAGGGGTCGTTGAAGGAAAAGGCTTACACTCAGAACAAGGTGCAGGAGATCAGGGTATGATGTTTGGGTATGCTACAAACGAAACTGATAATTTTATGCCTTTAGCCCTAAGCCTTTCTCATATGCTGCTTCAAGAATTGGCTGAAATTAGAAGAGAAAATCATATGGAAATGCATTATTTAAGACCGGATGCAAAATCCCAAGTCACCATCCAATACTCCGACAATAACATCCCTGAAAGAATTGATACTATTGTTATTTCTACACAACATGATGATTTCGACGAAGAATCTAAAATGTTGTCTAAAATTAAATCTGATGTAATAAATATACTTATTGAACGTATTAAGAAGAAATTACCAGATCATATTGTTGCCTTGTTCGATGAGGACATCACCTATCATGTTAACCCTACTGGCAAATTCGTAATTGGAGGCCCACATGGAGACACAGGCCTAACCGGTAGAAAAATTATTGTTGACACCTATGGTGGAAAAGGTGCTCATGGTGGCGGTGCATTCTCTGGAAAAGACCCGTCAAAAGTAGACCGATCTGCAGCTTATGCGACGCGTCACATTGCTAAAAACCTAGTCGCTGCAGGGGTGTCAGATCAAATATTAGTGCAAGTCGCTTACGCAATTGGGGTCGCAAAACCGATGAATATATTTGTAGACACCTACGGTTCTTCAAAAGTTGACCTTAGTGACAGTCAAATTGCAAAAAAAATAGAGTCCCTTTTTGACATGCGTCCTGCTGCAATAGTAGAACGATTCAAACTTAAAGACCCAATTTATAGTGAAACTGCAGCGTACGGACATATGGGTCGAAAATCTGAAAAAAAGACTATTAAATTTGAAGTAGGAGGTGGTAAAGTAATCTCTAAAGACATTGAAACTTTCCCATGGGAAAAACTCGATCGTGTAGATGAAATTAGATCAAATTTTGGACTATAAAGCATGCACTTTAAGTACGAAGAAAAAAACTATTCTATTGAGCGCTACCCAAGTTCTGACAACAAATCTTTAAGAGCATGGAGTGCAGCAGATGAATACCTTCTAAAATATCTGAAAGAAAACAATATATCATATACTAAACCGCTTATATACAATGACAGGTTTGGTTTTTTAAGCACTATACTGTCTAAACAGCAGCCTAATATTATTATCAACTATAAAAGCCAAGAAAAGTCCCTTGAAATAAACCTTAGAAAACATGGTATTGACCTGAATACTATTTCAAAAACAAGACCTTTAGACAAGCTTAAAACTCCTTTTGACTTGGTGCTTATAAAAATCCCTAAATCACTAGATTTATTTCGTTTTCAACTCAATCAATTGCATGAATCATTAAAGGAAGATTCCGTTGTTGTGTGTGCTTTTATGACCAAATACTTTAGTGCCCAAATACTGAAAATTGCAGAAGAGTATTTCGAACTGTGCGAACAATCTGTTGCCTGGAAAAAAGCTAGATTACTGTTTTTAAAAAAGAAGCGAAAAATCGAAAAAAAAGAACTTATAAACAGCATTTCTTATTCCACAACAAAGGAGTTTAAACAATACTACGGCGTCTTTTCAGCAAAAAAAATTGATCAGGCAACACTGCTATTAATTCAACATCTTGATGTAAGGCTTGGGCACAATAAAATACTGGATTTGGCCTGCGGAAATGGCATTTTAGCTCACGCAGCTTTGGTCAAAAAGCCTAATGCAGAGATACATTTACTAGACGATTCTGAACTAGCTATTGCCTCCTCTAAAATAAATATCGACTCAAAAAAGGCATGCTTTCACTATAACGACACTCTTGATAATTTTGAAAACAATACTTTTGACTTAATTATTTCAAACCCTCCTTTCCACTTTGAGCACGAAACAAACATTGAAGTCGCATTAGGCTTATTTAAAGAGGTAAAAAGATGTCTTAAAAAAG
>Ga0233432_10005254_pt1 | contig 11294 bp, 12 predicted proteins | sample SI_122_August201_6_FD_179870 | JGI IMG/M metagenome (GOLD analysis project Ga0233432, IMG submission 179870) | Seawater microbial communities from Saanich Inlet, British Columbia, Canada - SI_122_August2016_10_MG | ecosystem: Environmental > Aquatic > Marine > Inlet | place: Canada: British...
ATTTCCCGCACGTTGCAGGACAGGGTCATCGCGCCTGAGCCTTTCGGCAGATCCCGGCCCATATCTTCCGCCAGCTTCGCTCGAGGATAGAGGCCCAGGGTCGCCCCCCATAGATCATATGCGATGACGCCATCGGGGCTTTCAGCGCGGGTCCAGCCGAGGGCATCACAGAACTTCGCCGCCGTTTCCTGATCATCGACGCCGAGGGTGATCAGGTGGACGCGCTGTTTCATTCAGCCGCCCCACCATAAGGTACATTCCGTCCACCATAGCGCCGGACACGAACGTTGGCCTGTTCGGCGTGACCTACGAAGCCTTCGAGCATACAGAGGCGGGAGCAATAGGCCCCCATTTCTGCTGCTGCTTCATCGGTCAGAATGCGCTGGTAGGAGTGGGTCTTCAGGAACTTCCCAACCCACAGCCCGCCCGTATATCGCCCGGCCTTTTTGGTTGGCAGCGTGTGGTTCGTGCCGATGACCTTATCGCCATTCGCCACATTGGTCCGTGGGCCAAGGAAAAGGGCGCCGTACGCCGTCATGTTCTCAAGGAACCAGTCATCGCGGTCGGTCATGACCTGGACATGCTCAGACGCGATATCGTTGGCGACCTCAAGCATCTCGTCATAGCTGTCACAGACGATCACTTCGCCATAGTCGCGCCAACTGACAGAGGCGGTGGCGGCGGTGGGCAGGATGGTGAGAAGGCGATCAATCTCAGCCATCGTCGCGTCTGCCAGCTTGCGCGAATTGGTGACGAGGACGGCGGGGCTGTCATACCCGTGCTCCGCCTGACCCAGCAGATCTGTCGCGCAAAGTTCGGCATCTACCGTCTCGTCCGCGATCACCATCGTCTCGGTCGGGCCGGCGAAAAGGTCGATGCCGACACGGCCAAACAGCTGCCGTTTGGCTTCGGCGACAAAGGCGTTGCCGGGACCGACCAGCATGTGGGCGGCTTCGATGGTTTCAGTGCCCAGAGCAATGGCGCCAACAGCCTGAATACCGCCGAGGCAGTAGATCTCGTGCGCGCCACCGAGGTGCATGGCTGTCACAATGGCGGGATGGGGGCCACCATCGACGGGCGGTGCAGCGGCCATGATGCGAGGGACGCCCGCGACGGAGGCGGTAAGGACCGACATATGCGCGGCTGCGACCATCGGGAACTTTCCGCCGGGCACGTAGCAGCCCACAGATTGCACGGGGATGTTTCTGTGGCCGAGGATCACGCCAGGCTCTGTCTCAACCTCCACATCCGTCATCGATGCGCGCTGGGCTTCGGCGAACCGGCGGATCTGTTTCTGAGCGTATTTAATATCGGCGAGATCGGAGGCTGATACCTTGCTCATCGCATCTTCGATATCCGCCTCGGTCAGTCGAAACGCGACTGGATCATAACCGTCGAACTTCACCGACAAGTCCCGTACTGCCGCATCGCCGCGAGCGTCGATATCTGCCAAAGTCGCTTCAACCGTCGCGCGCACCTTGGCGTCTGCGTCGGCGCGGTCTTGTTGGCTGATGCCCTGTTTCAGATAGTCGATGGCCATGGCTGATCCCTTTCGGTTGCGACAGCGAAACGCGATCAGACTGTATCAGGTTTCACCTTTGACCCCGGCAGAAACCTGATGCGTCTGATTCAAATGGACCGCGTTTCGCTTTGGGGATAAGATGTCTTGAAAATGTGCCGTCGACGCAAGGAATGAACAGCCGGGCGCGACGTCAGTCAGCTTGCAGCAAGGCTCCATAGCCTTCAATCGAGGTCTCGATACCCGCCAGTCGCAAACATCGCCAGAGACTGGCCTGATTGGCCGTTATGACTGGCTTGCCCAGCGCCGTTTCAACGTTGTCTATCACGCCCACACAGCGTAGCCCTGTTCCGATCATCAACACGCTGTCGGCCTCATTCGGGCATCGCGCGATTACCTGATCTCGCAGCAGCTCGGCATTTTGCTCAAGGTGCATGAAGCTGCGGTACAGATCACCAGGCGGCACATCCCGCCAGCGATCTTCGGGGACATGGCGGAACATTGCGGCAGGGGTCAGGCCCTGCGTGATAAGATATTCGCGGGCGGTCTCTATGAACCCATCGCCAAACCAAGGCGGGATAATCACGAAAGGGCGTTTGCCGCCAACCGCCTCCAACGCCTTGGAGCAATCGTGGCCGTTGGTTGTGACTTTCGTTTTGCCGCCGATAACCTCTTCCAACTGCCGGACGACGGCCTCATCCCAGCCCTCACCGCCCAGCACGCTGCTAGAGGAATGGCCGACCACCACTACATCGGCCGCCAGCGCTGCTAACTGGCGTGCGCCGCGCTCTAAGTCTTCGCCGAGGCCCACTTCGGTGCGGTCCGCGTTCCACGTCGCCCATGGCGTCTTTGAGGTTATCCGCGCGGCATGAATTGAGACGCCGGGCGGCGCCATGGCCCACCATTCGGCCTCTGGCACTGGTTCCGCCCCGACGATGAAGACGCCGAAACGCGCCTGATGGCCCCAATTGTCGTTCGCCATCAGGCCTCCGCCGCAGTCATGTCTTTCAGCTGCGTGAGGATAGAGGCGTAGTTATCCGCCCCCTGTGCGCCGGTCACGAGGCGCTTTTGGTTGAAGATCATCGCCGGGACCCCTGAAATGCCGTTCGATGTCCAGAACTCTTCACGTTCCCGCACCGCTTTGGCATGGCGGCCATCTTCCAGCACTGCCTTGGCCTCATCGGCATCGAGGCCGATCTCGGCGACCGCCTCTAAAAGGACATCTCCGTTTGAAACATCGCCGTCAGCGGTGAAATACTTATCGAACAGCGCCATCTTCAGGTCGTGCTCGCGCCCCTGCTCATTCGCCCAAAAGAGCAGCTGATGCGCCTGATACGTGTTCACGATCCGGCTGTCGTCATTGTAGCTGAAGGTAAAGCCCAGGCTTTTCCCAAGGTCCTTCATCTGGGCGCGGGTTTGGGCGCTTTGCTCAGCTGTCGCGCCGTATTTTTCGGCGACATGTTCGCGGATGTTTTGGCCTTCGGGCGGCATGTTGGGATTCAACTCAAATGGTTGCCAGTGGATCTCAACCTCTGTGCCTGTTCGCTCCAGCGCTTCTTCCAGCTGCTTGTAACCGATGATGCACCATGGGCAGACGACGTCCGATACGATGTCGACTCTCAGTTTTGCTTCGCCCATGTCGTTAGTCCTTTTGTTGCTGAAAGCAACATAAGGGGTTGGGGCGGTGGATGCGACAGGTGGGTGATCACGACGTTGGGGGAAGTGTGATGTGGTTGTTTTGGGGGGCTTTGCAGACTTTCGCGAAGATCGTCATCGCGCCAAAGAACTAAGGCCCGCGTCCGACCCAGGGGACGCTATGCTACGGTAGTGTTTGGCAGTTTATAGCGCCAAATCTCCCGAAGAGGTAATGTTTGCGGGCTCAGCAATGCGTCCGCCCGGGGGTGGGCGGACGCGGGCCGTGCTAATCGCACGTCTCATTGGCGCGTTTAGGCCAACGTCCACAAAGCCCCCATTTGCACCCACAATCAAAGATGACTGATCTTCGCCCAAGCCTCATTGGCCGTCTCGACAAAGCTGAACAGATCCAGGTCCTCAGCCGAGATTGTCCCAGCGTCAGCCAGGTTTTCCCAGTTGATGATTGACCGCCAGAACGCCTCGCCAAACAGCAGCACAGGCGTTGGCTCCATCCGCTGGGTCTGGATCAAAGTGAGTGTCTCGAACAGCTCATCCAGCGTGCCAAACCCGCCCGGGAACACTGCGATGCATTTAGCGCGCATCAGGAAATGCATCTTGCGGATCGCGAAGTAGTGGAAGTTGAAGCACAGTTCAGGTGTTACATACGTGTTTGGCGCCTGCTCGAACGGCAAGACTATGTTCAGGCCAATGGACTTGCCGCCTGCTTCGACTGCGCCGCGATTGCCCGCCTCCATCACGCCGGGGCCGCCACCAGTAACTACGACAAGTTCCTTGCCGTCGCGGGCCATGCTTTCTTTTGTGACCAAAGCTGCAAATTTCTCTGCCTCAGCATAGAAATCCGAAAGATTCGCCAGCGTTTCTGTGCGCGCCGTGTCTTTCTTGGCAGGCTCTGGAATGCGGGCGCCGCCGAACAGGACCACGGTGCTATCGATCCCGGCCTCATCCATGATCGCTTCAGGTTTTTGCAGCTCAAGCATCAGGCGTACGCCACGCAGCGCATCTGACCGCATGAACGTCTCGTCAACATAAGGCAGCTTATAAGCGGGATGCTGGGTCTGGGCTGTGACAGGCGTCGCCTCTACCCCTTTCAGATCATCCCAAATCGATTTGAAGATGGAAATCCGCTTATCCTTCTCTACGTTCATTAGCCAAGGCTCCCTCTGATTGCGCCACCCGTTCCCCCGTCGTATAGGCTGAGCCAAATAGGTCAACAAAGCCCGAAAGGTTCGCCCGATGTCCAACGCCCAGCTTGAAGCCGCAATTGAAGCCGCATGGGAAGATCGCGACAGCATCACGCCCGCCACCACTGGTGAGCAGCGCGAAGCCATCGAAGACACGCTGAACGCCCTTGATGGCGGTGGTTTGCGGGTTGCAGAGAAGCAGAGCGACGGATCCTGGCACGTAAACCAGTGGGCGAAAAAAGCCGTCCTTCTGGGTTTCCGTATCAAGGATATGGAACTGCAGGGCGGCGGCCCACAGGGCGGCGGCTGGTGGGACAAGGTGGACAGTAAGTTCGCTGGCTGGGGTGACAACGCCTGGAAAGCCGCAGGTTTCCGTGCTGTGCCGAACTGCATCGTACGCAAATCCGCTTACATCGCGCCCGGCGTGGTGCTGATGCCGTCCTTCGTGAACCTCGGTGCCTATGTCGACACCGGCACCATGGTCGACACTTGGGCCACGGTCGGGTCCTGCGCCCAGATTGGCAAGAACGTGCACCTGTCCGGCGGTGTCGGAATTGGCGGCGTGCTAGAGCCGATGCAGGCCGGCCCCACCATAATCGAAGACAACTGTTTCATCGGCGCCCGGTCTGAGGTCGTCGAAGGCTGCATCGTGCGCGAAGGGTCTGTGCTGGGCATGGGCGTCTTTATCGGCCAGTCCACAAAGATCGTGGATCGCGAAACCGGAAATGTGTCGTACGGCGAAGTGCCTTCGGGTTCGGTGGTTGTTTCTGGCTCAATGCCATCCAAGAACGGCGTAAATCTCTACTGCGCCGTCATCGTGAAGCGGGTTGATGCGCAGACACGGTCGAAAACGTCGATCAACGAACTTCTTAGAGACTAACGTTAACCGACTTGTTAATCTTAAACGGCGCAGCCTTGGGGCTGCGCCGTTTTTCTTTCCAAGAGGTTCCAAATGACCCACATTGACTGCGCCGTCCTTGCCGTACCCACCGCCAACAAAGCCGCCTACTTGGAAATGACCAAAAAAATGGCCGCCATTTTCTAAGCGAACGGCGCCCTTTCTGTCGTCGACGTCTGGTCCGACACTGCGCCGGAAGGAGAAATCACTTCATTCCGCAAAGCCGTGCAAGCCAAACCGGATGAAAGCATCGTCGTCTCGTGGATCATCTGGCCCGACAAGGCGACGGCTGAGGTGGGCATGTGCGCGGCGATGCAGGATACCAGCGCGATGCCGGAAAGTGGCCCTCCATTCGATGGCAGCCGTATGATCTTCGCTGGGTTTGAGATGCTGCACTAAGCTTAGGCTGCCCCGAACCTGCAGCATGCCAGCTTAGCCTCGTCCAAATCATCGCTTTCTGAAATGATGTTTTCGGGTCGCTAAAGCGCATAGTAAACAGCGCAATGGCCAAGCAGCCTGTCAGATGGTGGAGGTTCGAATGCCCGCAGAAAAAGTAAATACTGTCGTCGTTGGCGGCGGTCAGGCGGGCGTGGCGGTCAGTGGCCACCTACATCGTGCAGGTGTCGATCACGTCGTTCTGGAAAAAAGCCGGATTGCAGAAGCGTGGCGCACCGCGCGCTGGGACAGTCTCGTCGCCAACGGCCCCGCCTGGCACGACAGGTTCCCGGACAAAACCTTCGACGATTGCGGCGGCGATGATTTCGCCACGAAAGACGGCTGCGCACGGTATTTTGAAGACTACGTTCGAGAGCATGACCTGCCCGTCCGCACTGGGATCACGGTTAATAACACCGCGCATGACCCGGATGGCGGCTACATTGTTGAGACATCTGACGGCGTCATTCACGCCGAAAATGTCGTCGCCGCAACCGGCCCGTTTCAGGACCCGGTAATCCCGCCCGTCGTGCCCGCCGATGCGCCGGTGATCCAGATGCACTCCCAGACCTACCGCAATCCAAACCAGCTTGCCGAAGGCGCCGTGCTGGTCGTCGGTGCAGGCTCATCTGGTTCGCAAATCGCTGATGAACTGCTGCGCGCGGGCCGCAAGGTGTTTCTTTCGGTTGGCCCTCACGACCGCCCGCCACGCAGCTATCGCGGCAAGGATTTCGTCTATTGGCTGGGCGTGCTGGGCAAGTGGGAGATGAAGACGCCCCCCGCAGGCCGTGAGCACGTCACGATTGCTGTGAGTGGCGCCTATGGTGGGCGTACGGTGGATTTCCGCAAGTTCGCTGATCGGGGCATGAACCTTGTTGGTATGACCAAGGCCTATAAGGATGGGAAGATCAGCTTTGAGCCAGATCTGGCGCAGAACGTGAACGAAGGTGACGAGAATTACCTGTCCCTGCTGGCTGAGGCTGACGCTTGGGTCGAGCGCGAAGGCGCGGATTACCCGCCTGAGGAAGAGGTCAAGATCATCGGTCCTGACCCGGATTGCCTGACTAACCCCACGCTTGAAGTCGACCTTGCCGCCGAGGGGATCAAGACGATCATCTGGGCGACTGGGTATCGGCAGGACTTTGGCTGGCTGCAGGTCGACAGTTTTGACGCCAAAGGCGCGCCGCTCCACTATCAGGGTGTTTCAAAAATAGAAGGCGTCTATTTTCTGGGTCTGCCGTGGCTTTCGATGCGAGGGTCATCATTCATCTGGGGCGTCTATGTCGATGCTGAGCGTATCGCAGGTGAGATTGCTGGCCGCGCAACCTGACGCATCTGTGAACTACATTCTGTCCGCGTGAATTGCCTTCTTCCCTTGCCGACCTTAGAACGCATGCAGAAATGTGAATGTGGACTGAGCCATGCTGGAACTGATCTTCGCCTATGGCGCAGGGCTGCTGACCCTAATCAACCCCTGCGTTCTTCCGGTACTGCCAATCGTCCTCGTCTCAGCCCTGAACGCTGACAGGCGTGGGCCGATTGCGCTGGCCGCGGGGATGAGCCTGTCTTTTGTGGTCTTTGGCATGCTCGTCGCCAGCGTCGGTCATGCCATCGGCTTGAACGAAAAGCTTCTGGCCCAGATTGGCGCCGCTATGATGATCGCATTCGGCCTGATCCTGATCATTCCCGCCTTCGCCGCGAAATTCGAAACAGCCGCGGCGGGTCTTTCGACAAAAGCCGACAGCCAGATGACCGCCTCAGACGATGGCGGGCTGAAAGGCCAGTTTGTTGGCGGCGTCTTGCTGGGTGCAGTCTGGTCGCCCTGCATCGGTCCGACGCTGGGTGGCGCCATTGCGCTCGCGTCTCAAGGCGAAAGCATGGGAAAGGCGCTGGCGATTATGATCTTCTTTGCCCTCGGCGTTTCGATCCTGATACTTGTCATCGGCCTTAGCGCCCGCGAAGCGATCCGAAAACGCGCGAATAGCCTGCGCGCCATCGCCGAGCGGTCCAAACCCATCATGGGCGGCGTCTTCATAGCCGTTGGCGTGATGATCATGCTGGGCGTCCACCATATGATTGAGGCCTGGGCGGTGCGAAACCTGCCCTACTGGCTGCAAGACTTATCCGTATCTCTCTGACAAAAGGAGCATACCCATGAACCGCCGTACAATTATCGCCTCCACCGCAGCCGCAGCGCTGATCGCCCCCGCCGCATGGGCAGGCGCCAAAACCATCGACTACACGCCTGGCCTGATCGACGCCGCGCTGGCCGAAGGCAAAACCGTCTTCGTCGACTACGCTGCAGATTGGTGCAGCACCTGTCACCGGCAGGAGCGTGTCATCAACGTCATCCGCGAAGCGAACCCTGCCTATGACGACGCGATGATCTTTGTGAGGGTCGATTGGGACAAATACGGCCAGGACGATGTTGCTGTTTTCCGTAACATTCCGCGCCGTTCGACGCTTACTGTTTTGAAGGGTGAGGACGAGCTTGGCCGCATCGTCGCCGGAACGTCTGAATCTGATATCAAGGCGCTGATGGACAAGGGTCTGGCGGCGGCTGAAAGCTAATCGCCCGACCGTCACTGACATAAAGGGCCGCCATGCCAAAGCAGCCCAAATACCGCTCCTACATGATATGCACCGCGCCCCGCAGCGGCAGCACGCTACTATGCGGCCAGCTTGCGGCGACGGGGCGGGCGGGCAATCCTGACTCATACCTCCACCGGCAATCGCTGGACGAATGGCTCAGCGATCACAACCTGACGCGCGAGGCTTATGCGTCAGACCGTGAAGCCGCCGCAGCGGTTCTCGCCGCCGCGCAAAAGAAGGGCGAGGCGGGTACCGGCATCTTCGGCCTTCGCATGCAAAGGCCGAGCTTTGCTTTCTTCATGGAGCAAGCGGCGGCGTTGTTTCCAGGCGTCCCAACGGATGCAGATCGCATCCGCGCGGCCTTTGGTGAGACGCTCTACATCCACCTCAGTCGCCGGGATAAGCTGGCCTAGGCCATATCGATGGTGAAGGCTGAGCAGACAGGCCTTTGGCACAGAAACGCAGATGGGTCTGAGCTTGAAAGATTGGCGCCGCCCTGCCCGCCCGCCTATGACGCCCGGCGAATTCGGGACAAAATCGAGACGCTCACGGCTTTGGACGCAGAATGGCCGGACTGGTTCGCGCGGGAGGGGATTAAACCGCTTTGCCTGATTTATGAAGACCTATCGGCAGATCCGCAGGACGCGCTGGCGCGGGTTCTGGCGGCGCTGGACCTTGATCCGAATTTGGCGGAGGCGGTTAAGACGCCGACCGCCAAGCTAGCGGATGAGATTAGTCAGCAATGGGCCGCCCGGTTCAGGGCAGAACGCGCCTGAACCGGGCAGTTTTCTTAAGCCGCTACGATGTTCGCATCCGGGCCATAGGGGAAGCCGGCGATGTTCTCGGCGCCGTCATCCCCGACGACCAGAATGTCATGTTCGCGATACCCGCCTGCGCCGGGCTGGCCTTCGGGGACCCACAGCATCGGCTCCATCGACACTACCATGCCTGCCTCTAACACAGTGTCGATGTCCTCGCGCAGTTCCAGCCCTGCCTCGCGGCCGTAGTAGTGGCTGAGCACCCCGAAAGAGTGGCCGTAGCCAAAGCTGCGATACTGCAGCAGGCCTTCGTCGGCGAAGAAGCGGTTAATCTCTGCGCAGATGGCTGAACAGGAAATGCCTGGCTTGATCAGGCTGAGGCCCAATTTATGCGCCGCGACATTGGCCTTCCAGATCCGCAGGCTGTCGGCATCGGGCTCTCCAAGAAACAACGTGCGTTCCAGCGCGGTGTAGTAGGCGGAAATCATCGGGAACGTGTTCATCGACAGGATGTCGCCCGCCTCAAGCGCCCGGGTCGTTACAGGGTTGTGTGCGCCGTCGGTGTTGAGGCCGGACTGAAACCAGACCCAGCTGTCGCGGATTTCGCTGTCGGGATGGGCGCGGGCGATCTCAAGCTCCATCGCATCCCGGCCCGCCATGGCGACGTCGATTTCTCGGGTTCCGACCTTGATCGCATCACGCACGGCGTAGCCGCCAACATCGGCGATGCGGGCGCCTTCGCGGATCAGGGCGATTTCCTCGTCCGATTTCAGCATCCGGGCCGCCATTGTGGCGGGGGCGATGTCGATCAGGGTGCGTTCGCCCAGCATCGCCTCCATCGTGTTGCGGGCCGCGAGCGTCAGGTGATCGCCTTCAATCCCGATCCGGGCCGAAGCGCCCACGAGCGAGCCGACAGCCCGCCAGTAATTGTCCCGTTTCCAGTCGGTATAGATGACATTGTCGCCATGGCTACGGCGCCAGGGCTGGCCAGCGTCGATATTGGCCGAGACCGTGGTGCAGGCGTCCGCCGTCACGACGCAGGCGTATGGCCGACCAAACGCGCAGTAGAGAAAGCCGGAGTAATAGGCGACGTTGTGCATGGAGGTCAGCACCACTGCGCCGATATCCTGCGCGGCCATAATCTGGCGCAGGGATGCCAGACGACGGTCGTATTCGGCCTTGCTGAACGGCAGAGGGGCCTTGTCGCCATTGTGGGAAGTGAAGGTTTCAAGTCTGTCAAAAGTATCGAACATCGTTCGCATCCTCGTACAAGGACCGGGGCGATGTGATGATCCGCGCCCGGCGTCTCATCCGGGCGTGCAGGACACAAATCATCCATTGGGCAAAGCCCGCCAGATGACCGCGCAGAGTGAACAGGTGACGACGCCATCGTCACCAACTGCGCTAAAGGCTGGTTAGTCCTCAGAGGACCGGTTCGTCAATTGATTTTCAACCAACGATCAAACGCCTATTTTCAGAAAGGCAGCGGTTACAGCATCGTGCTTTGGAAGATGGCGCGGAAGGCCCTTTGTACAGTGATCCATCCGAAGGCCAAAACCTTTCGCATGTGAAAGTAGAGCTAAGCCATTCAAACATATACATGTTGAGTGTGGCCGTCACAGTGTATTCATGATATGTACCTATTTCGGGCGATCGTATCGAGGCTTGTCTCGGCTACGCGGCCAAAATCGAAAGCGCTTACCCTGATGGCGATTTGATCTTGCTGCGCCTGTGCGCCGTTCAAACATTTGACGCTTTCACATAGGGGGCGAGAGAACAGATACGTGGTTTCGATCAGCGGACTTTGATGGCAAACTTGTCGATGCAGCGGTTTCCGGCTAAGCGCTGAACCATGGATACGTCCACCAAAACCGATAATCAGACCTATCAGGTCACTTCGAGCCAACGTCGCAGTCAGGCCCAGTCACGCCAGACAGAACGCCCATTCTAACGTGATTACCACTGCAAACATCGCAGGGGCCGGTCTGGGGGGACTCGCTTCGGCGTTGGCGCTTTCCAAGATCGGCGTGCGCGTAAGCGTCTTTGAGCAGGCATTGGCGCTGACCGAGGTGGGCGCAGGCATCCAGCTAAGCCCGAATGCGATGCATGTAGCGCGATGGCTAGGCATCGATGATCAGATCATTCGGGTGGGGTTTGAACCTGAGGCGGCTTTGATCCGGGACTACAGGACTGGAAAACGCTACATGAAAGCCCCGCTGGCGGATATGTGCCAGCGCAGGTATGGCGCACCCTAC
>Ga0233432_10005258_pt1 | contig 11290 bp, 4 predicted proteins | sample SI_122_August201_6_FD_179870 | JGI IMG/M metagenome (GOLD analysis project Ga0233432, IMG submission 179870) | Seawater microbial communities from Saanich Inlet, British Columbia, Canada - SI_122_August2016_10_MG | ecosystem: Environmental > Aquatic > Marine > Inlet | place: Canada: British...
AATTTTTCATAGGGCCTATCGTAGCCCAGAACTCTGAAGAAATCTGTAGGGTAGTCAGTGGGTTCAATATGCATTCGAGAACGAATGATTCTTGCTTCAGAGTTACGTCCTAGTTTATCTAAAAGTTGGCTATGGGTCTTTTCGAGTTGAAGATAGGTTTTGCAAGGTTTATTATCATGATCGTGTCTGAAATACAAAATATGATCATTTTTAGCTCGCTCAATATGTTCTAAAGCTTTATCACAATCCTTTAACCCAATATGAGCAACAGCGTTTCCATGGTATTGAGAGCTCGTCCATTTATAGCGTTCTGAGCGTCCAGAACGTTTCCAATTTCCAATGTCTTGCTTAGCTGCTTTACTTAAATAGGGTCCAGTGAATATTTTTTTAGCTTTAGTAAAATCATTTTTTCTAAGGCACGATAACCGGCTTCAACCTCGCATCTGTAAATCTGACACCTCATGCCAAGGTAAGATAGATAAGGTAGACCTTTAGGTTCTGCACGAAAGGGTAGTCCATTTACATACCAAGCAATAGTGCCATCACGTCGTACTAAAAAGGTATTGGGCATACGGTCAGCTGCAAATATATCTAATTCACGTACAATGGGGTTTTGTAACCCTTGAGATACCATTGCTACTTGGCAAGGAAAATTGTACTTCTCAACTAATGCTTTGATATGAGTAGTATCTTCACTAAGAAAAGCAGCAATCACCTGAATACCTTTATTGAGATGGGCTTCTGCTAATAGGTGAGCCGTTTGAATCATCCCCGAGTAAGTGCTTTTATGCCTCTTTTTAGAAACAGAGCTATCAGCTAATTTATAAATATCATGTGGTAGGTTTAAGTTTCCACTTGGTGGTGGCTCAATAAACATAAAAATAGTTAATTTGTCTGCTGTTTTATCAGGATAGTCTAAAAATTTCCCATCTAATTGTTTTAATTTTAAGGCTGGAAATGGTTTTGTAATCGGATTGAGATCATTATTGGTTATGAAATGTCGCTCATAGTAACGGTGCTCTCTAGCAACTTGCCAATAACTGATATCACCTTGAAAAAGATAGAATCTGTGGTAGCGATTGCGTAAAAAAGATAAAACGGAATACGCGACTTTGCTTTGAGTGGCAAGAAATAGTTTTCGATAGTAATCGTGTAAATCTTTATCATTCCCTTCTAGAGAAAGTATGGATGCTGCAGCTAGGGTTAAGGCATTAGGACTCTCTTTATTTCGTGCTCCAATAAACTTTGTCACTATATTTTTAGAAGTGAGAATATTTTGTCGCAAGGCATTTTTGGCGAGGCAATATCGTGCAGCAATTTTAGTTTCATTAGGAGAGGTTTCGTTCAATACTATACGAGATTCATTAACTGCTTTCTCTAAAAATTTAGGTTCACCTTTAGCATTCCACATTCCCATTAAAGCGATAATACGACTACTTCTAAGTCGCCATAAATCAGGTGACTTGGTATACTTTGGTATTGCGTTAGAACAAAGTTTTTCAGCTTTATCATAATTAGCATAGGATTGTGAGGGGGTTGACCTATAACGCATTGGTGCTTGAATAAAACAGGACTGTATGTCTGTGGTTAATTGAAGGGGAAGAGAATTCTTTTTTATACTCAAGCTGTTTTCATCTAGTATGAGAAAGTCACCGTTTAACATTGATTGCAAATGACTTTGATAACGTTCTTGAGATAGAACTTGAGAGGGATAAGAAAAAACTGTTTTCGGTTGTTTTTCTGCTTTTTTCTTTTTATTCTTTTTTGCTTTCTTTTTAACTTCTGGAGCTTTCTTTTTAGGGGCACTAAATGCCATACTTGCTGAGATGGTATGGCCAATTTCATTGATAAGGATAGCATGAGGGTTATTAAGGCCGTAAATTCGATAAGTCTCGCTGTTACTACCTCCGGGTAATCGCATAACGGAACATTTCAGTCCAATGTCTCCTAATATAGAAGCACCTGCATCGTCTAATTCATCGAGGTTAAAACTAAATATCTCGAATTGTTCTGGATGCAGTTCTTGTTCGTTTTTGAGTTGTTGTATGTACTCTTTATATTCATCATTTTTTTTGGACCAAAATAAGGCAATAATAGGATGCCCTAACCGATCATTTGGAAATTTTAGGCTTGTTTTATCAAGTCGATCAAAAGTACCAGAGAATATGAGGTCCATTCGATGCCACCCAATGACTTTGCGTTGAAAGGTTATGGCTTTAGCATTCCCTGCAAAACGTTGTGCTAAGGTTTTAAGATAGCGAGCTTTGTGATCAACAGCCACAAGCTTTCCGGATAAAAGTATTGCAGTCATAAGGCTTTTTAATTCCCCAGGAGTATCACGGTAGCGTTGTATGATGTTTTTAAGTACTTCTAGCCTTTCTTCGACATCAGCGTCTTTATCGGACAGTGCTTTATCCGATAAAAGCATGTCTGCTTGAAAACGGTATTCAGCGTATGCGTCTGGTGCGCTGGCTAATCCTGCACAAGTTTTTAGTAGATCTTCGCGGTTACGATTTGATTTTTCAATCGCTAACATTTTTTTTTGTGTATTCATAATGAGAGCTAAAACCTGAAACCTATTTGATGCCGAGGCTTGGTCTTCGATCAAGGCTTGTGATTGTCGAATAATGTTTTTGTAAGCTCGACGTAATTTAGTCGAAGACTGAGTTTTATCGACAGAATTGAGTTGGGCTATTAAAATATTGATACTATTTTGTGGTATAACGGGTTGGATGTTTATGTTTGCAAAGCTAGAATGAGTTGCGAGGAATGATGCAAAAATTGTAACGAGGAATAATTGAATTTTAATTGTTCTCATGCTCTTATTATATGGATATTAAATACAAATTTCAATGTGTTTTTAAATAAATTTACGGCTTGTTATAATAATACTAATATAAATAAGTATTTATAAACCAGATAGTTAGGTAGATTTAACCTTTGTTTCTTACAAGCCACCTTTTTTCTTTAAATAGTGTGGTTATCTAGATCATTCTATTTATAAAGAAAATAATTATAAGTGATTATATAACACAAGATTATGAAGGTGTTTTTACAAATACAAAACAGAACTAACAATAATTATCAGAAGATTTTACTGATATTGAATTTTTATTCAAAGTATGGATATTAATGACAAGAATATTTATTCTGATATAGAAAATTATCTCTGGTAAATCGGTATATAGCGATGTGGAGTACTTAATATAATAATAGCAATCGGTGTAGCATACTTCTCTTTGCTACCCCAGTTACCAAGAGCATTCTGTTTGCCAATGAGTGCATCTCTAATTTTTGGATACCATGCTTCATACTCTTTATCTCCAGCCTGAACCATTGATTGAATAGCGTAATAGTGGCAATAGTAATAATGACCCGCATTGTTAAAAATATTAGTTTGTTTTTTTAATAAACGGATAGCTCCTGTAATGATTTCTGTGTTGCGAAGTCCTGCTAATTGCCCTGCGTAAGATAAGCCTGCTGTACAAGGCATTGAAGTCCCACCATTACCATTTGGAGCATAGGAAAAACCACCTGTTTTACCATCTCTAGCGTGTTTTACGTATTTAATAAATTTTGCAATAACTTCGTTTTCTACCATAACCCCTGCTTGACGAGCAGATGCTAGTGCGATAAAAACCATAGCTGTAACAGAAGTATCTTCGCCGCCATCGGCTTGGGGTTGGTAACGCCATCCACCTCCTGGGTTTTGAGAGCGTTTGATTACATCTACAGCATCTTCAAGTGCCTTTTGGATTCTGTCATCATCTTCTTTACTTTTAGTCATTCCCCATATTTCAGAAAGAGCTAAAGTAGCTAAACCGTGTTCATACATGGTTCCACCTAAATAGCCATCTTTTCTTTCTTTGGCTTTTTTTAACATGTAATCCTTAGCACGATCGAGTTCTTTACCATATTTTCCAAACCCTGGAAATTGAGCATTGGCCATAAAAGCCATCATAGCGAGTGAGGTAATTGCTATAACTCGACCACCTTTGCCATCGCTATCCCATGATCCATCGGCTTTTTGTGTGCTAGCGAGAAATTTGAGGCCTCTATCAATAGCGAGAGAGGCCTCTTCTGTGAGTTCAGGAGCACCATCACCTGTTTTTATGGCTTTGATACTTTTTTTAATTTGGATTGTTTTTTTTGCCTTTTCTTCTACTTTGCCTTTGGCAAAAGCTGATGTGCCAGTAAATCCAATTACTAAAATTATTAGAACTGTTTTAAGTGAAAGAGTCATTAGCTTGAATAGTATATTATTTTTCATTGTGCTAACCTTTCATAGTAGTTTTTCAACAGTCCACGGTATTCTAGAGGAAGCTCACGAGCAAAGTTTTCGTTGAGAGCTGCCCTATCACGACGACCTAGAACTTCCCATTCTAAACTACCACCCTTCACTTTTTTACCACTCACAGAGCCTGGTCCCATCATTTCCATGGTGTCTTCTGTACTTATATCGTAACTAGTTGCTGGATCTTGGGGAGGTGGTGGCCCAGGTACTGTCATGAACATGAGAATACTGTCAATATAGAAAGAGCGAAGCAATTCGGTTGATTTACTCTGAGCAAGAGTTGCTTCTTTCAGAGAACCACTTTTTAATTTATCACTAGCATCTAGCATTGATTTATAAGCTAGTTTCAGCTGATTAGCCGATTTATTGAAAAACACCTTAAAACCTTTTTCTTGTTTAGCGGATTCTTCAGCAAAAGAGGTTGTAGGGTTCCGGATTCTTGCGTGTAGTTTTTTGAGTTGAGCTGCTTTTGTTGCGATATATTCTACAGACAAAGAGTTTAAGCGTTTGATGAATTGATCACATTGTTTCGCTAATTCAGCTTGTTTAATTGATAAGTTCTTAGCGTCTTTAGCTGATGCAAGATGAGTTTTTCGGTAGAGAATTTTATTATGGGTGGCTAAGGAGGTGAAGTCAATAATTAAATGCATTTGAGGAGGAACAATAGGTGTAAGAGGGGGGGCGAGTACCAAAACCAGGAGTGTGTTTGTTTTTATTAGTAATTCGTTTGTAGTTGTCATTGCATCGACGGCAAGGTTCATTTGTTCTGATGCCGCACTGCCATCACCCGTTTTTAGAAGTTTTAAAGCAGCCTCCAAATAGATGGTGCTTTTATTAAATTGACCTTTTTGAATGACTTTGCTTAAAATTTCAGTATTTAATCTTGATCTATTAAGTAGCGTTTCTTGATCCAACTCATACTTAGCAATCGATGCTTTATCACTTGCTATAAGAACCTTTTCACTCAATTGTTTTTGTAATGCACTAATGGTGATCGATTCGGATAAACGGTTGTGTATAAATTCTGTTATTTCTAAAACATAAGTATACTGTGGCATGAGTTCATCCATTTGGTCTAGGATTTTTTGAAGTGATTCAGCAACAAAACTTCCTGCATCGACCGCTTCTTCTTTATCTTTATCAGTGAGCGCTTCTGCGGCAGCATCCATATCTGTTTTGGCAAAAAGCATTACACTACCCGTTTCAATATGGTGAGCAAATGGATCTAAATAAGTTAATGATGCATTGACTGCATGGACGAGATTTTTTTGAGCGATGGCTAAACTAGGTAAATCATCTGTTTTAGTTGCTTCAGCGACTCTTACCATATCGACCTGTTCAGATTTGATGTCTAGCATTAGTGGACCGGGTTCGCCAGCAATGCTTGCTGCAGATGATGCACCTGCATAGGCAGCGATATCTCCACTTTGTGCTGTTAAGAGAGCTACGATTTCTTCAAATATTTCAATGATTTTAGTTTGTTGATCGATAGCTTCTGTTGGTTTATTGTTCTTTAAATGCATTGCTGCAAGTTTTGACGCTTGAATTGTAGTCTCTATATAATTCAATACGGGTTTTACGCCTTTTGATGGTTTGGTTAAACGTTGATTCATTTTATTAATACTAGACTTAAACTTTTGTAAATCGAGTGAAAGTCTGTCTTGTAGTGCTGCGATATATACTGCATCGGTTTTATCTGCTTCCGCATCTTCGGTTTTTTCGAGTATACCCAAGAGCTGTTCTTCGTATGATCCTAATTTAGACATTTGTGATCCTGCCATAGCTGCTGTAGCACTAATGGTTGCAGCTTCTGATAGGCTTTCTAATCGTGTGGTGACGAAGCCTGCTAAAATGGTAAAAGTTTTTTCAGCTTTTGAAAGTTCAACGATAGTTTTGTTCTTATCACCTGAGTCAATTGCTTTTGCTATAGCTTTAAGGTTGGCCTCAGATTCGGCCAAATACTTAGCGACAGGTGGTTTTGGAAGCTGAACGCTATCTAGTAAAGTATATCTTGGAGCAATCATAGCCGGCATTAAGAGCAAGGTAAGCCTCTTTGATAATATTTGTTGTACATCGCGAACCTCATCCTTGCGTTCATTGAATTCGGCTGCATCAAGAGAACTAATTGTTTCGCGAAGATCCTTTTGTGCATCGACTTGAGTATTGAAAACCTCGCGAGCCTTAACAAGAGCGGTGTGTTCTAATCCACTACGAAGCTTAAATTCTGCAGCTAGTAACACTCTGATGACTTCAGCTTGAAGGACTGCTGCATTTTTAGAATCAGCATTACTGATTGATTGTGAGGCTTTTCTCATAGTCTCTTCAGTTGAAGCGCGTTTTAGTTCTTTAATAAGGCGTGAAAGTTTAAAAGCGACAATGGCATCATCTTCACTACTTTCTCGATCTTTTGGAATTTCCTTGAATAAGCGTTTTAGCCAATCGGCAAGATCATTTTGTCTTTTTGCGATGGTTTGGTGAGTTGAATTTTTTGTGTCACCGGAAAGAATGGACTGTAGACGTAGGGTTGCCTGATCTTCTGAAATAGTGTGGATCTCACGAGCAATTATTTCTGTTGCTTCTTTGAAACCGAGTTGTAATACCATAACACCGAGTTCACGAGCTGCAAAGTTAACGGCATCAATGGCTTCAATTAGATTAGATTTACTATTTTTATCTTCTGAATAACTTGAAAGGCCTTTAAGCTTAGTCGAAACTAGACTGATATAGTTATCTGCGATCCTTTGGATTTCAGATTGTAAAAAAGTAAATTCTTCAGTATATTTTTTATCAGTAAAATTATTTGCGACTAAATCCTCAACTAATTTACCCATGCTTTGTTTAATTTGTAATAAGCGTTCTTTGATCAATTCTTGACGAACCACCTCGAGTTGGCAGGTCTGTATAAAGCTGTCGGAGTTAGGTTCAAACTCTTTAACGAGCATATGAACCCCGCGTTCTTCGCGGTAGATATTTTTAACTTGAGTGAGTAAACGTTTCCTTTGCTTTCTTATTCTTTTTAGATAATCTCTTTCTGATAAAATAGAGAGACGGCGAGCTTGAGTGCGAATGCGATGGGGGCCTTCTTTACCAGGATAACGGTCAGCCATTTCAAAAAGAAAGCTAACAGTATCGCCAATTTTTAATTGATTGAGTGTTTTACGGTAATCCCAATCGATGGTTTTTTCACTATTATTTTCATGGGTGGGTAGAGGTATTTTTATTTTTTTTTCTTCGTTTTTATTTATGCGGTACCCTACATAAGCTTCTCCAATTCCATGATCGTCTCTTGCTCGATAGGCTATATCGAGTTTACGACCGAGTGTCGCATAAATATTTTTTTCAGGTTTTGTTATTTCAACCTGTGGTTCTTCATCGGGTTTTACTTGTAGGTAATTACTAGGACTAGTGAACTCATAGCCCTTACTTTTTTCTTTCCAAGTAAATTTGTAAGATCTAGAGCTATCGGCAACTTGTTCCATTGTAACCAACATGCCATCGCCACTAATAACTAAAGCTTGTGGTTTTCCTGTACTTGTGATCACACTTGCTTCACTTACTGCACGGTCCAAAAATAGTGTCCATACTGCTTTAGTGCCTTCAGGTAAAGTTAGTGTTAGTGCATCGATGGTTTCTTTCGCACGTTTAGTGTACGCTGGGTAAGTGAGAGCAACTTCGGCTTTTTTAATACGCGGTGCTGCAATGACAGTAACTTTTTGCCAATCACTTCGATCGTCACCAGCTAAAATACGGTATTCAAAGTCACGGTAAGCAGATTTTATTTTGTATTCACATACGCCTTCTGTAATTTTAAGATTGCGTACCCGTGGTTTACCGATTTTAGTCCGTAGAGATATTGTCGCATTTTTTGGTATCTCACCTGTAATTTGTGCTTGAATAAGAGCTTCTGAACCTTCTTTAATAACAAGGTGTTCACTTTTTAATTCAACGGTTGTGCGAGTAGGGTATTTGACAGCTAACCAAGGTGGAAAAATTCTCGATAATCCAGCACCTAGAAAATCAGTACTAATAGCAGCAAAAACGCCAATCACTAAACTCAAAAAGAGTATGATTATAAGAGGGCTTTTAAGCGGACTAAAGGAGATGACTTTTTGAGGCGTAAATGTAGCCACCTTTTCTTCGGCTTGTTTGCAAGCGTGTTCCATCATTTTTGCAGATGTTCCGTGTTCAACATCTGGTTTGCCAAATTGTACAGCGGTAACGAGTAAACTATTGCAATCGCCTAGAGATTGTTCAATTTGTAAAGCTGTATTTCTTGCATTGAAAGAACGTAATTGACTCCAGCCACCGCGCCATGCCATGACTATAGAAACGACAAACAAGATCAAAAAGATAACAACACGTCCTGTTGTTGGCATGAAAAACCACCAATCGATGAACATACCACATAAAAATAAAAATACACTCCAGCGAAGGAAAGCTAAAGAACCTGAAACAATGTTTAAATTCTGTTTTCTTTGCCATACATCGCGTAAGCAAGAATTAAGTTTTGATTGATGAGTATCCATTATGGTAAGTCATATCTCCTGCGAAGTATCCATTCGAAACCCATGAGGGCTAATACAATAAAAGCTAACCAACCATCTTTCCATAGAGATTGATCCGTATGGATGGTTGATGTGTGTGGCTTGCGGTTCACTAGGGTTGATAGTTTATCAAACTCATTGATAGAAATACACTTGCCCCCAGAAATATCAGCAATCCTTTGTAAACGCGAAAGTTGCATATCGGTGTTTGCCATCTCAGGGTTTAAGTTGGCAACTTGAAACTCAGTAGAGTTGGAGTAGTCTTCATCATCTGCATTAGAATTCAGTTGGTAACGTCCTGGTTGAGTGGGAGTGAAATAACCTTCGTATAAACCCGGTTTGGTAGCATTTGGCACGAGTTTTATTCGATGGGTCATTGGGTTCTTGACTCCAAGCGAACTCACTTCAACTTGAAAGCCAGCTCTATTTTCGGGGTTGAAGTCATCGTCTAATACATTGGCATACAAGAGCACTCTTTCATTGTTTTGATAGGTCGAACGGTCGGTCTCTAGACGAATTCTTTTGTGTTCACCCATCAATCTAGATAAGGTAAGGAATTGAATGCATTGTGACCAAACACGCCAGTGATATTTATCACCTAATTTAAAGCGTAATAACCATAGTCTGTCTGAACCGATAGTCATACATTTACCGGTTCCGTAGCGATGCCATGATACCAGTGGGAAAGGTTCGTTTCTTGAAGAACTATCGGAAAGTTCTGCTAAAACGGTAGCACCTGGTTTAGGGCTGTGAATGGGAGGAAGAATATCGAGTGGGGCAACGCGGCTCCAAATGCGATCATTCTTTTCTGGTTCGGTTTCTAAGGTCATAACCAAACTGCTTCTACCTTCTGGTGTGAGCACTGGGTAAACACTATCGTCAACGTCTTCCCATTCTCCATCTGCTTCAAATTTGACTGGTAGCATTTTTTCGATAACAGTGCCTGCATAACTTGTAGGTGTGTTTCTTGAACCGCATAGAACGAGTAATGATCCACCGCGCTCTTTAATAAGTTCTTCTAATAAAGCTAACTCTTCGTCAGTAAAAAATTTAGCATCGACATCTCCTAGAATTACAAGATCGTACTCAAATGCTTCTTCGCGTAACTCCGGAAAGCGTTCGATGTATTCTGTTGAATTTCTAGCCATTTCTGGTTTGGCTTTGGTGGCAATGAAAGTCACATTAAAACGTGGGTCGCGTTTAAGCATAGCACGTAAATAGCGGTACTCCCAACGCGCACTGCCTTCTAAACATAAAATATTGATCTTATCGTTAACAACTCTAACACTACGTTCGATATAGTTGTTTTCAGCGGTGGCTTCATCGCTGAAGGCTTCTATTTCAACTTCAATTTTAGCAGCACCTTTTTCGTATATATCGACATGAAAGAAAATATCCTCGAATTGTAGACCACCTTCAAGTGAAATGCTTTTCTGAGAAACGGTTCTGCTATTTAGTTTTACTTTGAGATTGGCATTTCTTTTTTCATAACCCTTAGATTTTATTTGAACTCTAACGGGAACTTTATCGCCAGAAAATGCAACTTCTTGAATGACGACGTTACGTATTGAAACATCATCAGGATCAGCTATTCCAAAAGGTACAGTATAAATAGGGATACCATGTTCACCTAAATCATTGATTGCAGCTTCAGCTTTACGTAGAGAAGTGTCTAGTCCATCCGAAAGTAGAATAATGCCAGCTAGGGGAGAACCGCGTCCTGTACTTGCTAAAGATTTTAATGATTCTGCAATCGATGTGCTTGATTCGACTGCTTTTAGATTTGCAAGACTACCCATCCCACCTTTTTGCCCGTGTTTGAGCATTTTTAGTGATTTGCCAAAAGCGTAGTAGTTAATGTCCAAATCGTTACTTAGAGACTTAAGTGTAGTATTGGCTGATTGAGTTAGTAAGCTTTTGGCGAGATCTAATCTAGATGCATTGGTAATGTTGAGCCGTTGTTTGCCGTCGAGATCTTTAACGGCTTCACTTGCCTTTATTTTGCTTGAAAAGGGAACTTGCCCAAGAGCTGTTGCCGCTTCGATGATGTCTTCTTCGCGTTTGCGTTGATCTTTAATCGACATACTTTGAGAAACATCGATCATGATAGGTAAACGTTTATTAACGGTATGTTCACTTTTAACAGAAAGCGTTGGCTCAAAAATAGCTGTTAATAATACACATAGCATAATAAATCTAGTTATCGCAAGTGTTACTCGAATACCTATGGGCATGCCAGGTGCACGTCTATATAGAATGACTGTTAAAGCGACAATGACAATAACCGAAAAGAGTACTGTTCCACTCGAAACTGAACGAGCCCAAAGAAAGGATTCAATTTGACTATTTCCTGATAACCAGTCTAACATTTTAAGCCTCCGATCCTGTAGTTGATGATGCCGATGGGCTTGTTTTTGCTTTAGGTAATCTACATGCTAATAAACTTTCAATC
>Ga0233432_10005259_pt1 | contig 11289 bp, 7 predicted proteins | sample SI_122_August201_6_FD_179870 | JGI IMG/M metagenome (GOLD analysis project Ga0233432, IMG submission 179870) | Seawater microbial communities from Saanich Inlet, British Columbia, Canada - SI_122_August2016_10_MG | ecosystem: Environmental > Aquatic > Marine > Inlet | place: Canada: British...
AGGGCGGGGACGCGGAGCGCTTATTCGTTTGGGGAAGACTCGAGTGAACTGCATCGCTACGCAAACTATGCGGATCGCAACACGGATTTCGATTGGTCGGACAAGTCGCATGACGATGGTTTTGAAAACACTGCGCCGGTCGGCAAGTATCCCGCCAACGCGTGGGGTTTTCACGACATGCACGGAAACGTTTACGAATGGTGCGCTGATTGGTTTGGGGATTATCCTAGTCGTGCCGTGCGTGACCCGATTGGTTCTGCATCGGGCTCGAACCGGGTCGCACGCGGTGGTTCCTGGAGGAATGACGGGATGGAATTGCCTTCCGCCAGACGCGGTACCAACTCCCCGAGCGGCCGCCACAACAACCTTGGTTTCCGTGTTGGTTTACGAGCAAACAAGTAAGCCAAGGTATGCAGGTGTGATTGGGCATAAAGCATGTTGTGCGGAAGTGAATTTATCCGATGTCGGATAAAAGAAGGAATAAGTGAATATACCCGTAAATTTTAGGAGATTTATGGCCATCCGGACTTACAAGGTGGAGGACAGGGGAGCGGTGAAGGAGAAAAACCTTTCGGTCGACAAATGGCGACTGTCGTAGATCGGGGGCCACCGCACGGAAGGGAGCCGAACCTCGATCAAGAACGCCCTCGTCAACTTGCCCATGTCTGTGGTCTCTCCAGTATCAAGACGAGACATTAATAAGTTTTTATTGTAATTCAATCAATGTAGCCGTTAAATCGGGAATATGAAAATATTCAAAAATATTCTACTCATACTGTCAGTTACTCATTTTTCCTTAAGTGCAGATATAACAACAGCTTACACTAAGGATGGAAGAGAGGTTGTCTTATTCGATAACGGCACATGGCTCTACAAACCGCAAAAGAAATTCATGGAAGGTGAATCCAAGTCAATTGGATTAACTCCTGATGCTTCAACGGTAAAGTTCACCAATAGTAGAGAAAAATACTCGGTCTGGTATGATCCTAAGGTTTGGGAACGCGACAAGGAAAGCGAAGTCGGCGACCATGAGTTCGTTCTGAAAATGAAAGATGAAGATGCATATGCGATGGCTATCTACGAAAGAATTCCTATCCCCTTAGAAAAATTAAAGAAGATAGCGTTATTAAACATGAAAAATGCTGCTCAATCTGTAAAACTCACCGATGAAAAAATGATTAAGGTAAATGGTGAATCAATGCTTTCACTTAGAGTGGAAGCCTTAGTTGAAGGGATTCCTTTTATTTACAGGGGATATTATGCGAGTGGGAACTACGGCACTATTCAGTTCATTACATATACTCACATAAGTCTAGAAAAAGAATATCTTGGTGCTATGAACAACTTATTAAATGGGCTTACTTTGATCAAGTGATGAAGCACCTACAACGAACGCTAAGTGATTTCCAGAAAATTCCGATACGAAGACGGCACCCCGAAGCAACCGTCTAACCGCATCGTTCTCTACTAGACCACTGTCCAATACCGTCTTTGTTCCATTCCTTTACGGAAACCACCTTGCGGTTCTTCCAGTTTGATTCAGGCATCTTCTGCCCGTTTTCGTAAACTGACTTAGCGAATCCGCTAAAGGGTTCTTGGGTATTCGGCATATAGGTTACCCCACTAGGATCCTGTAGCTTCGACGATTCAACCGCATCAGCAGAAGCATCCTCCAGTACTTCGGGATTGCTTAGGTCGGGTTCCCCGTACCCAACCATGAGCAGACCTACAAACAGAGCGAATAGTTTAACTTTCACCCCCCAACCAATTTCGCAGGGCCTACTCAAGGGTTGGGGGATGCCCAGCAATTGGCCAAAGTCGTGGTTAAGGCTGGATCTGCTAGGTTCAAGGGTGGGGGGGTAGGGGGTTACTGAATCACAAACTGAGTAAAGTAAACATTTCTAATCAAGTCGCTTTCGCCGATACGATATTTCTTTAGTACAATGGAAAATCCCTTTTTCAAGTCCACTCGGACTCTCTCTTGAAAACCATCGAGCTGTGCGTCTTCGTAAGTGTATTGACCGATGATGGTTAGGGCTCTGTCTCGAAGCCTGTGTTCATTGACATCCACGATTTTTTCGAAGTCTTCAGCCAAACCCCCAAGCTTGAGATTTAGATTGATGTAGCGAGACTTGATGGGTCCCCCCAAGTTGGTAATCAACCCAGTCAACTCATAATATTTCACTTTACTTTTAGAGGTTTGGGGATCGTGACTAGAGCTAGGATACCATTCATTTGATCCGTTTCTATGGAAGTTCGATATGCTGGGATCTTCAGGATCGACCTGCTTGCCGTTTTTCCAAATCTCACTCCACCTTTCTTTGCCATTGGGAAAATAGCGAACCTGAGGGCCGTCGCGCCTTCCATTCTTGTATGAGTATTCCCAATCCCTAAAAACATTATCTCCATTGGAATAATACGTAGTGATAATGCCATCGCCATCCACGACGCTAGTCCTTCCTATTTCGCCATTTGGCTTCCAGCCTTTGGCGAACATTAGAAGCTCCCCGCGATAGTGGTATTCGCTAACCTTCACGCCATTTTCATGCCATTTGCTTTCCACTCCTTCCTTCACCCCATTCTTGAACTCAATTTCCCATCGTTTTCCCCCGTCGGTGTAAAATCTACGCATCTTCCCGTCAAGTTTACCCCGCTTAAAGCGCAATTCCATACGAATATGACCGTTTTTGTGACGATTGGTCCACAGACCTACCTGTTCACCGTCTACATGCAGTCCTTCCATTCCTTTTGTAACTCCGTCCGCATGCCAAACCGTATACGCACCGTGCATTTTACCTAAAGCGAAGCCAGATACAGAGTACTTCTCACCTACTTGATAGTCTAGAGTTAGCCCAGGCTTAAATGGGCTGCGGTGCCGTTCTTTCGTCAAAAGCGTTAATTGATCTGGAACCTTCATGCCAATGAATCCTATATCGAATTGAGGTTTACCATCCCAAAACCAGCCCTTGATTCTTTTGAGCAAACCATTGTCAAATCTAGCTAGAGTGTTCAACTGGTCGTTTTCATAAACCTCCTTTGCCCACCCCGTATAGGGCGTATCTATACCCGACAAGAAAACTATTCCCTCAGCAGCGCTTAGTCTTTCCCACGCTGCGGCAACTTTTCCGATCTCAGATAATGTACTGGAATCACAAAGGTCTGGCTCTTTGAGTACTTGAGATGCTTTAGGTTGGTCAACGGGGCTTTGGACTTCGCTTTCCTTTGCCAGTTCTCGTTTCTCAGCCTCAAGACGAACTATTCTTTCCTCCAGTGACTTGATTGAATCTCCATCACCTCCACACCCAACCATCAGCAGACCAACAAACAGAATGAACAGGATTGCTTTCATCCCCCGATCCAAGCGCCTCTTTGGGCGAGGGTCAAGGGTTGGTGGGGTGTGAGGGGGGGACGAGGATTAGTACTTCTTGTTCGCCTCAATCAACTTGTAAATCTCGGTGATGAGAGACTGAGCCTCGATCAATTGCTCGGAAGATAATTCAATCTCAGAGGAAATCGTTTAATCAATTGAGGCTTTGTCACCAAGAAAACTTGCCCAAAATTTCGCACACCCCCGTTGATTTTTAATGTATTGGCTCCAACAGAAGTTCTTCGTCTCGGACAACGGGAAAGAAAAAATACCACTGGGGACGAATGTCATGAGAGAAATTCATCTATTTTTTGAATTTTTAGTTTATGGAAACTCATCAAATTATGCCAAATGCTCTTAACTATATGGCGTCCCACCCATCTTTCTTTCTGTAAAATAAGATAATGGAATAGAGATCGGAATACTTGCTTCTAGTTTGCCGGCCATTGTAATGTGAATTTCGGATGGAAGTGATCACGGATCGCGGTCTTTCAATCGGTGGAATCTTTGCGATTCAAAGGGGGTTGAGCTTTTTATCCGAATTGAGGAAATAGGAATCTTGTGAAAAAAGATGAGAAGAATTCACTAAAGTTCTAAATATGAAACATTGAGTATTAAACAATGTTCTGCATACATGTCCTAATTCTATTTTTATGATCTATTTGGTGGTTTAACTCTTAAACAAGTTTCTAAAATTCAACAAAACTCGCGCTTCGCGACCCTTTGTTTCAGTGCATAGCTAATGCTTTCTTACTTCAGTCAGTTCAGGATGATCCTATTAACGCAGAGTAGCCCCTTGGGAGGCTATCCTTTGAAATGCCAGACTCACTCGCCGCTTTTTGGAAATTTGCTTTCCTGTTTTAGGGGAATCCTTGCATGAAAAAGAAGAAAACGAAGCCTTTTTCTAACCCATCTAATTCCACCACTTCCAAACCTGCCTCTCCTGACATTAAGCCTGATGTCGAAGCTGAGCATGTTGACCGATATTCCTCCAAGTCTGCTAAGGGCAGAAAACGGGATGAAAGGATAGGGCGGTATGCCTTTTCGTTTTTCTCCATTTTGATTTTCGTCGGCGGGGTGCTATGCGGAACTTATTTTTTGTCCGATGTATTTCAGGGGTCATCTGGGCAAAGTGGCTTTACAGAATTTCTTGCTCCTGCCCGCCCTGTTCTTGCTACCTCTGAGCCTGAAGATTTTTATCCGGCTTCCGAGTTTCGTAAGCAATCAGCGATTTTTATTGGCTGCCAGAAAAACCTCTTTCTTGATCCCCAGCTTTACGGAGATATTGCCAAGGCGGTAGACCGGAAAGTGCCCCTTTTCGGAGTCGTAAATACGGAGGTAGAAGCTCTAGCAGGGGTAAAAATAATAAAGGATTTGGGTCTACCGCCCGATGCGATGCGTTTTATCGTTTTACCGTCTAATTCAATGTGGATCCGAGATTATGCTCCTTTGGTTCTTCGATTCGACAACGACCGTGCTGTCATGGTTGACGCCAAGTACAACTCCCGAACTATGCGCGAGCAGCGTAAGGAGGATGATTTTATGGGTTTGGAATTGGCCCGCCTCTTGGGTTTGTCGGTTCGTTCAGTCCCTCTTTTGCTTGAGGGGGGCAACCTCATAAGTAATGGAGACGGTCTGTTATTGACCTCGGCCAAAACCCTCGATGTCAACTTGAAGGCCGAATTCACCCAAAAACAGCTTATGAGTATGTTTTTCGACTATTTCGGGATTCATACCGTTTATACGGTAAAAGCTCTTGCCGGTGAACCCAATGGTCATACCGATATGTTCATGACCATGCTTGGTAAAAACCTGGCCGTCATAGGGGAGATCGATCCTTTGGTTGACCCTGAAAACAGTGCCAGGCTGAACGAAAATGCCGAATTTGTTGCTTCGCTCAACACTTCTTCGGGGCCGATTAAGGTGGTTAGAATACCCATGCCTCCGAGATGGGGCCAGGACTGGCGTTCCTACACCAATATCATTTTGGCCAATGGAATTTTGCTGATGCCTTCCTTTAGCGATGTCGACCCTGCGATTGAGGATCGGGCTGAGCAGGTCTATCGTTCGGCCCTCCCTAATTGGGAAGTCAAACGCATTAATTGCGACAAATTGGTCAAACTGCATGGGCAATTGCATTGCATCAGTTACAATATTCCCCACTTTGTTTCAATGGAAGGGATTATCAAGAATTCGTATCCCAAGATTCCCGAAGTCGAATTGTAGGACAAATTTCTTAAACAGCGAGACGATTGGGTGGTGTCCCCAAAGTATGGTGCCTCATAAATAACAAAGCACTCTGTGCCATAAGGTTAAATTTTCTGACGGCTTTTCTTTTCTCGTTTTGCTCTGCAGGGCAAGGGGAGATCTTCTTCTGTATGAGTTTATCCGATGGAAGCACCTAGATTACGGGTTCGAGAAAGCGGTTGGGGTTGTTATTATTGTGGCTCCATTTTTTAAATTTCATGCCATCGTCGAAATGAGGTAGGAGTAATACCTGCTAAAAGATTGACTTATCCGTTTTGAAAAGATGAACTAATCAAATGAAGTTAATAACTGTTGTTTTGATAATGATAATTTATCTTGGTTTTTCTGAGAAGTCTTTCGGGTATATTTACAGTGCCGGAGGGGAAGAGATCTCAATGGTAGAGGATTTGCCCGAACGGGATGATTTGGACGATCTTGACGCTTGTGTCCTCCACAAACAGTTTTGGATTCTTTGGGTTCCGCTCTGGAATTGGGATGCCAAGTATGTGTTGGCAAATGAAGGGAGCGATCAGTATTTCGAAATAGATGACGAGGAACTTTTGCAGAGACTTGAGGACGATTATGGCGAGGCAGGTAGTGCGATTCCGTTTTGGGACAAGATCGGTGGAAAGATATTGTTCCCGGCTTTGATCCTCCTCTATTCTTTGTTTGGGAAATCTGGTGCGGCGGATGAAGACGAAGAATAGTTTCGCTCTTCTACTCGATGTCTTTCACGCAACGAAATCCTGCGTGGTTACTAGGGGCGAGTGATTCGGAATGATGACGGGCTGCCGGGCGGTAGCGCAGGCAATAGTCGTAATGACAAAGAAAAGATCCTCCTTTGGTGACATGAAGGAACATGAGTTCGCTGACTCCGGTTTGAGGTAGTGGACAAGTTCCGGTTGCACGGAATTCTTCTAATTCGATCTGTGTGATGGGGAATTCCGGGCCCGTGGGATTCGGATGAGGAGTGTCGAGGAATTGTCGATAGTAGGCAGGATGATAAAAGTCACTGCAAATTTCCCAAACATTTCCTGCCATATCGTAGAGTCCGTATGCATTAGGTGGAAAGGAGCCTACGGGAGCGGTGTAAAGGTAGCCGTCCTGTGCAGTATTCTTGGCGGGGAACTTTCCCTGAAAACAGTTCGCCATCCACTTGCCGTCCGGTTTGGATTCGTTTCCCCAAGTGAACATTTCTCCCTCCGTTCCCCCCCGGGCAGCTAGTTCCCATTCCGCTTCGGTAGGTAGCCTTTTACCAGCCCACTTGGCATACGCTTTAGCGTCGTCTGCGTTCACGCATACGACGGGATGATTCATTCTGTTCTTGATCGAGGAACCTTCTCCGTTGGGGCGTTTCCAACAGGCTGCTTTGCGGTAGGCCCACCAATCCCATGGATCGTTTGTATCCCGAGGGTTTATGTTTTTGGGTGGTGGAGCGAATACGGTTGCCCCAGGGATCAATTGCTCTGCGGGGGCATTGGGAAAAACCTCTTTACTCAAGGGTCTTTCGGCAAAAGTGATGTATCCAGTAGCATCGACAAACTCCTTGAATTGAGCGTTAGTAACTTCGTACTTGTCGATCCAGAAGCTCGAAACCTCCACCCTGTGAGCTGGTCCTTCCTCCGGGTAGAAATCGCCGTTCCCTGGAGGCTTGTTGTTTCCCCGAAGGTAGATCCCACCCCGTAGCAAAACCATTCCATCCTCTTCCTTGATTTTTCCGGGAGGAAGGGGTGTTTGCGAGCTCTTGGAGGCTGAGTCCGGTTCCTTGGAGCAAGCTGCAAATAATAGGGAGATAATAAGCCCCATTAAACAAATGGTTTTCTTCATCATGTTAAATGCCGAAGAGGGCTTGGGGAGAACCATATCTTGGGTAGCGGATGCCGATTATTAAAAGAGATCGGCACTAGCCTCATTCGATCAGCATTTCCTTAGCCGACTTACCTTGTGGAATCATAGGCATTACATGCTCGGAAAAGGGAACGATGATTTCGAGTAGAAAGGGTTCGTCGGTCTCAAGCATTTCACGGATTCCATCACGCAATTCTTCGCGCTTTGTCACCCGGCGGGCTTTGACCCCAAATCCTTCACAAATTTTGATGTAGTCTGGATAGATTGCATCTAGGTTGTCAGGTCCACCAAGGTTTTCGGGGTCACAAAGAATGGTGTGGCCACGAACGCTTTCGTAAAACCGGTCTTCCCATTGCATGACCATTCCGAGGTGCTGGTTGTTTAACAGAAGGCACTTGGCGTTGATCTTTTCGATCTTGGCGGTGGCTAGTTCCTGAATGTTCATCATGAAAGAACCGTCTCCGTCGATATCGATGACTTCCTTGTCTGGACAGGCAACTTTGGCTCCCACGGCCGCAGGGTAGCCAAACCCCATTGTTCCAAGACCGAGAGAGGATACGAAGGTGCGGGGTTCCTTGTACTTGTAATACTGGGCGGCCCACATCTGATGCTGGCCAACCCCGGTCGTTATGATCGCCTCGCCGTTAGATTCCTCATAAAGTGCTTCAATGGCTTCTTGCCCTGTTACATGCTCGCCCTTTTTGTATTTGAAAGGATATTCTTTCTTCCATCCGTCAATGGTTTCGAGCCAGCCAGAAAGCTCGGGTTTGTCGAAGCCCTTTTCCTTGATCAATTCGCACATCCTGCGCAGAGCGTATTTGATGTCGGTACGGATAGGGAAATGGGCATGCACATTTTTGTTGTGCTCGGATTTGTCTACATCGAAATGAATGACATAGGCTTCCTGCGCGTACTTGTCGACTTTGCCTGTAATCCGGTCGTCGAAACGGGCTCCGGCGCAAAGCAGAAGGTCGCTTTCGCAAACCGCCCAGTTTCCAGCGACTGTTCCATGCATCCCGTACCAGTAGCAAGACTGCGGATGATCGGGGTCGAATACTCCCAATCCCATGAGGGTGTGGGTGACGGGTAGGCCGGTAAGCTCTGCAAACTCCTTGAGTTCCTCGTGGGCTTCGGCCGAAATGATTCCTCCACCCGTGTAGAGAACGGGCTTCTTGGCCTTGGTTATAAGGTTGAGAACCTCGATGAGCTCGTCATCGGTGGCTTTAGGGGTATCGAGTTTGTAGCCGTCAATATCATCGACTTCGGCAGGGAAAAAGGGCTCGAATACCTTTAGCTGAACATCCTTAGGAATGTCGATTACGACAGGACCAGGGCGTCCGGATTCGGCCAAATAAAAAGCTTCTTTGACCACCCTCGGAAGCTCTTCGGCGGTCAGCACCAAGTAGCTATGCTTGACGATGGGTAGAGTCATTCCGAAAAAATCAGTCTCTTGGAAAGCACTTTTTCCAATGAACTCTTGGTAGACTTGGCCCGTGATTGCGACGAGCGGAATACTGTCCATGTAGGCGTCGGCAATACAGGTTACTAAGTTGGTGGCCCCTGGACCAGATGTTGCCATGCAAACTCCAGCTTTGCCTGTGGCCCGGGCATAACCGTGAGCCATGAAACCTCCGCCTTGTTCTTGGCGAGGGAGAATAGTCCGGATTTTGTCGGACTTGGTTAGGGACTGGTGCAATTCCATTGACGCTCCGCCTGGGTAGGCGAATACCACATCCACACCCTCGCGCTCAAGGGCGTTGACGAGTACATCTGCCCCTTTCATGGCGGGACCAAGCTCGCCTTTTGCTTTGGGATCGGGTTGGGTAATGGATTGCGGATTCATAATGTATTATGGGTTGAACCTCTTAAAATGTCAAAAAACTCGTGGTTTTTCAAGGGGAAAGGAGAGGTGCTGCCCATAGGCTATTCTCACAGCTGACCGTGAGCCCCGAGCCTAGATCAGTTCGCGTAAGTCAGTCACGCCGAGCGAGAGGTTCGCGGCTTCCGATTCCTCGAAAACTTGTTCGAGCAGTTTGCGTTTGCTTTGCTGGAGCCCGAGCACCCGTTCCTCAACCGTACCTGAGGTGATTAATTTGTAAACGGTGACTTGTTTGTCCTGACCGATACGGTGAGCCCGGTCGCTAGCCTGAGCCTCGGCGGCTGGGTTCCACCAAGGGTCGAAGTGCACGACGACATCGGCGGCAGTCAAATTCAAACCGGTGCCGCCCGCCTTGAGCGAGATCAGGAAGACCGGGACGGAATCGTCATCCTGAAAGCGGTCGACTTGGCTCATACGGTCCTTGGAGGAGCCGTCGAGGTAGCAAAAGGGGAGGTCAGCGGCTTCGAGTTCTGCTTTGAGCAATTGAAGGACTTGTACGAATTGGGAAAAGACGAGCATCCGGTGGTTGCCTTCTAGGCAGGTGTAAAGCAGTTCGCGAAAGGCGTTGAGCTTGGCGGACTGGTCGGCGGGAAAGCTTTCTTCGAGCAGGCGTGGATCGCAACAGGTTTGGCGCAGGCGGAGGAGCTGGGTGAGAGTCTTCATGCGCATCGCACCTTCGCTTGCTCCGGTGTCTGCTAGTTTGTCCAGTTCGGTCTCGGCGGAATGTCGGACTTTTTCATAGCAGGAGGCTTGTTCCTCGGTTAAGTCGAGGTAGAGGACTTGTTCGATTTTTTCCGGAAGCTCAGGGGCGACTTCTCTTTTGCTCCGGCGTAGGAGGTAGGGGGCTGCTTCTTTGAGGATGCGTTGTTCATGCCAAATGCGGTCGTCGCCACGGGAGGTGGGGGGAAGCTCGGGGCGGGCTCCCGGAAGAAGGAACTCGAGTAGCGAGAGAAGATCGGATACGCTGTTCTCGATCGGAGTACCAGTGAGCAAAACACGTCCGTCCGAGGAGAGCGAAGACATGGCTTGAGCATTCTGGGTTTTGCGGTTCTTAAGATGCTGGGCTTCGTCCCCGATTACGCAGAGGAAGGGAATCCGTTGGAAGAGATCAAGGTCGCGTACAAGAGTCCCGTAGGAGGTGATGACAAGGTCGGGTTTGCCGAGGGCGGCCGATTCTTCGGCCCGGTCGGGTCCATGGTGGACGAGGACGGAAAAATCAGGGCAGAATCGTTGGGCTTCCCGCCTCCAGTTCTCGAGTAGGGTGGCGGGGCATACCACAAGCGAGGTCTTGGCGAATCCTTTTTCCTTGCGCAGTGCGGTGAGCAGACCGAGGGCTTGAAGGGTTTTGCCCAGTCCCATCTCGTCGGCGAGGATACCGCCAAGTCCGTTGTGAAAAAGATGAAGGAGCCAGGCTACACCGGTCTTTTGGTAGGGCCGGAGGATGGAGTCGAGGGTTTCGCCGAGACCGGGAGAGGGCAGGGCGGAGAGATCGCGCAGTGCGGTGCTCCGCTTTTTCCATTTGGCTGGTGGTTGAAAGCGTGGATCGGCTTCCAGTAGAAAATCTTCCACGGAGGGGGCTTGGAATTTTTCTACCCGGTGGCTGGCTCGGGCGAGGAGGAGGGCGTCGGGGTTGCCAGAGATTCGTCGCTGGATTTCTGTGGCTTTGTCAAGTAGGTCGCGGGTGAGCAAATAGACTTTGTTATCGTGGCGGACATGATTCTGACCAGTGGCAAGGGCATGCTCAAGTTCGTCGGGGGGGACATCTCCAGCTTCTATGCGTACTTCGACTTCCGCTCCGTCCTCGTCCGACTCGCTGGCGAAGGTTCGCAGTTCGGCTCGCTTGATGGCGGAGGTGAGTTGGCGAAAGTTGTCGGTGAATTCAACTTCGTAGTCGAGTTCGAGTTCTTTTTGATGGGTGGCGAGAAAATCGAGCACTTTTGAAGGATAC
>Ga0233432_10005260_pt1 | contig 11288 bp, 10 predicted proteins | sample SI_122_August201_6_FD_179870 | JGI IMG/M metagenome (GOLD analysis project Ga0233432, IMG submission 179870) | Seawater microbial communities from Saanich Inlet, British Columbia, Canada - SI_122_August2016_10_MG | ecosystem: Environmental > Aquatic > Marine > Inlet | place: Canada: British...
GTAAGCGATCTCAATTTCTGCACGTAACCGACTCGTAAATGGAGCGTCTATTATCCACTTTCTAATCATTGCTCCAGAACTAACCAAGGCACCTAAATCCTCAACATCTAATGATGACAATTCAGAATTAATTTTCTTAGTTAAGCCTGACTCATCCAGAAAATCCCGAAAAGCAGCAGCGGTCGTAGCAAAACCTCCCGGAACTGATACACCGACTCCTGATAGCTGACTTATCATCTCACCGAGAGAGGCATTTTTACCACCAACCTCCTCAACATCGGAATTTCGTAATGATTGAAATGGGAGTACGTAAGGGGATTTCTTTTTATCTGGTATGCTCATTTTGCTTTGAAAGTAATTAACACAGGGGTTTATAAAATTAAGGCACACATTTTACCTTATCATCGCAGTATATTGCAGTAAGCTTTTGACCAAAATGAATACAAACAAACGATCCGCCTTTTATATCTCTGACCGAACCGGAATAACTGCCGAGATGTTAGGTCACAGCCTACTAACCCAGTTTGAAGAAGTAAGTTTCGATGAGACAACACTTCCTTTCATTGACACGCCGGAACAAGCAATTGAAGCAGTTAACCAAATAAACCAAGCTTGCGAATGTGATGGTGATAGACCGTTAATTTTCAGTACGCTTGTCAACTCGAAATTATCATCCATTGTCAAGACCGCTGACGCTCTCTATATCGACTGTTTTCAGGTATTTATTGCTCCAATGGAGGCAGAACTTAAGCTGAAATCTAATCATTCAGTAGGAAAGTCGCACAGCAATAGAGGTTCTGGGTATGTCAAACGTATGGATGCCGTCAACTTCGCATTGGCGTATGACGACGGACAAACCGTTAAAGACATGCAGGAGGCAGACGTCATCTTGGTGGGCGTTTCCCGCTGCGGTAAAACTCCGACATGTTTATACCTAGGTATGCAATTTGGTATCAAAGCTGCAAATTTTCCTTTAATTCCAGAGGATTTTGAACGATTTTCTCTTCCCAGCACCCTTGACAAATTTAGACACAAATTATTTGGCTTAACAATTAATGCTGATCGCTTAGTTCGAATTCGTAATGAGCGCAGACCAGATAGCAAGTATGCTTCTTTGAAAAATTGTGAAACTGAGGTACGTCTATCTGAGGCACTAATGAGACAAGAAAATATTGATTTTTTAGATACGACGTCTAGGTCGATTGAAGAACTAGCGACAGTAATAATGAAAAGAGCAAAATTAAAACGTCAGGCATTTTAGCCACTGAGTTCTATTTTTTGACCATTGATTTCATTGGCTCAAAGCTCCTTCTATGAAAGGGTGTAAATCCATACTGCCTTATGGCTTCCATATGAAATTTAGTCCCATACCCTTTATGCGAACGAAAACCCCATTGAGGATATTTAAGGTCTAGTTGCATTAATCTCTCATCCCGCGAAACTTTAGCAATGATCGAAGCCGCAGAAATACAACACTCAGTCTGATCTCCTTTTATAATCGTCTGCATCTTAATACCAGAAATTAGTGGCGCCTTGTTGCCATCAACAAGAGCATGAATGGGAGAAACATCAAGTCCTTGGATCGCTCGGGTCATAGCCAACATAGTCGCATTAAGAATATTAATCTCATCAATTTCCTCGACAGTAGCAAAGGCAACCGACCAAGCAATGGCTTTTCTCTTGATATCGATAGATAACGCCACTCTTCGTTTTTCGGACAGCTTTTTTGAATCTGCAAGTCCTACTATCGGATTCTCTGGATTTAAAATAACGGCTGCAGCATAAACTTCGCCAGCTAACGGACCTCTACCAACTTCATCAACACCTGCAGTCCGCTCCATCACATTCAGCTACCACTCAAATAATTTTGAATTTCATCAACAACTCGTTTTGCTGAACCAACGCGCAATACTTTCTTAATCTTAACGAAACGACCCTTCATCACTTCTAATCGCTGCGGCTCTTTCAGCAACGAGGTCACTTCCTTAGCTAACAAATACGCCTTTGCGTTTTCCTGTATGTATTCACCGACCAAAGAGGTGCCAGCAATGATGTTTGGAAGCGATACATATTCGGCATTTGCTTTCCTTCGCATTAACCACGCTGTCAACTTCGGTACCCGATAGGTTACAACCATTGGACATTCACAAAGAAGCGCTTCAAGTGTTGCCGTACCCGAAGCGATAATCGCAACATCTGCTGCCTTCAAAATATTCCTTGTATCCCCAGCGCTAAACTCAACATTTACTTTCACTGACCCATAAAGACTCAATAGCTTTTTTTTAACAAAGGCTATTGATTGCCGGTCTAACAGAGGCGCCACAAATTGCAAATCAGGGACGTTATCTGACAAAATATTTACAGAATCAATCATCAAAGAAAGATGTTGATTTAACTCAGATTTCCTGCTGCCGAGAAGGAGAGCCACCACTTTTTTATCCGGATGATATCCGAGTTGTTTCTTATATTTAAGTCTATCTACCCTCAATTCAATATCGTCTGCTAGGGGATGACCGACATAAGATACGGGAATGCACTCGCGCTGATAAATTTCAGCTTCAAATGGAAACAAAACCAACATACGATCGACAGACTCACGAATCTTATGAATCCGCTGATATCGCCAAGCCCAAATTGATGGGCTAACAAGATGCATGACAGGAATACCGGCATTTCGAACGCACCGCTCAAGGTAAAGATTGAAGTCCGGCGCATCAACGCCAATGAGTAAGTCAGGCTTATATTCAGTAATTTTTTTAATTAGCGACGACCGAAGTCTCAGTAAGCGTGGAAGCTTACGAAAAACTTCAACGTATCCCATAACGGAAAGCTCGCTCATTGCAAACCAAGAATCGAACCCCGAACTAAGCATCAAGGGGCCACCTATACCGACAGCCTCTACTTGTGAGAATCTATGTTCAAGTTCTTGCAGTACTGCCGCCCCAAGCGTGTCACCAGACGCTTCACCAACAACAATGACAACACGCAATTTGCGAGATGAAGCCATTATTAACGAATGATGCTTCTACCAGAGGTGGAGCAGAGAAAATCATACATTTGCGTGATTATGGGAAATTCTTTTGCCAACTCGCCAAGTCTCTCACGAGCCTCTTTAAGTGACAACGAGGATCGATATAGAACTTTATACGCATCACGAATAGCTTTAATAGCCTCCGTGCTAAAGCCACGTCTTTTAAGTCCCTCCACATTAATTCCATGGGGTTTTGCGGCGTCTCCGCTGCAGGTAACGTAAGGTGGCACATCGGATAGAACGACAGAGCCAACGCCTGTCAAAGCGTGAGGACCAATTCGACAAAATTGATGAATCCCACTAAACCCGCCTAGCATCGCAAAATCACCGATTTCAACGTGACCCGCTAATTGGGTACAGTTAGCTAAAATAACATCATCTCCGACGATGCAGTCATGGGCCACATGAACATAAGCCATAATCCAATTACGACTACCAACAGTGGTTTTAGCCTTATCTTGAATTGTACCTGTGTTAAAGGTGCAGAATTCCCGAATCACATTATCATTGCCGATTTCTAGGGTAGTTGGCTCATTTGCATATTTCTTATCTTGCGGCTGCTCTCCCAATGAAACATGGTGAAATATGCGGTTATTTTTCCCGATTAAAGTCCTTCCTGTAATAACTGAGTGAGCGCCTATAGTAGTTTTTTCACCGATAGATACGTCTTGCCCAACAATCGTATAAGGCCCAATCTCAACACCATCTGCAATATTTGCGCCAGGTTCGATAATGGCGGTTTCATGGATCATACTTCCCTCATAGTACACATGAGCACCGCCTCTGACGCGAGCTTACCATCCACCTCACCCCTAGCAGAAAATTTCCAAATTCCTCTTATATTTCGAACAATTTCTGCGGTGATCACTAATTGATCTCCTGGAACTACTGGTTTTTTGAAACGCGCTCGATCGATTCCTACAAAATAAACGACATGATCTTCTGGTTTAATAATGTCCAGCGACTTAAACGCTAAAAGTGCGGCAGCCTGAGCCATAGCCTCAATGATCAAAACACCAGGCATGACTGGGTGGCCAGGAAAGTGTCCGTTAAAAAATGGCTCGTTGATTGTTACATTTTTCGTTGCCACTAAATTCTTGTGAGCTTCAAAAGACTTCACACGATCAATAAGCAAAAAAGGATACCGGTGCGGTAAAACCTTCATAATTTCGTTAATTTCCATACGTTCTTCCAATGCAATATCGACTATTTATCAAGTTTATACTAGGTCACTATTTTTCCTGAAGGTTTGAAAGCGAAACCTCTAATTCCCTTATTCGTCGCTTTAAATCTGACAAATGACGGATCAAGACAGCATTTTTTTTCCACGCCCCGTGTTCACTCAGTGGGTAAACGCCTGTATACCTTCCTGAAACATTAATATCTTTTGAAACAAGGGATCCCGCTGAAACATCTACATCATCACAAACGACTAAATGACCTGTAAACATTGCCGCACCGCCGACACGACAATTTTTACCAATACCGACACTACCAGCTATACCAACGCAGCCAGCAATTATAGTGTCTTCGCCAATAATACAGTTGTGGCCAATTTGGACCTGGTTATCAATCTTTACTCTGGCGCTAATAACGGTGTCGTCTATCGCACCCTTATCAATCGTTGTGTTCGCACCGACTTCACAACCGTCCCCAATTATCACTCGACCAACCTGAGGTACTTTTTTCCACTGCCTACTGTGCTGAACGTAACCAAAGCCGTCTGCCCCGATCACTGCGCCACTGTGGATAATACAGTTTTCCCCAATCTCTGAGCCATCTAGCACTCGCGCACCGGATCCGATAACAGTATTACGACCAATCTTGACAGCTTGTCCAATAAAAGAGAGAGCACCAATCTTCACCCCATCACCAATTTCAGACAAATCTTCAATCACTGAATGATGCCCAATTGAGCAACCAACTCCCAAGACAACCTCATTCCCAATCGCTGCAGTTTGACTGATCAAGCCTTCCTTTACCGTATCAACAGCCATAATCGTAAGGACTTGTGAAAAATAAAAGTAAGGCTCATCTACTATTATTTTAGTTAAAACTGATCTCAATTTTTCGCTGTGCTCGAAAGTCGTAATAACAATATTCGCCTCACAAGCCCTAGCAAACTCGATGAGCTTCGGGTCTGAAAAAAAAGTTATTTGATTTTTATTTGCATTTTGAAGCGAACCAATTCCAGTTACGAGTGTTTCCGTATCACCGACAATCTTGCCGCCCAGTTGGTCAGTGATTTCCTTGGCTGTCAGATGTTTGAACAAATGAAAATCTCGTAAAGTGCTTGCGCCCTAGTCGTCCTTTAGGGCCTCGATAACTTTATCTGTGATATCAACGCGGTCACTCCGATAAACGGCCTCCTGGAGAATCAAGTCGTACCGCTCTTCTTTTGCGATTTTATCAATCTCATCATTCGCAATCTGAAGAATCACCTTCAATTCTTCCTGCTTTCTCAGATTTAATTCTTCCCTAAATTCTCGCTGTAATCTTTGAATTTCACGGGAAAGACGCGCTAACTCAGATTCCAAAGCCCTTTTTCCGGACTCAGTCATCGTCAATCCGTCCTTCTCCAATTTGCTTTTCACCTCTTGCGCCTTTGCATTAACGGATTTGATTTCCTGATCTCTAGGTGCAAACTCTTCCTGGAGTTTTTTCTGTGAACGCATTGCAGGCGCTGCCTCCTTAAAGACTCGATCCGTATTGACGAAACCGATTTTAAGCTCCTGAGCATTGGCTAAAGAAGTAAAGTTCACCAGTCCCAAAGACAGTAAAGCAGCTATATAAATTAATATTCTCATTCCAAAAACATCCCCATGTTAAAAACCAGTACCTAGTGTAAATTGAAATCCTTCTGTTTTGTCATTATCCTTCGCATTTAGCGCTTTAGCAAAGTTAAATCGCATGGGCCCTACTGGCGAGAACCAGTTAAACCCAAGTCCAGCAGAATACCTCATCTCTGAAAAAGCATCATCAAAATGATTATCCACGACACCACCATCAATAAAAGCCGAAAATCTCATCGATTTATCAAGAGCGACGCCGGGAAATGGAAAATACAATTCAAGTTGAGAGAGTACTTTTCGCTTGCCTCCCAAAGATTGTCCCAACGAGTTTTTTGGCCCGATAGAACTCGATTGATACCCTCTTACTGAAGAAGCACCACCAGCATAAAAGCTTTTATAAAAGGGCAATTGATTTCCATCATAATCCTCTGCGTAAGCAAGCTGACCGCCTAATCTGAGCGTCAGACTTTCTGATAGTGGTCGGTACCACTCTGCCTTGTAGGTCAGATTGTAATAAGTCAAATCACCTATTGGGGTCGTGATCTCAGAACCAAACCGCTGCAATAATCCATCTGTAGGATAGATGGAACTATTTCTTTTGTCCCGAGACCATCCAACCGACAGTGGATAGATCGTATTGTCGGTGCCATTGAGGTCAACGAACTCCTGATACTCAGCTGTCGGATTATCTCCCAAACTCAGTGACGTTTGCTCGACCCCTGCCCCATAAAAAATTCTATCGTACTCCGTGACCGGAACCCCAAAGTTAACGGACGCTTCATTCGTGGAGCTAGAAAAAGCTGACACCACCAAACTAGACGTATCGGTTTCTCGCTTACCCAGCCTATATGTCCTACTCATCCCATCATCTGTGATGTATGGGTTAGTGTAGTTCACTACATACGTTTCATTCACTTTTCCTGTGGATACGTTCAGTCCGAGCGAATTACCGCTGCCCATAAAATTGTTCTGCGCTAAGCCAAGTGTCAGGAGCAGCTTATCTTGACTGGAAAAGCCAACACCAACAGAAAAGTTACCTGTCATTCTCTCAACGACGTTAACCTCTAAATCAACCTGATCTGGGACGTTTGGAACTGGCTTTGTATTTACTGTCACTTCAGCAAAAAAACCTAGCAAATTAAGTCGCTGTTTAGATCTATTGATGTCCTTAATTGAGTACCATGCCCCCTCGAACTGTCTGAGTTCTCGGCGAATCACCTCATCCTTCGTATCGATATTCCCGGTAATCTCAATCCGTCGAACGTAAACCCTGGATCCGGCATTCACATAAAGGGTAAATCCAATACTGTTGTTTTCTTCGTTTTTTTCTGGGACGGCATTGACATTAGCATTTGCGTATCCGTCCTCCCCTAACCTATCAGTTATATTTTGAGAAAGTTCAGTGAGCCTTTTCCTAGAAAACACCTCTCCTGGGAATATTTCTACAAGGGAAGAAAGCTCATCATTGTCGACCACTTCATCTCCACCGACGTAGATTTTATCGAAATAAAATCTCTCACCCTCTGAGATTGATATCGTAATATACACACTCTCTCGGTCCGGCGAGATTTGCACTTGATTAGCTTCGATCCGAAAGTCAGCGTAACCATTATCTAAATAAAGTGACCTAATTTTCTCTAGATCCCCCTCGAGAGCTTGCTTGGAATACTCGCTTGCTCCGGAGAAGAATTTTATCCTACCCATCTCCTTGAGACTCATTTTATTTCGCAGCTCTTTATCGGTAAATGTTTCATTACCAATGATGTTTATTTGCTTAATCTTTGCCTTAACACCCTCAAAAATATCAAATGTTACGGCGACTCTATTTCGCTCTAGCGGGGTTGTAGTGGATATAATTTCCACACCATATTTACCTTTTGACATGTAAAGATTCTTCAACTCTTGCTCGGCAAGATTTAAAATTGCTCCATCTAAAATTGCCGATTCGCGCAATCCCATCTGGCTTAAAGCCTCAAGGATTTGCTCCTCTGTAAGAAGCTTTGAGCCCGAAATGGATACCTTATAAACAGCAGGCCTCTCCAAAAGCTTAATTATAAGCACCGCCCCATCAGCCAAAACTTGAACGTCATCAAAGTAACCAGTTTTAAATAGAGATCGGATAATTTGGCTTACAACAGTCGAGTCAACCGTTTCCCCCACTTGAACTGGAATATTAGAAAAGATCAAGCCCGGATCGGTACGCTGTATACCTTCAATCTTGATATCCTCTAAAATAAAAGAATCAAAAGCATTCGAGTAAAAACTCAAGCTCATCAAAAATACGAGCAGGAAAAATTTGCAACGATTAATCATGTGCTACCACCTTTTTTAGATCCCGAGGTATCGGGATAAATCATTCGATATGACAAAGAACATTAATCCCAGTAAACAAATCATCCCTATCTGTTGAGCTTTAACTATAACTCTTTCTGGCAGCTTTTTTCCTAATATTAACTCGTAGAGATGGAAAACAATGTGCCCGCCATCCAACATTGGAAGTGGAAACAAATTAATTACTCCTAAGCTCACGCTGAGTACGGCCAGAAAAGATAAGTAACTCAACAGTCCCAGTTCTGCTGTTTTACCAGCCTGATCAGCGATACCAATCGGGCCAGCAAGATTATTCAGTCCAACCTCCCCAGCAATCAGACCGACGATCATTTTCAAAGTGAAAATAATAAGATCATGGGTCCTTTGCAAGGCTTTCGTGATCGAGGTCAACGAGGAAGAATTCGTTTCTCCAATTAAATCGCGCTGAATAATACCATCGGAATGAGGCGATATGCCAATTTGACCAATGTCCCCTTCAACAACGCCTATTTTTAGTGGAAATTGAAGAAACTCTTCAACACGTTTTACACCGAGGTTAATTTCCTCTCCAGGCTTAGAACGTATAATTTCGACGAGATCACTCCACGAAGATACTTGGGTACCTTGCACAGAAACGATAAGGTCATTTACCCGCAAATCAGATTGATATGCAGTTCCCTGTTTATTGATGACCCCCACCTTGGGTAACAAGTCAATCTTTGGAGGCCGTATGCCAACGCTATCCCAATTCAATGGATATGAATTTGCACCTAATTCAATAGTATGACTCTCTGCGGAACCTACCCCTTGCGGTAAGATTTCGAGATCAAGTAATTCCGAATCAAGTCGGGTTAACTCCCATTGAATGTCCGCCCAGCTGTTAATTTTTCTATTATTGATTTGAAGAACTAAATCACCACCGCTAATCCCCGCATCATGGAGTAAAGAATCAGTCTGGGGCGCACCTAAAATAGGTTTGATTGAGGTCGATGTCGGGCCCAAACTAAAGATCAAGAAAAATAAGACAAGCGTGAGTATGAAATTTGCGACTGGACCAGCCAGCGAGATTAAGATTTTCTGCCCTGCCGACTTTGAACTAAAAGTTTCACTTGGGTATTTGAGGGCCAACTTATCAGATTCATCCAGCATTCTTACGTATCCGCCGAGAGGAATAACACCGATGGAAAACTTAGTCTGATCATCACGGCATTTCGAAGACCAAAGTGCTCGACCGAAACCTATCGAAAAAACCAAGACTTTTACACGAAAAAACTTGGCAACAAGAAAGTGTCCCATCTCATGGACACCCACTAGAATTGTAATTGCAACTAAAAATGATAAGACAGTTTTTACTATTTCCATACGTATTTACAATCTGCTGAAATCAGATGATTTCGATTTTCTTATCAACTCTAATGTATATGCTCTGACCGCTTCATCTGCTTCTATAATCTCTTCGATAGAACTTGGATTTGGCGCGACAAAAAGACTTAAGACTGAATCAATGTAGCCAGAGATTTCAGAAAATTCTATTTTGTCTTTTAAAAAAGCATTCACAACCACTTCGTTACTGGCGTTAAGCGCGATAGCAGAAGAACGTCCCTCTGACAAGGCTTGATAAGCGAGAGGCAAGCAAGGAAACCTGTTCAATTCAGGTTCACTAAATTCCAGCGTCGTTAAATCCTTGACACTCAGTGGAGGGACGTCGAGATGAACCCGGTTTGGGTAATTCAGAGCATGACCAATGGGGATACGCATATCTGGATTTGCAAGTTGCGCGAGAGTAGATCCGTCGACATATTGCACCATGGAATGCACGATACTTTGCGGATGAATAACAACCTCTATCGCTTTCAGCGGCGCGTCAAATAAATAATGGGCCTCAATCACTTCCAAACCCTTGTTCATCATAGTGGCGGAATCAATAGAGATTTTTCGCCCCATTTTCCATTTAGGATGTTTGATCGCCTCAGCAGCAGTAATAGATCCAAACTCAGCAAGGGGTGTTAGAAGAAAAGGTCCACCAGACGCGGTCAAAAGAATTTTATAGATACCTTGATTGGCATAGCTTCGCGGCGACAGGTCAGATAAACATTGAAATATTGCGTTGTGTTCACTGTCGACCGGAAGAATCGTCGCGCCGTGTTTTTTAGCCAAGCTAACCAACAAATCGCCTGCCATCACTAACGGTTCCTTATTTGCAACCAACACAGTCTTACCACTGCAAATGGCCTGATGGGTAGAGCCTAATCCTGCAGCCCCAACAATACCCGAAACAACAATATCCACATCATCATCAGACACCACTTGCGATAATCCCTCGGATCCACTCAAAATCGTTACATCTGCGACGACCGTCTCTATCTTTTGCTTCAGAGACTCATACATATCGGGATCTGAAGCAACCAAGTACTTGGGCTGAAAGGTGCGACATTGACTAACTAGGAGATCGATATTTGAATGGGCACTCAATGCAAACACGTCATATCGCTCTTTTTGTTGGCGGATAACAGAAAGCGTACTCACGCCTATGCTGCCAGTCGCACCAAGGATAGTGACTAATTTTTTCCCACTGGTAACGTTCATACGACGAACATTTTCATTATCAAGAAGGCGAACGGGAAAATCGAGGTCATGCTGTCTATGCGATCAAGCAGGCCTCCGTGACCAGGGAGTAATGCCCCACTATCCTTAACACCCGAGCACCGCTTTAAAAACGATTCAAATAAATCACCGATCACACCCAACGACACGAAACCAAGCGGCAGCAAAATAAATAGTGCCCAATCAGGAAAGGGTACTGAACTCCAATAAAACATTCTTAAAATTAGTACATAGATAGCTGTCGCAATGAGTCCACCAATTAACCCCTCGTAAGTCTTTCCAGGGCTGATTTCTGGTAACAATTTATTTTTTCCAAATTTTTTTCCGAAAAAATAACCAGCGATATCCACAAGCCATACACCAATCAGAACACCGATCAATATTTGAGGAAAGCGTTGCATCTCAACAAGAGAAAACCAAAGAGGCACAATGAGCACTCCACCCATTAACGCATTTATCAAAAACTTATTTGACTTCTGTTTGTAGCGAATAATAACCGGCACAAAAAACATCCAAAACAAAACTGCCATCCAACAAAAAAACATAGCAAG
>Ga0233432_10005262_pt1 | contig 11287 bp, 7 predicted proteins | sample SI_122_August201_6_FD_179870 | JGI IMG/M metagenome (GOLD analysis project Ga0233432, IMG submission 179870) | Seawater microbial communities from Saanich Inlet, British Columbia, Canada - SI_122_August2016_10_MG | ecosystem: Environmental > Aquatic > Marine > Inlet | place: Canada: British...
GACGACCGGGGAGTACCAAGGAAAGCGTGGCCCAATCGATTCAGGGAGCTATTGCAGATGCGGGGGTTATTGTGCTGATTACCTGTGCGGGTGGTGCATTCGGGCATGTTCTCCGTCAAACCGGGATTGCCAGTACGATCGAACACTCGTTGCCTGGGACAGAGTCGGGATTGATGTTAGTTGGATTTCTGATCTGTATGATTGTTCGGACTGCCCAAGGGTCTTCCACTGTGGCGATGATTACCGCGGTTGGGGTAGTTGCCCCAATTGCCTCCGCTACCATTCTAACCTATCATCCGGTCTACATTGCAATCGCCATTGGATGCGGATCGAAACCGATCAGTTGGATGAATGATTCCGGTTTCTGGGTAATTAGTAAAATGAGCGGAATGACAGAGTCGGAAATGTTGAAAACAAATACGGTGATGGGGATTATAATGGCGGTGACCGGATTAATAGTCTGCCTGATTGGTTCACGGATTTTCCCGATGATTTGAAAAATGGGCGAAGGCGGAGAAATCTAATGCTAGGCTTAGAAGGTTAAGAGAATCGAGTACAATTTATGATTATCATAATTATGGGAGTATGTGGATCGGGTAAAAGTACAGTGGCCCAGATTCTTTCACAGAAACTGGGAATCGATTTTATCGAGGGTGATACTTTTCACTCTGAGGAAAATGTGAAAAAAATGGCCAATGACGAACCCCTCACTGAAGACGATCGTATTCCTTGGCTCAAAAGTATTCGCTCTGCAATAGATGAGTACCAAGAAAAGGGCGACGGAGCAATTGTGACCTGCTCGGCACTTTCTAGGAATAGTCGGAGAATCTTAGGAGTTGAAAATGCCGGAGTCCAGTTGGTTTATTTACATGCAAGAGAATCGATTCTCGCCCAGCGCATGACCCTTAGAGAAAATCACTTTATGCCCGCTAGCCTTCTTTCGAGCCAGTTAGAGTCACTGGAAGAACCGGATGAAAATGAAGCCCTCCCTGTAAATGTGGAGCAGGCTATTAAACAGGTAATTGATGAAATAATCGTCAATCTTGAACTCTTCTGAAAACCTATCTCGCTCAACTTGGGGCAATCACAATTTGATCTTGCCGGTTTAATACATTGAGGCATCCGTTTGTCCGACCTTACGGTATTTCTTTGATGGAAAGTCAAGTCCCTGACCTTCAATCTTTTCAACTGCTTACTATTAGATTAACAGGCTGATTTGAAGCCCACGCCGTTTGCGTGGAAGCTATTTTTCTTCTCCTGTATTTGATTTATTAAATGATCACTTATTCATTCTTGATACTAAATTCATCATAAAAGCTTCGTCTACTACCTTATCTTCTACACAGAGATCGAAGGTTAATCCTTTTTCAAATTCTAAACCATCCTTATAGATCATTTTACCATAAACTCCGGAGACTTTGAAGTGTAATTTATCGGTTTTGTAGATGCTTAGCTGCTTCGGTCTAAACTTGATGCCTGATTTCGGCTTGGTCGTATACTCCCCTGAGTGTTGTCCGAAGTTGCTGGAGTAAAAGAGTGAATTGTTACCCTCTGAAAGTGTGAGTTCAACCCTTGTGCTTTCATTCAGTCGTCTTCCATATTCCTGCTTAGGAAAAACCATCTCCACCCTTATATTTTTGCCACCAAGCACATACCTTTGGATGACCTTGCTTCCCTCCGGTTTTCGATAAAATATTCCCCTGTTTGCAAGTGCTTCTCTCTTTTCTTGATCAAGATCATCTCGATTCCATTCAATGGTCGATATTATATGTAGCGAATCCATGACCTTGTCCTGTTGTAGAGATACAACCAATAGCGGTATGTCGGCATAGATCGTAGTCATTGCACCAAAAAACAAAATTACTAAGCCAAGATTTTTCTTCATTTTTTTATTTCTTTGGAACTAAGTATGGGATCTTCAATCGTTACCATTGAACTAACTTTCTCACTGAATTCATCTTTATTTAACCAATCACTCAAAAGTGTGGAAAAAGTCAATCTTTCTCCAAACAAAGTTATACACCCCATATTCCACAACATGCAAGTAGTGGAGGTAAGAATTGGATTGATTATTGAGCAAAACGGAGTCTTGTATATCTCACCTCCTTTGACCCCGAGGCATTCATACCCCATATCGACAGCCATGATTAGGATAATATTGGGACCACGAGCAGATAAATTGAAGAAATAAGTGAGAAAAAGATCAACATGGATAATTTCATAATGAACGATCTTGATTTTCACACCCTTTCTTTCAAGCCCAATTCACAGTAAGATAATCTTATTATTGGATAAGATTGTCTTTTTTGACTTCACACTTTTTTAAAAATTTAAATATAGTATATTCTATGTTCACAAATAATCTCATTACCCAAGTTTTATTATGCTTCATTCTAGGTTTAATGGGATTTTTAAACTCATTATCGCTGGCTCAGCATGATCGTGAACGAAATGCTTTTCGTTACTTAGCGGAAGATAAAATCGATCAAGCATATCATGAATTGAAAAATGGTAAGAAACATACAGATCCGGCCGAAAAAAACTTCATTTCTATTCTTTGCCAGCTACATGAAGGGAGAATCGATAAGACTTTGGGTATAGCACAGCAAGCGGTTCGTGATGGTTTACCTTTTGAGCGATTATTATCAGAACCCAGGGAATGGCTTGCCCCCCTTCGCGAATACCCCGCATTCATAAAATGGAAAAAGGAGGTTTCTCCTTCACCGTTATTACACGGCCCGATGCTTGGTCGAGTTACTGATACGGGGGCTAGTTTTTGGTTTCGAACTGACGGGGCACAGGAAGTGGCAGTCGAGATTTCTGGTCATTCAGGTCGTGAATCAATTCGTACCCGAAAAGAAAATCGTTTTGTGGGGGTAATCGAGTTGGATGGTCTTTTGCCAGGAACTTATTTCGCTTATCAAGTTTTCGTGAATGGAGAGGAAATTAAATTACCGGGGGTGGATTTTGGATTCCGTACTTTTCCGCAAGCAGATGAAGGAGACAAGTTTACTTTGGCATTCGGGGGGTGTGCGGGTTTTGTCCCCGAGTATGAAAAAACCTGGGATTTGATTGCTGGTCATGAACCCCGAGCCACTTTGATGCTTGGTGATAATGTTTATATAGATGATCCTAAAAATGCCCAATTGACTGGAAACTATTGTTATTCTCGTAGGCATTCGAGGCCAGAATGGAGAAAGTTAGTGGCGGGTTCATCGATGCATGCCATTTACGATGATCACGATTTTGGAACAGACGATTGTATTCCCGGGCCATATTTTAATAAGCCGAGTTGGAAAGGTTCAGTTTTTGAAAATTTTAAACGAAACTGGAATAATCCTAGGATGGGGGGAGGAGAGGAGAGCCCTGGATGTTGGCATTCTTTTACCCTGGGTAAGGTGCAGATTATTATGTTAGATTGTAGGCATTATCGAGATCTGAAGGGAAAGACGATGCTTGGACCTGTTCAAAAGAAATGGTTGAAGAAAACTTTAATTGCGTCGGATGCGGCCTTTAAGTTGATTGCATCGTCAGTTCCTTTTTCCGCAGGAGTGAAACCGGGAAGCCAAGATCCGTGGGATGGATACCCCATAGAAAGAGAAGAAATTTTCACCTTTATTGAAAAAGAAAAAATTGAAGGAGTCGTACTGATTGCGGCGGATCGTCATCGAATTGATTTACGTAAGACTTTACGCCCAAAAGGGTATGATCTTTACGAATTTGTGAGTGGCCGCCTAACCAATCGTCATGTTCACCCGGTGGTTCAAACGGATGGTTTGATATGGGGGTATAATAAGACTTGTGGTTTTAGTTTACTTCGTTTTAACACTCGTCTTAAAGATCCTGTTCTTTTGATGGAAGCTTTTGATTTAAGCGGAGAAAAGATTTTTTCTTACGAAATTAAAGCAAGTACTTTGAGCTTTAATGAGTAGGATTAATCTGTAATGAGAGCTTTTTGGCTGTTTTCCTCACTGGCGAGCATCTTGCCTCCCGCCCATGCAGGACTCATTTTCCCTTGGTTCCATTGATTCACGCGATACAGGGTGGCAAAAGAAAAAGAGGGGGAGTGTCCGCCCTGTCCACCAACAACCTCTGCTCCAAGCCTAACATTGTCCTGCATCCATGAGGGGAGTCTAAGGTGAAAAGGGTTGCGAATTAATTCTCCTCGATGATGGGAGAGTGCGGATAGAAGCATTGATAATTGAACAGTCGAAATTTCCACCATTAAATTAGGGTTTTTCATCTGTCCCCAATATTCAGTCTCAACCAGAATAGTTTTGATTGTGGGCAGGCAAGAGAGAGCGTCCAAAGTTAGTTGATGGACTCCTATGTGGGTTAGATTCCAGTCACTTGCATGGGGAAAGAAAATTGCCTTTGGGTTCCATTTTTTTATAATTTCAACGATGGTTTTAACTGCTTCCGCCCACTCGGTTGGATTTTCTTTTCGACTCGCGAGGTTAATTTTATCGAGGCCCTTGGGTTGAGTTTCCTGAAGTTCAAATCCAATCCAATCGCAAGCTTCTTTAAGTTCGTTTAGTCTTTCCTCCTTGCGTTCTGGATTGCTGCCCAGTGTGACTGCGACATTGACCACATGGACACCCGTTTCCTGCATTAAACGAAGGGGGAACCCACCAATAATACATTCATCATCGGGATGGGGAGACATTATCAAAACGACTGGTGACTCTTCTGTAGGTTTTTTCCTCTTCGCCGAAGGAATTCCTCCAAGAGGTAAGTTTTTTCCCTCATTTGTTATTCTTTCAAAAGCTTCTGCATAAGAAAAATAAGGATTCTCTGTCATTTGAATAATGGGTGAAAAAAGTTTCGTTAATATGTGATTCAGAGCAGTTGAACATTTCTTTCTACTCCTTGTGAATTATCGTATGCCAAATAGAATTTATCATCAACCTGTAATCTTGTGTTTTATTAATAAATTACAGATTTTTACTTCATAATCAAAGTGCAAATTGAGAGAGAAAATTCCTACAGTAATGACCAAACTTTTATATTTAGTTAATAGATAGTACGAGTTCTCTTGTTGATTTTTAATAGTATATTATGTTTAATTTAATCTGATTTATGATAGTTCGAATAATTTTATTTTATAGTTTTTTTACTAATCTGTTGTTGGGTTCGCCTGTGCTAACTCCGACGGCACAATTGCCACAACTTTCGAACAAAGCATCCCCTTTCCGAGGTACGATTATACACTCCGGATACGAAGGCTACACCTGGGCGAGTTATCCTCATGTCGAAAATCCCGCAAGTTTGGATATTGACCCTAAGGGACGGGTTTTTGTGGCCGAGGCCAATCGGTTTAAATTTGGAGTACAAGATCTAAGAGGCGCCCAATATATGGTCGCTCGAGATTTTCAGTCCAAAACTCTCGAGGACCGCTTGAAGTTATACCAGGATTTCTCGGATAAAATTCCTATGGAATGGTACACCAGTGTGCCGGAACGTATTCTTCGATTACAAGACAGGGATGGAAACGGAGTAGCGGATGAAAGAACGGTTTATTCCGACGATTTTAATGAAACTCTGGATGGAATTGGATTTTCAGTATTAGCCGAGTCAGATGCTTTATACTTTACCTGTATTCCTGCTCTCAGGAAATTAACTGATCCAAATGATGATGGCATTGCGGACACGAATGAAAAATTGGTCAATGGATTCGGAGTGCGGATTTCTTTTACTGGGCATGACCTCCACGGTATTATTCGAGGTCCTGATGGTCGGTTATATTTCAGTGTGGGAGATCGAGGTTATCATGTGGTAGATGATCAGGGCGAAGTTCAATCGTCTCCAGGTAGTGGAGCCGTTTTCCGATGCGAATCGAATGGTACGAATTTCGAGGTGTTGGCACATGGGCTAAGAAATCCACAGGAGCTCGCCTTCGATAATCACGGCAATCTTTTCACCTTTGATAACAATGGTGATATTGGAGATAAATCCAGAATTGTTTATGTCTTGGAAAATTCGGACTCCGGATGGGATATGTCCCACCAGTCAGCTCATCAATATGTGAAAGACTTGGACTGGGGAGATTTTCACATTAGCAAATCGGTTTGGGTCGGGGAGGAAATGTTTGAAACTTTTTCTAAAGATCAGCCCCAGTGGATACATTCTCCGGTTGGCCATCTTGGTAATGGTCCATCGGGAGTGACTTGGGTTACGGGAGAAACTTTACCTGCGGATGTAAAAAACAGCTTTTTAATGACCGACTACAAGGGCTCGCCTTCCAAGTGCAAGGTGTGGATTGCAAAATTAAAAGAAAAAGGAGCGGGGTTTAAATTGGCTTCGAGCAAAACATTGGTTGATAATGTTGGGATATCAGATGTGGCTCAAGGCTATGATGGAAATTTGTATTTTGCTGATTATGGGGGTGGCTGGTCGGTCAATAAAAACGGTTCTGTTCAAGTGATTCGTCCTAAGGACAAAGAACTTAAAAGAGCAGGAAAAGCTGTTGCCCAATTAATGACGGATGGTTTTAGTCATCGTTCATTACCGGAACTGTCTGCTCTTCTTGAACATGCAGATCAGAGGATTCGTCAAGCTGCCCAATTTGCCATGGTTGAAAAAGGAGAACTTGCGGTTGCGAAATTGAACGAAATTTTGGGAGATAAAGAATTCTCCTTATTAGCTAAACTTCATTCGATTTGGGGACTTGGTCAATTGGCAAGAAATGGGTACTCCGAATCTGTCACTCCCCTTATTTTGAACATGCTCGAAAATAAGGAGATTGAAATTCGTGCCAATGCGGCGAGGGTTGCCGGGAGTTCTAACTTGCTGAAGCTGGGGAGTTCTCTTCTGGAACTTTTGAAAGATCCCTCCCCTCGGGTTGCGTCTCTCGCAGCACTTTCCCTGGGCCGAATAGGCAGTAAATCCGACCCGTTATTAGTTTCGACAATTCTTCGCTCGGTTGAACAAAACAAAGGGGCTGATTTTGATCCTGTTCTTAGGCATTCTTTTATTTCCGCTCTTGATCGAATCGCGTCTCCCGAACAGCTTATCGCACTCGCTGGATCAAAATCGGAAGAACAACGATTGACCGCGGTTATTCTCCTTCGCCGAACTGCTAATGCCGGACTGATGACTTTTTTGGAGGACACTAGTACTCCCGTTCGTATCGAGGCAATACGGGCAGTTTATGATACTGTTGCGCTGGATGGTTTAGCAGGAAAAAAATTGGCAATGATCGATCCGAGTGAGTATTCATTTTATATTCAATATCGAATTGTGGCCGCAAATTTTAGATTAGGCACAGATGAATCGGCCCGAAGACTCCTCGGGTTTTGTTCGAATCCAAAAATCGACAAGGAAATTCGTTCTTTTGCACTTCAGGCTTTAATGAGGTGGGGGATGAAATTAGATACTGATCCAGTCCTCGGTCACTATCGGCCAATGCCAGCAATTTCTTCCTCGATGAGTAACCTAAACCAGGTACTCGGTGAAGATTTAAGATCTTTTTTACTCGAGGAAACCGATCCCGAACTTCTTTCACTGGCCACAAACCTTGCCCAAAAAGCCGGCTTGTCCATTGATGCTGAAATCCTGAGGAAACAAATTGAGGATGTACAACTTGACCCTCAGGTTCGAGTCGCCAACTTACGAAGCCTGGGGGAATTAGAGAGCGATCAAGACAATAAACTTCTCAAGTATTTACTTACCGATGAAAGTGAAGAAGTACGGGCAACAGCATTTGAACTTTGCCTAAACCGAAACCTTCCCGATATGGACGAGCTATCCATGAAGGCGATTGAAAAAGACACACTATTGGTCGCACGAAAAATTTTAAACCGATATGTTTTAAAAAAACCGGAGGCAATGATTGAGCTTTGGCAAAAGAGAGAGTTAGAACTGCGTCCAGAATTGTGGCTCGACTTATATTTGTTCCTTTCGAAAAACGACCACGCAGAATCTAAAAAAGTGGCCGCCACTTACGCGGCAGGAGAACCCGCTCGAATCCATGTTCTCAGCCTTTATGGTGGAGATAGCTTGCGGGGAGATAAGGTCTTTAGGAATCAGGGTGCCTGTATGCAATGTCACCAAATTGATAAAGAGGGCGGTGTGCAGGGGCCTCCATTATCTTTGGTGGGGGATCGACTGAGTTCCGATAAATTACTTGAATCCCTGGTTAATCCCAGTGCGGAAATCACTCCGGGTTATGGACTTTCAACAGTTTCCACCAAAGACGGAATAACTTTAGTGGGTAGAATCGCAGAAGAGTCGGAAGACAATGCAACATTGATTCTTGTATCTCCCGACGGAAAAGAAACTCAACTCAAACAAGAAGATATCTCCACCATCTCTCCCCCTATTTCAGCAATGCCCCCCTTGGGCTTAACCTTAGCTCCATTAGACTTGAGGGATCTCATTTCCTTTTTGAAATCCAGAAACAAGAAGGAACTACTCGCGGCCAAACCAAGGAGATTAGATTCCGGTCACGGAAAAAAATAACTTATATAGAAGCCTTTAAACTGCCCGCTTTTTTGCGGTCCTTTTGTGGTAGTAGGTCTTTTGAAATGACCTTCTGAGGTGTGTTCAAACCCGCCTTAATTGTGTGCTTGCCTGTCGAGTATACCTTTGGTTGGAAGTTCTTACCTTGCACACGCACAGTGTAGAGAATCTCCTTAGTTTTATCCTCGATTACCTGAATCACCGGATTTGGCTTAGTAAATGTAAGCTTGGGCAACCAGCCTTTTACTTTTCTGCCGTCATTTTCAGTCATTTTAAAAGTAAGCGGCCATCCGGGAAACTGGACTTTATCTCCATCGGACACTTTGGAGAAGCGGGGCCAACATTCAAAGGTGACGGTGCGGTTCTTTTTGTGGAACCGGGCGACACCAAAACCATCCGCTCTTTTTAATTCATTTTTTCGGTCTTCGGGGTTGGCATAGGCATGCATGGTAATTTTGTTGCCCAAACCGTCCTCAAAATCTCCGGTCCAGGGGAGAGGAGAATTCGGAATGGGGTGGGGACCGGGTTTTTCATCCTCCGGTTTCCACCAACGACCGTATATTGTGTTTACAATTGCCGGACTGGTAAAGGCAAAGGGACCATCGCGGTGTGAGTCAATTCCGTGTTGCACGACCACTCCCAAATGCTGATCTCCGCATAGGTGGGTGGCCAAGGCTTTCCTGAGTTCATGTAGTGCTTTGTTTCGACCTTTTTGAGGCCAGGCATTACTGTCGAGGTCGGCGAGGAGGCGGCTGTTCGGATTTCCATGAATATGAACCGCACCACAGAACGCGGTGGCTGAAAGTGCGGCTTTCATTTGGGCACCTTCCCAGTCCTGACTCCAGTCGGAGAGAAAATTGAGTTGTCGGTCTCCCAATAGGACCAAGCCTTCCAGATTAACGGCATCCCGGTTATAAGCGGGATCATTAATATGATCGGGGCGGGGTCCCATTTTCGGTATCTTGCCTGCGGGGCCGGTTTTGAATTTACGGTCTTCCAAAATTGCAAAATCGATCCCACCTACTCGTAAACGGGTAAAATAGACTTCCAACCCTCTTTTTACCTTTTTAGGATCCACTGGATCGGGCAAGTGCCAGGTTTGCTGACGTTGAACCATATTGACATAAGGGATTGGATAAAAATAACCACCACTGTTTCCCTGGGGCGAAGTGGCGACAATACCACTTTCTCCCCATAGGTTGGCTTGTCCCACATCATGGTCGTCCGGGATGGTGACAGTGGGGCGGTCTTTGATCAGATCCCTAAACTGTAGACCAAATTCGATCCAGCCAGCGGTGTGTTCAGTATGGTGATAGGTTTGATCACCGGCAAAGAAAAGCATGTCGGGATTAATCGCCTTTAGGTTTTCAATTATTTGAGGACGGGGCCCTTTGGTGCGGCTTGAGTTGCAGGATAGATTTCCGACCACAATTGTTTCTTGGTGAACAGGATCTTTCCTTATTAAACCTTCGAAAGAAGCTTTTTCACCATGCCTAACCCGGTAAGGAATATCCTTTGTCGAGTCCCAGTTTGTAATCCGAAAGTGTGCGCTCCATCCGGGATAGGTGATCTTGACTTTCGAAATTTCCTTCCACTGTTTTCCCTGCTTGGTTTCCAAACGAACTTCCCGTGATTCATCCGGCATCAGAGGATAAAGTTGTCCGGTCAATTTGAGGGTTCCACTATCCTGCGTGTAGAGGGCAAAGGCAACCACCTCATCACGGGGAACATTTAATTCAATTATTCTCTTGGGCGGTTTCCCTTTTTTGGAGAGGACCTCCGGGGGCCTTGCCCGTTTCCACCATTCTCCAGTGGACAAATGATCAAGACTGGGGAATTTCTCTCCAAATAATTCCTTTGATTCAGGTTCGGCCTTTACAAAGGACAATAAAGTGGAAAAGCAAAAAAACGATAATACGAGTAATTTCATCAAGAAAAAAGAATCTAATTAAACTTTCCTTTCAAGATTAAAACAGATGCTCCTCTGTGATTGTTTTCATGACGGCCAACTATTTTTTATACTCTATGAATTTCCTTCCCTCCATTGACGGGGAGACTGGCCGATTTTTTTTCGAAACCACCGGGCAAAGTAATTTGGATCCGTGAATCCACAATCCCAGGCAATTTTGGCAATAGACAGGTTTTCTTTTTTTAATCCTTCGTACGATCTTTTCTGCCGAGCTTCATCGAGGAGGATTCCAAGATTAAGGGATGATTCGCGACGGACTTTCCGATTGAGTGAACTTAAATCTTCCCCCAAAACTTTAGCAATTTCATTCGGTGCTTTGGGAATAACCGGTAATTCATTTAATAATCTTCTCACCTTTTCAGTGACTGGATAAACCGTTCTATTAGTAATGTTTCCCTCATCGAGTACATTGAATAGCACCGAGAAAATTTGTAGTATTTTGGATGATGCTACAATACTATGAGCTTGATGGATATCCACGGATTGGATCATCTGATTAAGTATACTTTCTATCTCCGAAAGCGTCACAGGTAATAAAACTTTATTTTTTACCTGCCATTTTTTACCTCCATTTTCTTTAAAGTTAATCACCAGGGATAACGGCGGGCTTTTCATGGATTTGATAAATCCATGTGGTGTGCCAGGAGGGAAATAGAGTAAAGCACCCCGTCTTACAGCAATAGGTTCACCGTTATAAGTCTGAATTCCCTGACCTCTTAAATACAGAAGAAATTGGGAATAAGTATGTTCATGTTCTTCAACCAAGTCGCTTTTGGGGGTGTGCCGATGATGGGCGACTCTCAGGATGGAATAGCCTGGAATTGAAATTCGTAGGTTTTCCAAAAAGATGGGTTGAAA
>Ga0233432_10005266_pt1 | contig 11285 bp, 10 predicted proteins | sample SI_122_August201_6_FD_179870 | JGI IMG/M metagenome (GOLD analysis project Ga0233432, IMG submission 179870) | Seawater microbial communities from Saanich Inlet, British Columbia, Canada - SI_122_August2016_10_MG | ecosystem: Environmental > Aquatic > Marine > Inlet | place: Canada: British...
TTATCCAGAAGAGTGAATAGTGCATCTTCTGGATTAATCCGTCGCTTAGCTGCTTGCTGATTATTCAGCTTTTGCCTTGGCTTTGGCCTTGGCTTTAGCTTTAGGCTCTGCTTTAGCTTTGGCTTTGGCTTTTGCTTTAGGCTCAGCTTTGGCTTTTGCTTTAGGCTCAGCTTTGGCTTTGGCTTTTGCTTTAGGCTCAGCTTTTGCTTTAGGCTCAGCTTTTGCTTTAGCTTTAGCCTTGGGTGCAGCTTTTTCTTTTGCTTCAGTTGCCGGCTCTTCGGATTTTGCCGCGCTTTCCTCAACAGCTTCTACTTTTGTCTCTTCTTCAACCTGTGGTTCAGCGACTTCTGCGACTGCTTCAAGCTCTTCTGCAGTTTCATCAGCCTTGTCTTCCACTTTATTAACCTTGGTTTTGGCTTTAGCTTTTACCTTGATTTTCGAATCTGCATCATTTTCGTCTAATTCAACGAATTCGCCTTTCTTGGCTTCTGCGTCCGATACCGCTTTACCATGGCCTTCTACACATGCATCTGCCAAAGCCGTGACAAAAAGACTGATTGCACGGATTGCATCGTCATTACCCGGAATAACAACATCAATACCATCTGGATTGCTGTTGGTGTCCACAATACCAATGACGGGAATACCCAGTTTATTCGCTTCAGTGATGGCAATACGCTCATGATCCACATCGATTACGAAAAGTGCATCTGGCAAACCGCCCATATCTTTAATACCACCGATGCTTTTTTCCAGCTTTTCCTGTGCACGACGACGCATCAATGCTTCTTTTTTGGTTAACCTTTCAAAGGTGCCATCAGTTGACTGAATTTCAAGATCTTTCAATTTTTTAACGGAAGCACGGATGGTTTTATAGTTAGTCAACATACCGCCCGGCCAACGGTTATCTACATAGGGCATGGAAGCACGACTGGCTTCAGTTTTGATGATTTTACTTGCCGCACGCTTGGTACCAACAAAAAGTACTTTTTGCTTGCGCTCTGCCATGCGTCGGACCTGATCAAGGGCCTGATTAAGTGCTGGCAAGGTGTGTTCAAGATTGATGATATGGATTTTATTGCGAGCCCCAAAAATATATTGATCCATTTTTGGGTTCCAGTAGCGGCTTTGGTGTCCAAAATGCACACCAGCCTGCAACATTTCTTTCATGCTTACAGAGGTCATATTATGTCCTTGGGTTAAGCCTCCATACATCCTTCGAAACTAACCTGCAATCTGTTGGTAATCAAATAGCAATTAATTGATAACTAATTGATAGTTAACAGATTTGTGGCACCCAGCTCAAAGTGTTGATGTATGTGTGACAATTTTAGTTAAGTTAAATTGACAGGATTATCCTGCTTCAGTCTCTCCCATCAGGGAAAAACGTGCGGCTTTATACCATAAAGGTAGAGCAACTTAAAGATTATCTCTAAATTTCCAACAGTCTAAGTCGTTCAATTTGATAGCAAAGTTCTACCCAACCAGCCCGGCAGGAAAAATATATTGCTTAAAGTGCTCTCTAATCTCAATGGTTAATTCCTTTGTGTCTCCCTTTCAAATAAAATAGCGGTTTTTTGCCCCATACTCATCATGGCTGTAACAATCAAAACTGCTGAAGAAGTTGCCCTAATGCGCGAAGCCGGCCGGCTCGCGGCTGAAGTGCTGGAAATGATAGAACCCTACGTGACCACCGGAATCAGTACCGGCGAGCTCGACCGGATATGTCATGACTATATAGTCAATGTCCAACAGGCGATCCCTGCGCCACTAAACTATAATGGTTTTCCTAAATCCATCTGCACTTCAGTCAATTATGTCATTTGTCATGGCATACCCAGTGATACCCAGTTACTCAAGCAGGGAGACATCATTAATATTGATATTACTGTCATTAAAGATGGTCTTCATGGAGACACCAGCAAGATGTTCCTGATCGGCGATGTTGCTCCTCATGCCGAAAAACTTGTGAGAATTACACAGGAATGCCTGTACAAGGCAATTGACATTGTTCGCCCGGGGATCACATTGGGAGATATAGGCCACATCATCCAGCAGTACGCAGAATCCAATCACTATTCAGTCGTCAGGGAGTATTGCGGGCATGGTATCGGACGCATATTTCATGAAGAGCCACAGGTGCTCCACTACGGCACTCCCAACTCGGGCTTAAAAATTGAGGAAGGAATGACTTTTACTATTGAGCCCATGATCAATGCCGGCACCAGGCATACCAAGCTCTCCCGGAAAGATGGCTGGACAGTGACTACAAGAGACCGTCGTCTTTCCGCCCAGTGGGAGCACACCCTGGCAGTAACAGGAGATGGCTGCGAAGTTTTAACTCGCCGCAAGGAAGAGCAGTTTTAAATTGGATACAGCGACTCAGAAAATTCCTCTTTCCCGAACCCGAAAAAAACTTTTCAATTTTGCAGAATTCAGCAAAAACCTGGCTAACAGTAGCTCACCAATTACCTGCTACCGGGAAGCTGTAAAAAGTGCTCGTGTAATTCTTGACGAGAACTTCACGCAGAAAAAAAATATTGAAGGGATTATTCAGGATCTGGCCTGGTTTATAGACCAGTTATTATGTTTTGCCTGGGAACAATATGACTGGAAAGACGCAAACGACATCAGCCTGATTGCTGTAGGTGGTTATGGCAGAGGGGAATTACACCCCTATTCTGACATCGACATTCAGATATTGCTGACAAAAAACGACAAGGCAAAATATAAAACCGATATTGAACATTTCCTGACGTTTCTCTGGGATATCGACCTGGAAATTGGACAGAGTGTCCGCTCTATCAAGGAAAACCAGCAAGAAGCTGCGCGCGACATTACCGTTGCAACTGCCCTTATTGAATCCAGAACCCTGTTTGGTAATCCCGAGTTACTGGACACAGTCATATCTCAAATTGATAGAAAAAAAGTCTGGAAGCCCGAAAAGTTTTTTAAAGCAAAAAAAGAAGAACAAATAAACCGTCATCGAAAACAGAATGATGTCGAATACGCATTGGAACCAAACCTGAAAGAAGCACCAGGCGGGCTCCGTGATATCCAGACTATTGGCTGGATATCAAAACGCCATTTCGGCGCATCTGACTTTCTTGATCTGGTGGAGCGAAACTTTCTAGAAGAAAACGAATACAAGGACCTGATCAAGGGAAGAGATTTTCTTTGGAAAGTTCGATATGGCCTGCACATGATCAATGGTCGTAGAGAAGACAGGTTATTGTTTGAGCATCAGCGAACTCTGGCAGAAATCTTTGGCTACAAAGATGACAAAAGCAGCCTCGCCATAGAAAAACTGATGAAAGAGTATTACCGCAATGTACAGACACTTCGGGAGCTCAATGATGTATTGCTGCAATTATTCGACGAGGAAATAATTCGCTCAAAGGAAAGAGCCAAAATAAAGCCAATCAATAATCGCTTCCAGATCAGAAATAACTATATTGAAGTCACCAATAAACGAGTTTTCGAAAGAACCCCTTTTGCCCTGATTGAAATTTTTGTGCTGCTGGCTCAAAACAAAAATAATTTAGGCATTCGTGCAAAAACAATCAGGCTGATAAGAAACAGTCGTCATCTGATTGATAATGAATACCGGCGTGATATACGCAATATCTCCATGTTTATGGAGCTCCTGCGTTCTCCTTACCTGATGGTAGGACGCCTTCGGCAAATGAAACGTTACGGGATTCTCGCTGCTTACCTGCCTGAATTTGGACGCATTATCGGCCAGATGCAACACGACCTTTTCCACATCTATACCGTGGATGACCACACTCTTCAGGTGATGGAAAACATGCGTCGCTTCAGACTACCTCTTGCTGAAGAAAATTTTCCTGTTGCTGCTGCCTTGTTTCATCGACTGCCTAAAATTGAATTACTCTATATCGCCGGGCTTTTCCATGATATTGCCAAAGGGCGCGGCGGTGACCATTCCGTTCTGGGTAGAAAAGATGCAGAATCTTTTTGCCGCAGACACCGCCTTGGAAAATGGGACACAGACCTGGTCGGTTGGTTGGTGGCGCATCACCTCACCATGTCCAGTGTTGCCCAACGTGAAGATATTCAGGACCCTGAAGTAGTGAAAAAATTTGCCCTCAATGTTGGCGACCAAACCAGACTTGATTACCTGTATGTGCTCACGGTTGCCGACATCAATGGCACCAATTCAACTCTCTGGAACACCTGGCGCGCTTCTCTTTTAAGAAGCCTGTATCAGCTAACCAAGCGTGCGCTCAGTCAGGGACTGGAAGAAACAGTGGGCAAAGCTGAACTGATCAGGGAAAACCAGCTTGCAGCGATTGAATTACTGGAATCCTCAGGATTTTCTGGCAAGCAAGCCAGGGATGTCTGGAACAGTCCCAGCGAAGATTATTTTCTACACGAAAAACCAAAAGATATTGCCTGGCAAACCATCGCTATTGCCAGTCATAAAAGTAATGTCGACCCACTTATTCTTATCAAGAACAATACAGAGAATCGTAACGAAGGTGCCACCCAGATTTTTATTTATAAGCAAAATTCACACTTTCTGTTTGCCAATATTGCCACGGCTCTGGATCGTTTGAATTTAAATATTCAGGATGCCCGCATCTATACCACTGACAGCGATTTTTCCATGACCTCTTTTATGGTGCTTGAAAGCAACGGTCAGCCCATCGGAAAAAATCCTCAGCGCATGGAAGAAATCAATAAAACACTTAACGACTATGTGAGCTCCTCCTCAGCCATTAAACCTGCCGAGAAACAACGCGCTTCCAGAGCGCACCGTCAATTTACCCGCAGTACCGAAACTACGCTGAGCAATCATCAACATACGCCCCACTCCGTTTTGGAAGTATTGTGTCCTGACCGGCCAGGCCTGCTGGCAAAAGTCGCCGGCATTTTTGTTGAAATGAATATCACCTTGCACAATGCGAAGATCACCACGCTTGGTGAAAATGTAGAAGATGTATTTTTTATCACCGACAGTGACAACAATCGCATCGAGGATGGTCACATCGGGCAATTACTTCAGGATGAAATCAAGAAACACCTGGATGCAGAAATAGCTCGCTAATTCACAGGAATGACTAACAATAAAAGGAATCATCTATGACAACGCTTTACGGTATTAGTAACTGTGACACCATCAAGAAAGCCAAAGACTGGCTTGAAAACAATGGTGTCGATTACTCTTTTCACGATTATAGAAATGCCGGGATCGATGCTGCAACACTTCAGCTTTGGTGCAAAGATTTTGGATTTGAAGCATTGCTTAACCGGCGTAGCACTACCTGGCGCAAGCTGGATGAAAGCGTCAAAAGTAATATTAATGAATCCAAGGCCATTGGCATCATGCAGGATAATCCTACAATTATTAAACGGCCTGTCCTTATCTCCGGCAAGATAAAGATTCTTGGCTTTAACGAAGCAGAATATAAAACCCTGCTATAATTCGTCCTTTTTTTGACTTGAACTTTTCGAACAAGACAATTAATTCATTAATTACAGGAATATTTCGCCATGTTTAGTTTTGCATTGGGTGTAGGCACCAAGGATTCTTCCGGAAACTATCTGGAAGTCTATTACCCGGACCCCTGGCTCAATCCTTCAGAGGAATTAATGGCGCCGCTTCTCAAAGCGCTGAATTATCAGGGTGGCAATCTGACCACGCAAATACCGTCTGTACAGGTATCCTTGCTCGCCACGCAAATCAAGGATGAAGAAGTGTCCAGACTTTTAGGCATTCTTCAGGAGCACCATGAACCGCTTGTCGCCGTAATTCTTGAGAGCGATGAAAAACCGCAAACGGTGCCAGAGGTATATCTGAAATTGCATCTTCTTTCCCATCGTCTGGTAAAACCGCATCAGGTCAATCTGGATGGCATGTTCGGATTGTTGCCCAATGTGGCATGGACAAACCGGGGTGCCATGGCGATAGAAGAACTTGCCATCAGGCAGATGGAAGCTCGTTTAAAAGATGAAACAATTGATGTCTTATCTGTCGACAAATTTCCGAAAATGACAAATTATGTCGTTCCAACCGGCGTTCGTATTGCTGATACTGCCAGAGTCAGGCTGGGTGCATACATTGGTGAAGGCACAACAATCATGCACGAGGGCTTTGTAAACTTTAATGCCGGAACCGAAGGGGCAGCCATGATTGAAGGTCGCATTTCCGCAGGGGTTTTTGTCGGTGAGCACAGCGACCTGGGTGGTGGCTGCAGCATCATGGGCACTCTTTCCGGTGGTGGAACTGAAGTTATCTCGGTGGGCAAAAACTGCCTGATTGGCGCCAATGCGGGACTTGGCTTTCCTCTTGGAGACCGCTGTATTATTGAAGCTGGCCTCTACATAACTGCGAACACCAAAGTCACGGTTATGGACAGCGAGTTAAATCCTGTCGAAGTTGTAAAAGCGCGGGAATTTTCGAGCAAAGATGATTTGTTATTCATCCGCAACTCCACGACCGGAGTTGTCGAATGCCGGACCAACAAAACCTCAATAGAATTAAATGCTGAACTGCACTCCCATAATTAACCAGTCCGCGAGCAGACGACTATGACGGCAACGCTGGAACTCACTTGCGACTTGATCAGCAGGTCATCAATCAGTCCTGCTGATGGTGGCTGCCAGGACTTGCTTTGTGCGCGCCTGGAAAAACTCGGATTTACCATTGAGTCGCTTCCCTTTGGCGAGGTCTCCAATTTCTGGGCAAGACGTGGTGATAGCTCCCCGCTGCTTTGTTTTGCCGGGCATACCGATGTAGTTCCACCGGGGAATCTTGAGCAATGGCAATCTGACCCTTTCAAGCCAGAAGTTCGCGACGGCCGACTTTTTGGTAGAGGGGCTGCTGATATGAAAGGCAGCCTTGCCGCCATGCTTACAGCTTGCGAACGTTTTATTGCTGAGAATCCTGATTTTTCTGGCAGCATTGCCTTTCTCGTTACCAGTGATGAGGAAAGTGTGGCGCTGGATGGTACCCGACGTGTCATTGAGGTCTTGCAAGGCCGAGATGAGAAAATTGATTATTGCATTGTTGGCGAACCCTCCAGTAGCGAGATGCTCGGTGATGTCGTCAGAAATGGCCGACGCGGCTCACTCAATGGCACCTTGACCGTGCATGGCACGGAAGGTCATGTTGCCTATCCTGATTTGGCAAGCAACCCGATACACCGATTTATGCCTGCTCTTGCAGCCTTGTGTGAAGTTGAATGGGACCAGGGTAATGAATATTTTCCTCCGACCAGCTTTCAGATATCTAATATCCATGCCGGTGAAGGCACCAATAATGTTATTCCCGGCGAGATGCATGCCTTGTTTAATTTCCGCTTTTCTTCAGAACTAAGTGCAGAGCAACTTCAGGAAAGGACAGAAGCATTACTCAACCAGCATTATTCTGATTATTCTCTGGAATGGCAGTTATCCGGAAATCCATTTATTACCTCAGAAGGGGTACTGACCGGAGCGGTAAAAGAAGCCATCAAGGAAGTCACTGGTGTAGAAACTTTACTTTCAACAGGTGGCGGTACCAGTGACGGCCGCTTTATTGCCCCCACTGGTACACAAGTGGTGGAAGTGGGTCCATGTAACCGAAGCATTCATAAAGTGAATGAAGAAGTACTCGTAGAGGATCTCGATAAGCTGTCCCGAATATTCGAAGCTATCCTGGGGCGAATTCTTGCCTGAAGCCTTTACCCGGCAATACTAAGGACCATTATTGACTGCCAGCCTGGGCCGTTAAATACACCTGAAAATGACAAGCCTTGCCGGGTACCTGGAATTCAGGCCTGGGACTGGCCTGTTTCATTGCTTTTGGCTTGGCCTTTCCCGGCCTTTTCAGAACCACTCTTTTCCCGGCAGTGCGTAATGCCATATCAAGCATTTCCGCGACATTGTCATTGGCAGGCAGTAGTTTCTGCATCAGTGCCATATCCTTTTTAACCTTGGCGGACTTTTCTCTGGCAGGAAACATTGGATCCAGATAAATTACATCCGGTTTTATTGCTGATTTCTCGATCCCTTTTAAATGGCTAATGACATCGGTAAAATGCAGCGTCATTCTTTGCAGGTAGGATTTTTGAAGTGGATCGGCGGAATTTATACCCCGCTTGAGCCCATCATTGAGCAAGGCTGCCATAATCGGTGATTTTTCCACCATACTTACCTGGCAGCCCATGGCTGCCATGATATAGGCATCGGTACCAAGCCCTGCTGTCCCATCAAGAATGTGCAAAGGTAGGGAGTACTTATCCATGCCTATGGCTTTTAATAAGCCCTCGGAACGTTTTGAAGTATTGAGTCGATACTGTAAGGAGTCACTGCTAAAATGTATTTGCGTTGGAGAAGCAGATTTATTGCCAGAACAACTGATTGAAAGGCCTCCCTCGGCGCAATGGAGTATTAAACCTGAGTAATTTTCAGGGACGGCTTCATTGTCAAGGAACACACGTAAATCTTTGATATTTAAGTATTCATCAAGCAAGGAAATGTCTACTGGGTCACGCTTTTGGATGATTAGCTGCATTAACATTTGCTCAGGTAGAGTTCAAAAGACTCTCTATTCCTATAAACTACTTTAATAATATATTATAAATCATTGAATATAATAATAAAATTTAATTTATCACTATATTAATGAATACAGGACTCGCCAAAAAAGCAAAGATTAATATCTTGCCACCTGTTGATACCGGAGAGAAACTACTTTTCCGCGTATATGATAATGCGGCGCCCATCGGCTATGCGCGACTGAAAAAAGTCATCTCGCGGGTAAAAAGACCTGAAAATATTATCGACATGTTTAACCCGGATGCCTACTCATCCTATGAGTTGAAAATGATCGAAATTTCACAAAATTATCGACACCGTGGCCTGGGCACATCGCTTCTCCAGGAAGTTATTCAATATTGCCGCAATAGCAATATCATACGACTGACTGGCAAAATCAAAGGTGACTCACGCACTCTGCGTAACTGGTACAGCAATAATGGCTTTCAGGTCAGCAGCGATGACCTTATCGAAATACTCCCTCTAGCCAGTTAGGCAGCTGTTAAGTTGCCCTACCTAGCTTGGGCAACACGAAAAACCTGTAGATTTTCAACTAAGCCACCCTCTTCTACCGTGCTTTGAGCCCCTGATTGTACTTAATAAACTAAGCAGGTAATGTACCCTCATCCTGTTTAAAACAAACCCCGATTGGATGTTCTATGGATTGGTTTACCACCCTACCACCCTTGCTGGCTATCGTGGTAGCCATCTGGAAGCGGGAAGTTATCCTGGCATTAACAGTCGCGCTTTTTAGCGCTGAATTTCTCCTCGCCTCATTTAATCCCTTATCGGCATTCACCGGCAGCATTGCTCGCATAAGCGGAATATTCAGCTCAAGCGATAATACCGAAATCTTGCTGTTCAGCCTGCTTATTGGTGCCTTGCTTGCCCTGGTCAGGAACAGCGGCGGGGTTATTGCCTTCGTTGAGATTCTGCTGACCCGCAACATAGCCAGATCGCCTCGCTCTACCGGCATTCTAACGACCTTGCTTGGCATCGTCATTTTCATCGAAAGCTACCTGAGCGTGCTTGCCTCGGGAATTTTTGCACAGAGCCTGTTTGATCGCTTCAAAATGAGCCGTGCTCGCCTGGCCTATATTATTGATTCAACCTGCTCGCCAGTGAGTGTGCTGATTTTACTCAACGGCTGGGGCGCCTACATTCTTGGACTACTGGACGGATATGGTCTGGAAAACCCTATGGCAGTGATGCTTGGCAGCATTCCCCTGAATATGTATGCAATCTTTACTCTATTGATCGTTTTTTATACTTGCTGGACCAATAAGGTCATGTTTACCCTGGCCACCCACGAGAAAAAGATGGAGACACATACAGATTATTCACCAAAGCATCCTCCGGGAAAGGCACGTTACTTTATTGTCCCTATTCTCACTCTGATTATCAGCTTTACCGGCTTCATGATTTACACTGGCAAGGGCAGCATGATTGCCGGTTCAGGATCAAGCTCCGTACTGTATGCCGTAGTACTTGCCATTATTACTGCCCTGCTTTTGTTAAGCATAGACAAAAAATATTCCCTCCCTGAGCTTACAGAAATTTGTTTTAAAGGGATGGGAGAATTACTTCCAGCTGTCGCGATAATCCTGCTGGCATTTTCTCTGGGTAGTAGCATGCAGGCGCTGGGAACAGGACCATTTATTGCCGGACTTATTTCCGACACCTTGCCTTTGTGGGGAATTGCCCCGGTAGTATTTATCACCGCCGGCATTATTTCATTCACAACGGGTACCTCCTGGGGCACCTTTGGCATTTTGCTTCCTGTGGCTATCCCGGTCGCCATTGGTAGCGAGCTGTCTCCGTCCTTACTGTTGGCGGCTGTGCTTGGCGGGGGAGTTTTTGGCGACCACTGCTCGCCGATTTCTGATTCCACTGTACTCGCCTCATTGGCATCCGGCTGCAATCATCTGGATCATGTCCGCACACAACTACCCTATGCCCTGTTGGCTGCAGGCTTGTCCTTGCCCTTTCTTATCATTTTTAGCCTGTAAATAATTTCATTCACCACAAGGATGAACTCAAGCCCTATTCATATTAGTATCCCTGTCTGAATCAGCGGAGAGTCACACATGGCGCAATTAAACATTAACGGTATAGAAATTGAGGTTGATGCTTCTGCAGATACACCTTTGTTGTATGTACTGAGCGATGAATTACAGTTAAAAGGTTCTCGCTTCGGTTGCGGCCTGGCCCAATGCGGCTCCTGCTCTGTGCTTGTCGATGGGGTGGAAACCCGGGCTTGCATAACACCCATATCTGCACTGGCGAACAAGACTATTACGACGCTGGAAGGCATCACGGCGTTTTATGCCGCGGCTACCGGCCAACAACAAATTCCACAACGCATGCCTTTGCAGGATGCCCTGATTGACGAACAGGCATTGCAATGCGGCTATTGTTATAACGGCATGATCATCAAGGGCACCGAGCTGTTATTGGAAAATCCCAATCCCAGTGAAGCGGAAATTCGTAGCGCAATGAATGGTCACTTATGTCGCTGCGGCACCTATCCAAAAATAATCAGCGCTATAAAAAAAGCCTCAGCCGTGATGCGTTCAGCAGCAATAGTTTCCCCTGCCAACAAGGAGGAGCAGGCATGAAAAACAAACATACCTTGTTGCCAATTAAACGCAGAGACTTGTTAAAAGCCGGTGGCGCGCTGGTCATTAATTTTGGCTTTATAAAATCCAGTACTGCGCAAATGGCTGGCCCGCCCGACCCCG
>Ga0233432_10005269_pt1 | contig 11276 bp, 7 predicted proteins | sample SI_122_August201_6_FD_179870 | JGI IMG/M metagenome (GOLD analysis project Ga0233432, IMG submission 179870) | Seawater microbial communities from Saanich Inlet, British Columbia, Canada - SI_122_August2016_10_MG | ecosystem: Environmental > Aquatic > Marine > Inlet | place: Canada: British...
ACTGGCATTCTCCCGACCAGACCTGCTCGTTGAAAAAATTGTGGAAGACACCCAATTCAGGGACCTCTTCAAAAATAGAGCAGGTGAAATCGACGAGGACCGCATGGAGAACTTAGAAGAGTTCATGGCCTTTGCTAAAGACTACAGCAACAAACACCCCGGTGCACACCTAACAGGTTTTCTCGAAGAGATCGCTCTCATCGGCGATAAAAAAACAGAGGAAGACCAGCTCGAGAGTGACAAAGTCACCCTCATGACCCTTCACGCCTCAAAAGGTTTAGAGTACCCCATCGTTCTTTTTGCCGGACTCGACGAAGGGCTTCTCCCACACTCACGCACTCTCATCGAAGGCGACCCCCTTGCCATCGAAGAAGAGCGTCGCCTCACCTACGTTGGCATCACCAGAGCAGAAGAAGAACTCTACCTTTTCACCGCTCGAGAAAGAATGGGGTTTAAAGGCCCAGCCCCAAGTAAGCCATCTCGCTTCATCTCTGAATTTGAAGGAGATCACCTCGTCACCAATCGCTACGGACGCGACCTCCAACCAAGACAATGGACCTCTCCTTTCCAATCCGCCAAAGCCAGAAGCGAACGCCCATTACAAAAAGGGTCCATCGTTCAGCATGAACGCCATGGAAAAGGCTTAGTGATGGACCTCAAGGGAGAAGGCGTAGAGCATAAAGCCCGTGTCTTTTTCAATAAGCAGGGAGAGAAATGGGTCTCCCTCGAGTACGAAACCTTAACCGTCTTATAAGAGGCTAAACATGATCACTTCTGTCAAACACCAAAGTTCATTCGACTCTACGGCTCAACTCACCGTCCTCCTCGTTCAAGGCGATGACCTCAAAGGTAAAAAAGGAACCACTTTAGAACAAGACAGTGGCTTCGCCTGGTTGAAACTGGCCAAAGCCCAAGACTTTGAAGGTCAATCTGGCCAAGAGTTCCATTGCCAAGGAGAACGCCACCTGCTCATCTTGGGTTTAGGAGAGAGCAAAGAACTCGATTCTGAGGCGTGTATGGCTCTTGGAGCCAAAGTCACCAAATGCGCTCAAAAAATAAAAGCCAGCAGCATCCAAATCAACGCATTGTCAAATCTTAGCTCGGGAGTGTCGGTTCAATCCTTCCTCACAGGAGCTCATCTTGGGTTTTATAAATTCGATAAATACAAAAAGAAAGATGATCAAACCAAAGCTGTCAAAGTTCGACTTTCCCTCATCATCGACAACCCCAAAGGCTTGCCGGCTCTATCTCAAAGAGCCAAGGTCCTAGCCAAGGCGATCTCTCGAGCACGTGATTGGGTGAACGAACCCGGCAACAAGTTGCCACCCAAAGCCTTAGCCCTAGAAGCCAAAAAACTAGCGAAAGAACATGGCCTCCAAGCCAAAATCATCGAGGGCAAAGACCTGATCAAAGAGAACATGAATCTCTTTCTCTCGGTTGCCCACGGCTCCACCAAAAACCCTCCGGCCTTCATTCACCTCAGTTATAAACCCAAAGCCAAAAGCAGTCGAAAAGTTTTTCTCGTCGGCAAGGGAGTGATGTTTGACACAGGAGGCATCAGCCTCAAGCCCTCTGGTTCAATGATGACCATGAAGATGGACATGGGCGGCGCCAGCGCTGTCTTGGCCACCATTGCTGCTTTGGCTGAACTCAAGGCCAAAGTCGAAGTTCACGCGATCGTAGCGGCCACTGAAAACATGCCCGATGGCGATGCGACCCGCCCCGGTGATATCGTCACCGGACGCAACGGAACGACCGTCGAGATACTCAACACCGACGCTGAGGGACGCCTCACCCTAGCCGACGCCCTCACCTACTCTGTCGACAAAGGAGCCACAGAGATCATCGACCTCGCCACGCTCACTGGCGCCTGCATCACAGCCTTAGGCGAACAAACAGCCGCCCTTTACAGTGATCATGAAGAGCTTCGCCAAGGACTCCTCGACGCTTCTGATCGAGGTGGAGAGCAACTCTGGCACATGCCCCTCAACCCCAGCTTAAAAAAGAAGATCAAAAGCCCTGTAGCCGACCTCAAGAATATTGGCGGAGGTGGCGGAGGCTCCATCACGGCTGCTCTTTTTCTTCAGGAGTTTACTGAAAATGTACCTTGGGCTCACCTAGATATAGCTGGCCCTGCTTTCGGAGATGAGGAACGAGGCCATATCTCTAAAGGTGGTCGAGGTTTTGGTGTCGGCACTCTAGTTGAGTACCTCTGCCCTACCCCAAAAGATTAAGCCTGAGCTGACGAACCCAGTCACACTCGGCGATCAATCATCTTTCACACTTTAACCCAAACAGCAAATGCTCCGAAAGACTCATTTTTCGTGCGCCCTCGTCAGTTGGTTTTCTGAAAGTCTTGAGCAAAAGATGAGTCAATTGCTCCTCAAGGCATGATCACGCTGAAAAAGTCAATCAATAGCAGGCAGGACTAAGGCCCCATGGAGGAAACACCAGGTTCCTACGAGCAGCGCTTTGCTGGTATGTCTCGCTTATTGGGTGACAAAAAAGCTGAGGTTTTACGCCAGTCCCACGTTGCCGTCGTTGGTATCGGTGGCGTCGGGAGTTGGGCCGTTGAGTCTTTAGCACGCTCGGGAATAGGCACCATCACAATGATCGACTGGGACGATGTTTGCTACAGTAACGTCAACCGGCAGGTCCACGCTCTCGATGGCAGTATTGGAAAGTCAAAGGTCGACGTTATGGCCGATCGAATCAAAAGCATCCAGCCTGGCATCAAGGTGAATGCCCTGCGTGAGTTTTTCACCGAAGAAAGTCGAGAAGAAACCCTCTCCATGGGGTTTGACGTGGTCATTGATGCCATTGATAAGCTGACACCAAAATGTTGGTTGATTGCTGGGTGTCGCAGAGCCAATATCCCCGTCATCGCTATCGGTGCGGCCGGAGGCTCCGTCGATCCAACTCGTATCGTCGTAGCTGACCTCAATCGCTCCCATAGCGACCCACTTCTAGCCCAAGTGAGAGCCAAGTTGAAGAAGGATTTCGGTTTTACCAAAAACCCCAAAGGCCGGTTCAAAGTTGAATGCGTCTTCTCTAGCGAACACAAAGTTTTCCCCCAAGGCGATGGAACCGTTTGTACTAAAAATGGCCCTCACCAAGAAGGAGCTAACCTCGGGTGCGACTTTGGCTATGGCAGTGCCTCTTGGATCACGGGTACGTTTGCCTTCATGGCTGTCTCCAGAGTTATTCGGCGACTCACCTTTCACATCGACAACACCCCCTCTTCCACCTAAGGAACTTCATGCGCATCGAACACCTAGCCTTCAATGTCAAAGAGGCCCCAGCCATGATTTCATGGTACCAAGAGCACTTGGGCATGCCCATCCATTTCAAATCAGAGTCACCGGTTTACGTGGCTTTCTTGGGTGAAGCCCCAGGCATCATGGAGATTTACAACAACCCCGAGAAACCCTACCTCGATTTTAAATCCCTACACCAGTCAGCTTTTCACTTAGCCTTTGTCAGTCTAGACCTCAAAGCTGATATTGAACGATTAGAAAAGGCAGGCGCCACCTTGATTGATGATGACGGCATGGACAAAGATGGCTATGGCACGCCATTTTTACGCTGCCCTTTTGGTTTGCCCATCCAGCTCTGCCGCAGAAGAACTCCCATCGACGGAAACTAAAACCTCTTCCTTCTCGACTGACTCAAGAAGCCAGTCGCACCAAGCCGAAGCCCTTAAGTTGGCTGATCTTCAGCCGGCCCTTCTTGGAAGGGTGGTCCGGCCTCTTTCTCTCCCTCAATACGGTCACTTTCATCTTGATGAAACTCATCGAGAAAGTGCTTGGCTTTATCGAGGTGGCTATGATTACCGACCAAAACCAACAAGTCATTAGCTTCAAACGTGAGGCCTTTTGATTCAGTAAAATACTTGTGGCCTCTGACCACGCTGATCACCGCCACTTGGCATTGCCCTTCGAGGTTCAGCGCCTGATAATTCATACCAACCAACCTTGAATGGTCCATGACCAAGTAGGTGAACGTTGTCGATTTAGCCAAATAGTTGTAATACTCTTTCATACTCGACTGATTGGCCTCAATGCCTCGAAACATCCCATAGCCTTCAACGCGGGCCATCTCAATGTACTGAGAGATTAAATTATCCGGCAAACCAAATTCATTTAGTATCCGTGAAAACAATTCCACCGTGGCCTCAAACTCAGATGAGATCACTCGGTTCACGCCAATACTCAAGTAATCAACAACATCTTGGGTCGAACCCGACATCACTAAAATGTAAATGCCCTTGTTGTCATTGCGAGCCTGAAGGCTCGCCGATTTGATCATCTGCGCACTTCCACTGGTAAAGACCACCGCCCTTGCGTATTTCATGGCGCTCAGTTCTTGGATCGTCTTTTTAGAGAGGTCACCAAAGTGGGCTTTAAACCCTTTGGCTGCAGCAGCACTAATGGCCTCATGGTCTCGGTCGACAATGATGAAAGGCACTCGAGTTTCCGTTAAGATTCTAGCTAAGTATTGTCCTATACTTCCATACCCGTAGATGATGACGTGATCTTGGATTGAAGGAGCTAAGCCTTTCAAATCGGGCAACTTGCTCATATCGATGTTGATGATCCTCTTTGCCAAAGTGAGAGAAAGCGGCATCCAAAATGGCGTGAGCAACATGCTCAAAATGGCACAGGCCAGAAAAGCCTGAAAGTCATGCTCGGGAATCGTTTTTGAGCCGATATAAGAACCTAAAATAACAAAACTAAACTCCCCGACTTGGGTCAGTCGAACTCCACTGACCACCGAACGGTACCAAGAGCGTTCAACAATCCAAATGGAAAATACGTTGAGCAAACCTTTCGTGCTCAAAATCAAAATGGTGATGCCAATGAGAGGGAAAAAGTTTTGTCCCAGAAAATCAACTTGAAGCATCATCCCAATGGAGATGAAAAATAGACTGGAGAAGAAATCTCGAAAGGGAAGGATGTCAGGAATCAAATCGTGGCTGTACTCAGACTCCGACAAAATCAGGCCGACGATGAAGGCCCCCATGGCAAGGGAGATCCCAAACTCCTGAGCACCCCAGGCCCCCACCATGCAAATCAAGATGATCAACAAGAGAAGCATCTCCCGGTCTCCCAATTTCACGAAAGCTTTGAGCAATCGTGGAACCAAAAGTTTTGCCCCCAAAAAGATGGCTCCAATTCCAATGGCAGACTTAAACATCACCCACCCTAACCTGCTGAGCTGAAGCTCTTCCACTCCAGCCAAAAAAGGAGCCAAAAGCATGAGGGGGATCACCAGAAGGTCCTGAAAAAGAAGGATACCTGCTGAGATCTGCCCATGATAGGTGTCGAGCTCGTTGCGGTCAGTGTATGACTTTAAGACGATCGCCGTTGAGCTGATGCTCAAGAGAGTGGCAAAAAACATCGCCTGGAGCAGAGGCATGCCCCACAAGAGAGCGCCCAAGGTGAAAACCGTTGAGTTTAGAAAAAATTGACCAGCACCACTGCCCACCACCGTTTTTAGGTTTTTAATGAGGGTTGAGAGCGAGAGCTCCATTCCAATGGTGAAAAGGAGTAACACAATCCCAATCTCCGATAGAACTTCTATATAGTGTACCTCGGTGATCCAGCCAAAAGCATGAGGCCCAATGATTATTCCGGTGAGCAAATACCCAATCACCGCCGGGCATTTCAACCGGTGAAAGATGTAGGAGATAGGAAGGGTCAGCGAAAAGATGATGACCAGGCTTCCCAGGATGGGAATATCGTGCAAACTTGGGTTCTTATCCGTAGAATTTCACCATATTTCAAGGGCCGAGTCGACAAGAACTCCCGTGAAAACCAGCCCAAAGAATCTATTCATTTTTTTGGTTTTAAATTGCCCCACCCCCCTATTGTGCACGGACCGATCGAAGCATGACGGAGAAGGCATGAAAATACACGAGTACCAAGGCAAAGATCTATTCAAGGACTTTGGCATTCCCATCCAGGACGGAGTCATCATTGATGACCTTGCTGAACTGGACAAAGCCCTCGACCAAGTCGAAAAAGACATGGGTGCCTCCCAGTTCGTCATCAAAGCCCAAGTGCACGCAGGTGGTCGTGGAAAAGGTGGTGGCGTCAAATTCTGCCCAGATCGCGCATCAGCGGTCGAGCACGCCAACAACATTCTAGGAATGCAACTCATTACCCCTCAAACCGGCGCCGAAGGCATCAAGGTACGAAAAATCATGGTCGGAGAGGCCATCGATATCGCCAAGGAATACTACGTTGCGATCACCCTAGACCGCTCTGCTGACAAGGACGTCGTGATGGTTTCTACAGAAGGTGGTGTTGAGATTGAAGAAGTTGCGGCGGCAACTCCCGAAAAGATCATTCGAGAAATCGTCGAGCCTCGTTTTGGCCTTCAGTCTTACCAAGCCAGAAACCTGGCCTCAGCCCTCGGCCTCGAAGGCGATGCTCTTAAAAGCTGCATCAAGCTACTGATGAACCTCTACAAGTGCTATGAAGCCACGGACTCCTCCATCGTTGAGATCAATCCATTGGTTCTCACCGACCAAGGTCAAGTTCTAGCCCTCGATGGCAAAGTTAACATCGACGACAATGCCCTATATCGACAAAAAGCGGTCGCAGAAATGCGTGATCTACACGAAGAAGATCCAGCTGAAGTCGAAGCCAGTAAATCAAATCTCAGCTTCATCAAACTCGATGGCAACGTTGGCTGCATGGTCAATGGAGCTGGACTAGCTATGGCCACGATGGATATCATCAAACTCCATGGTGGCGACCCAGCCAATTTCCTCGACGTTGGGGGTGGAGCTAGTGTCGAAACCGTTCGTAACGCCTTCAAAATCATCACCTCAGATGCCAATGTTAAGGCCATCTTGATCAACATTTTTGGTGGAATCGTTCGCTGTGACCGAGTTGCCGGAGGCATCATCGAAGCCGTCAAAACCATGGACGATCTAAATGTTCCTGTTGTCGTAAGACTCGCTGGAACCAATGCCGAGGAGGCCAAAGAAATGCTGGCCAACTCCGACGTGGACATCATCCCCGCCACCAATCTGGCCGAAGCCGCCCAGAAAGTCGTCGAAGCCGCTAAAGCCTAAGGAAGAAGGAGTAAAAAATGTCGATTCTCGTCAACAAAGATTCCAAAATCATCGTTCAGGGCATCACCGGCTCCGAAGGGAGCTTCCATGCGGGGCAATGCCACGAATACGGCGACAACGTCGTTGGTGGTGTTACGCCTGGAAAAGGGGGCCAAATGGCTCTCGATGGAAAAGTGCCTGTCTTCAACTCCTGCAAGGAGGCTCGCGAAGCTACTGGGGCCAATGTCTCATTAATCTTCGTTCCCCCTCCCTTTGCAGCTGACGCCATCAAAGAAGCAGCTAGCGCAGGCATTGAACTCATTGTGTGTATCACCGAGGGCATCCCCGTTGGAGACATGCGCGATGCTTACCAGTTCTTGAAAAGCACGAACTCACGCTTGGTTGGCCCCAACTGCCCAGGTCTTTTAACCCCAGGCGAAGCCAAGGTTGGTATCATGCCAGCTTTCATTGCCAACAAAGGGTCCATCGGCCTCATCTCTAAATCAGGTACGCTCACTTATGAGTCTGCTCACCAACTTGGTGAAGTTGGCCTTGGGCAAACCACCTGCGTTGGAATTGGTGGAGACCCCATCATCGGAACCAAAATGATCGATCTTCTCGAACTCTTCGAGGCCGATCCTGAAACCGAAGCCATCGTGATGATCGGAGAGATTGGCGGCTCTATGGAAATCGAAGCCGCTAGGTACATCAAAGACCATGTAAAAAAACCAGTCATTGGTTTCATCGCGGGTGAAACAGCACCTCCCGGACGCCGCATGGGACACGCCGGCGCCATCGTGAGTGGTGCTGACGAATCTGCTAAGGCCAAAAAAGCCATCATGCGTGAGTGTGGACTCCATGTCGTTGACTCACCAGCTGACATTGGCGTCACCGTGGCCAAGTGCCTTGGCAAAGGCTGATTTATAAAATTTAATAATCTAAAAGGCTCCGGTTTTCCGGGGCCTTTTTTTTTGCCATATTTCGAATGACACTCGACATCGAGCCTCACTCATTTTATCTTTAGCACAACACACAGCATTATCCGTCTCCACAAAAGGAACCCATCAAATGCCTAACATCTTTCCCGGCGCTGACGAATCAACCCCCTCCCTAGCTCAGTACTTTAGTTGGATCAATCACACCAACGAAGGTCCAACTGAAAAGCAAACCCTGGCCAACCTCGCCTTCTTCAAGTGGATGCATGAGGAATATGGGATGAAACTAGACATCTACGCCTTTGATGCCGGCGCTCTCGACGGATGCAAGTTCTACGGCTCTCTCGAATCAGAGCGCTTCAAACGACAGTTTCCAAACGGACTCAAGCCCATTGTCGATGCAGCAGCCAGTTTTGGATGTCGACTCGGCATCTGGGGAGGACCCGATGGCTTTGGAGATACTGAAGAAGAAGCCCGAGAAAGAATCCAAACTATGGTCAGCTTGTGCCGAGACCACAACTTTATGTTATTCAAATTTGATTCTGTTTGTGGCGCCCTACGCCCTGAGAAGGTAAAGTATTTCATTGAAATGATGACCGAGTGCCGCAAAGCCTCACCAGACCTCATCCTTCTCAATCACCGCCTAGAACTTGGAGAGGGCCTGCCTCACGCCACGACTTTCCTTTGGGAAGGCATGGAAATGTACACCGACGTCCACACAACCAACCCAGTTCCCGCAACTCACAATCGAGTCGGCGAGATCAGTCGAGGCCTACCACCAGAGCTCAAACGACTGACGGAAGACCATGGTGTCTGCATCTCATCCTGTGTAGACTTTTGGGAGGACTCCCTTATTCAACAAGCCTTCAACCGCGGTTTAATTTTAGCACCTGAAATCTACGGAAGCCCCTGGCTCCTAAGGGATGATGAATTCCCAAGGCTAGCACGAATCTACAACCTTCACCACCGCTACCGCACGATTTTGACCCAAGGGCAGATTCTCTCCAAAGATACCTACGGTGACGACGCCATCAGCCGAGGAGACGAGAAAACTCGTTTCCTTTCATTGAGAAACCTCACGTGGGAAATAAAAATGCTCCCTGTCACCCTCAACGACAGCATTGGTTTGGCCAAAGGCGATCACGTCGAACTCAGAAGAATGCACCCCTTCGAAGAAGTTCTTGGAACCTACTCATGGGGAGAAACCATTGAGGTCAGGGTCGAACCATTTCGTGCCTGCCTACTAATAGCCAGCACAAACAACATCGATGAAATCGGCTTCGAAGGTTGTTCGGGGGAAATCATCTGCGACTTGCCCCAAAAAGACGCCGAGCTTATCCTGTGGGGAGAACCAGGAACTGAAGTCAAAGCTCGAATCAATGCCAAAGGTTACTCTGGAGCCACCTTCGAAGGAGAACCCGCCAATGACCTCCTCAAAGAAGGCCTCACCATCACTTTCCCGGGTCAGACTCTGAATGATGACTACCACAGAAAACTTGGAGACATGGTATCTCTTCAAATACCCAGTGACCATGTCGCCATCTATGAAGCCACTTGCTTCTCAGCTGATAGTAATGCCTTTGAGGTTAGAGAGCTAGAGCGATCTGGTCCAACTCAACATCCCGCCGTCCAAAGCGCCAGAGAAGCTTTTTTTGAACAAGAACAATTCATCAAACGTGGGATTTGGGACAAAAACCTCTTCGACAACAATCCCGACACCTTTTTCTCTGTATGTCGGAGGTACCGAGACGTCAGAATTAGAAGAGGAGCTCTGCGAATCGACTTTGGCAAACCTATTCATATCGACCAACTCACCCTCCACACCCGTGACGACTACCAGATGCAACCTCTCAGAAACCACGAGGCCATCATGGCTGAAGTGTCTTCTGACCTCGTCACATGGCACCCCATTCAAGGTTTTGCCGAAGGTGATATTCAATTCAACTTTAATCTAGACCAACCTATTCAATACTTTCGTATGGGCCCTAGCCCCGACAGAATCAACGAAGTTCGTGGCTACCTCAATGGAAAAGCTTTGGTGAGAAGTGAATGGGAAGCCAGCAACCTCTTTTCTAAAAAGTTTTTAACTGAGTTTGCCTGGAGCTCCAAAGTCACCCTCGATGAAATTCACGAGGGCAGCTATCTTGTCGTTCCAGTTTTTGGCCCCCACGTCCCAGAGGCTGTTTATGCTGGAGCACGATGCGAAGGTCAGTATTTAGGTGCAGCAAGGAGAGCACCCAGCTATCCGGTCAACGCCTTTGAAGGCATCGCCCGACCGGGAGAAAATTACAGTTACTTCATTCCTCTCGATAAGTCACTTGAGGGCAAAAGTATCGACGTTTTCCTTCTAGGACTCGATCAATGCGCCAGCGAAGAGATCAAGAGTGAAGTTTGGGTCACCTCCCACCCTACCCCACATGTCAAAAAGAAGGTCACGCTCCTGCGCTGAATTTTTATTCACAATGAACGTTCTTTCCGATCGATCATTGTGACACTCTAAGCTGCTCATCGCTATGTGCGATTAATCGCACTCTCGAATCAAAATATTTTCTCGCCCTTTTTCACAGCAATCTCCTGAAGCTGATCGTGGGTATTTAGAAATACGATGCTCAGTCAATTGGGCGTCTTTGCATCTCACCGTTCAGTTTTTTTTTCAGATTCCCTACTAAGCTCCGAGATGATGGGTTTGGACATGGTTTTCTAAACACCCCCAACACTCAACTGCGATCCTATTTTATACCCACCGATGAGCTCAATTTTGCTCGATAGATCTCCAGAATTATACATCAGATCAATTAGCTTTTTGGTTCAGAACTAGATTTCATCAATTCACGCTCTCAACCTTCGCTTTATAAATGCTCTCAGGCCTTCATTATTTAACTTTTCAGCTGTAGCTCTCCTGCATATATTGAATCCATGAAGACTGTTCCCCCCAAAAAAGCACCTGGAAGAGATCGCAATCACATTTCCACCAAAAGCGATCTTCATTCATGAAAAGAAGTGATGGGTTTTTCCTCTCGAAGGAAAACATGGCATGCCTTTTTTTTGATAGAGAGTGGCTATGATCCCATCAAACGATTTCTATTGGACCCTCAGCTGAATTCCAAATCATCCACAATGAAGACCGAACGGCAAACACACCATGCCAAAAGGGATTGAGTCAGGTTCTTTCTGTAAAATACTGGGCAGCCCCTAATCTTTTGTTCAGAATGTAATCAGTTAGTCCTCATCTTCAACTTCTTTTTCTCCGATCTTTGGGAACCAACCTCGCATAGCGA
>Ga0233432_10005272_pt1 | contig 11274 bp, 10 predicted proteins | sample SI_122_August201_6_FD_179870 | JGI IMG/M metagenome (GOLD analysis project Ga0233432, IMG submission 179870) | Seawater microbial communities from Saanich Inlet, British Columbia, Canada - SI_122_August2016_10_MG | ecosystem: Environmental > Aquatic > Marine > Inlet | place: Canada: British...
AAATAAACTTTAAAACTTTAAAACTTTAAATTTAAAAATTATGAAAAAGTTAATTACAATTGCATGTGCATTTGCCTTTACTTTAAGTGTAAACGCACAAGACAACACACCTAAATCTGGTGACTGGTCTGTAGGAACAAATGCTGGACCTGTATTAGAGTATGTAGGTAACTTAATTAGTGGTGTTGCTACTTCACCTGACGTTGCTTTTGGTAGCGGTACAAGTATTTCTGGTAAATATTTTACCGATGACATGACAGCATGGAGAGGAACTGCTGATTTGTACTTTACTTCTGATTCTTTAGTTGATGAATCATTTAGACTAGGTTTATCTGCTGGTAAGGAAATGAGAAAAGGAACTGCTAATCTTCAAGGTTATTGGGGATACCAGGCTCATGTTCACATGGATAACGCTGGTGACGAAACAAACATGGAATTTGGTGCTGGCGCATTTCTAGGTGTTGAATATTTTGTTCGACCTAAAATGGGTATCGGTGCTGAATATGGTTACGGTTTACATTACCATGACTCTAATGTTGAATTAATGGGTGGAACAGGTAACTTAATGCTTAACCTGTACTTCTAGTTAACAAAATAAATACTTTTAAAAGGGAGCAATTTTGCTCCCTTTTTTTATTTAAAATGGTTATTTAAACTTTTTTAATGCACGATCCATTTGCCTTTTATCATCTTTCTGCTTTATATCTTCGCGCTTATCATGTAATTTCTTCCCTTTCGCTAAAGCAATTTCAATCTTCGCCCAACCCTTATCCGAGATATATAATTTTAATGGAACAAGAGTAATACCAACGTTTTGCAAATCAGAAGAGATTTTATTGATCTCCTTCTTATTAAGCAATAACTTTCGCAAACGTTTTGGCTCATGATTCATATATGAACCATACTGATATTCAGCAATATACATGCCTGTAATCCAAACTTCAGATTGCTGAACATAACAATATGCTTCTGCTAAATTTGCATTCCCAGTTCGTAATGATTTTATTTCAGTACCCTGTAATTGTATCCCTGCAGTAAAAACCTCAAGCAACTCATACTCAAACCTTGCCTTCCTATTGGAAATAGAAATAGATTTATCTATAGATTTCTTTGCCATCAGCCTCTATTTTGCTTCCATTTAGATTTTTGAGAAGAAGTATTATCAATTAAAATCTGCTTATTTTCATTAAAAAAACTTGAAGCATACCAAGCAGCTATCATTTGTTCTTTGGGGTTATCAGACTTTAAGAAACTCGGATCAAAATATTTTTTCACAAAATGGGTGTCAAAATGACCAGAGGTAAATGCTTCATGCGCCATAACGAAAGCACCAAACTCAAGAGTTGTTTGTATACCTGCAATTTGATAATCAGAAATAGCTCTTTTCATTCTTTCTATTGACTCAAAACGATCTTTACCATAAGTAATCAACTTTGAAATCATAGGATCATAATAAATAGGAATCTCCATTCCTTCCTCAAAACCATCATCTACCCTAACACCTATACCGTTTGGTCTTTTATATGTAGATAAGACGCCTATATCTGGTAAAAAGTTATTTTTTGCATCTTCAGCATAAACGCGAACTTCCATAGCATGGCCAGAAATTTTTAAATCTTCTTGACTAAAAGAGAGTTTTTCTCCTCTAGCAACAAGAATTTGTTGTTTCACAAGATCAACTCCTGTAATCATTTCAGTCACTGGATGCTCGACCTGAAGTCGTGTATTCATTTCTAAAAAATAGAACTTCATGTTTTCATCTAATAAAAACTCAACCGTTCCAGCTCCTACATAATTACAAGAAAGTGCAACATTAACTGCACATTGTCCCATTTTAGCTCTCAATTCATCTGTGAGTACTGAAGATGGCGCCTCCTCAATCACTTTTTGATGACGACGTTGAATGGAGCACTCCCGTTCAAAAAGATGAACAACGTTACCATGTTTATCAGCCAATACCTGAATCTCAATATGACGCGGAGAAGCCACATACTTCTCTATAAATACAGCACCATTTCCAAAAGCTGAGACGGCCTCACTAACAGCCAGCTTCATTTGTTCTTCAAAGACATCCGCACTTTCAACAATTCGCATTCCCTTACCTCCACCTCCAGCTGAAGCTTTAATTAAAATAGGAAAACCAATTTCTTGAGCCAATGACATTGCAACCTCAATATCATCTATAGCCCTATCGGTTCCAGGAACCATAGGGATATCATAATTCTTTACTGTGTCTTTAGCTGTTAGCTTATCACCCATAAGCTCAATGGCTAAAGGCGAAGGACCTATAAACTCAATCCCAAACTCAAAGACCGATTTTGCAAAATCAGCATTTTCTGAAAGGAAACCATAACCCGGATGAATACCATCAACACCTAAATCTTTACAAACTGATATAATTTTATCTCCTAGCAAATAAGACTGATTAGATGGTGCAGGACCCAAACAGACCGCCTCATCTGCATACAAAACATGAGGAGCCATTCTATCTGCTTCGGAATAAACCGCAACAGTTTGAATTCCCATCTCTTTTAAAGATCGCATGATTCGCAAAGCGATCTCACCTCTATTAGCTACTAATACCTTCTTCATTTAAATAATTTGCCCACAAATTACAAAATTTTACACCATATTTTATAACTAGACTATTGCAAATAAATCTTACTTTTGCTCTTATTCTTCGAACGAATATACATATATATGAAACATATAGCCCCCTCAATTATTTTATTATTTTCTTTTTACTTGTCCTCTGCACAAGAAGTTTTTTTTGATGCAAATGACTCTGAAATATCTTTTAATACTGAAAGATTCATCATCCCAAAAAAATACCGGACACTTGGTATTAATAAAATCGAAATTGAAAAATTACTAGAGGAATCTAATCTTGAAAGTGAAGTAAATGTTCATAAAAGCAATGATTTGATATCGCTTCCTTTACCTAACGGAGAAAATATATTATTTCGTTTTGTTCAAGCACCTATTATGTCACCCATGCTTTCTGCCAAATATCCTAAAATCAAAACCTATCTTGGTGAAAGTATTGATCATAAAATGACAATGCGATTTAATTACAACCCCGAATTAGGGTTTCACGCAATGATTATGGGGCAAACTGATGTCATTTTTATTGACCCCTATTCTTTTCACAACAACAATTACATCATATCATACTATAAAAAGGACTATGAAAACGATTCAAAAAGAGAATTTCATGAAGAAGCTCCTATATCGTCTTCTGACTACGAAGAATATCTAGAATATAAAGCTGCAAATCCTATCATTCAAAACAGTAGTTCTGGAGACCAACTTAAGTCTTATCGCATTGCAATAGCTTGCACACAACAATATTCAAATTTCCATGGAGGTACTACAGAAGAAACACTTGATGCCATAGTCACAACTATGAACAGAATAAATCAAGTATATGAAACAGAATTAGCTATCCGCTTAATTTTAGTAGATAATAATGACTCTCTAATCAATTTATCTGTTTCTGCAGGAATGTCAAACAACAATACGAACCAACTCATAAACCAGTCACAAGAAGTTATCGATGACATCATTGGTTCAGAAAATTATGACATCGGACATACATTTAGTACTGGCGCAGGAGGTCTTGCATCTCTTGGAGTACCATGCAATGATAACGAAAAAGCTAGAGGAGTTACAGGAACTAACTCTCCAGTTGGAGACCCTTTTGACATTGACTACGTAGCACATGAAATTGGACATCAATTTGGTGGAAACCATACATTTAATGGTACCGCGGGATCATGTAATGGAAATAGAAACGAGGAAACTGCATACGAACCTGGAAGCGGAAGTACAATTATGGCATATGCTGGTATTTGTGGAAGTTGGTTTGATAACAGTCAAAATCTTCAATCCAATAGCGACACTTACTTCCACGCTGGAAGTTATGACGAAATACAATATTACATCAATAGTGCATGGGGACAAACTTGTGCAACAATCACTGAAACAGGCAACTTTATTCCAGAAGCTTCTATTGAAAAAGATAGTTACATAATTCCTGTTTTCACTGCATTTGAACTCGATGGAGTCAGTTATGACGCTGATGAAGATGAATTATCACACTCTTGGGAACAGATGGACATAGGGCCTGCTGGACATCCAAATTCTCCTACTAACAACGCACCAATATTTAGAGTATTTAATCCAACTGAAAGCACTAAAAGGACCTTTCCAAGAATGTCATACCTACTTAACAACTCACAACCCAATTATTCAGGAGGCGAAACAATGCCAACTTATGCTAGGACCTTACACTTTAGATTTACCGTAAGAGACAATAGAGCTGGTGGTGGTGGAATTACATATGATCAAACTGAAGTTGAAGTTACAGAGCAAGCAGGTCCTTTTGAAATAATTTCACCTAATGGAAATGAAACATTGGGAATTAATGAAACATATACGGTGGAATGGGAAGTTGCAAGTACCGACGAAAACATTATTAACTGCCAAGAAATCAATATTATCCTTATGTATAATACAAATGGAACTTGGGAAGAAACCATACTTGCTCAAAACGAACAAAATGATGGTCAAGCCGAAATAACAATTCCTAATACAGAAGAACTTATTGGATCTCAAAATAGAATTAAAATTGTTCCTACTAATAATATCTTTTTAGATATTTCAGATGATGATTTTTCAATTACAGCCATGAATATCATGGAAATATCAGGAGGAAATGTAGAAATTTACCCAAATCCAAATAATGGAATATTTACCCTGCGTACGGTAAATACTTCTCCAAACAATATGGAATTGATTGTTTACAATGTATTTGGAGAAAAAGTGCATCATGAAAATTTTAAAACGACTAATAATCTAGAAAAAGAATTTGATTTTAGAACTCTAAACTCTGGGCTCTATTACGTTGAACTAAAAACGCCTACTGAGAAAGTTATTAAAACCATTTCAATTTTATAACAAAAAAAGAGCCATTCGGCTCTTTTTTTTTCTTTTTAAATAAAAATATTTAAGATAAAACCTCAGCAACTTTATCAGCAGCTTCTTGGAGTAAAATAACAGAATGAACTTTTAAACCACTTTCATCAATTAATTGTTTCGCTTCAGATGCATTTGTACCTTGTAAACGAACAATAAGCGGGACATTGATTTCACCGATGTTATTGTAGGCATCAACAATTCCTTGAGCTACTCTATCGCAACGAACAATACCACCAAAAATATTAACCAATAGTGCTTTCACATTTTCATCTTTTAAAATAATGCGAAAAGCCTGTTCTACACGAGCCGCATCTGCAGTACCACCAACATCAAGGAAATTAGCAGGATTCCCACCTGCATGCTTTATAATATCCATTGTTGCCATAGCTAAACCAGCACCATTAACCATACAGCCAACATTACCATCTAATTTAACGTAGTTTAAGCCATATTCACCTGCTTCAACCTCAGCGGCATCTTCCTCACGAATATCACGCATTTCTGCATAATCTTGATGGCGATATAAAGCATTATCATCAATAGAAACTTTAGCATCTACAGCAATAATTTTTTCGTCAGAAGTTTTCAATACAGGGTTTATTTCAAATAAAGAAGCATCAGAACCATCGTACGCCTTATACAAGCATGCAACAAACTTTGTCATCTCTTTAAAAGCTTTTCCTGTCAGACCTAAATTAAAAGCCACTTTACGACATTGAAAAGGCAACAAACCTGTAGATGGATCTATTTCTTCTGTAAATATAAGGTGAGGTGTCTTCTCGGCAACCTCTTCTATATCCATCCCTCCTTCTGTAGAATACATAATCATATTTCTTCCAGTAGCTCGATTTAAAAGAACAGACATATAAATTTCACTGGTCTCAGTTTCACCTGGGTAATATACATCTTCAGCAATTAAAACCTGATGAACAGTCTTTCCTTCTGCTGATGTTTGAGGCGTAACCAGCTGCATTCCTAAAATGTTTTCAGCATGAGACCTCAACTCTTCTAAATTCTTGGCTAACTTGACTCCACCACCTTTACCTCTACCACCAGCATGTACTTGGGCTTTAATGACATGCCAACCTGTACCTGTTTCTTCTGTTAATTTTTTAGCAGCATCAACTGCAGCTTCTGGAGTTGAAGCAACAATTCCACGTTGAATTCCAACGCCATAACTGTTGAGTATTTCTTTACCTTGATATTCGTGTAAATTCATGAGTTATTTATTTTGCATTGCAAAAGTAATTTATTGTTCGGATAATCAAAAAGAAATTGAAAATACCATATCAATTATATTCAATTTGAATAAATAAATAAGGACCAAATCATAAAATGCACCAAATAAATTAACAATTACATTAAATATTAAATAATGGGCTTTTAATTTTATTAAAAATTAACTTTACTTTTACTTAAAATTTACGAATAAATGACAGAAAATAAACCATCCGTACACTACATTAACTATCTGGATCTTGACAAAATCCTCAGTGCACAAAACCCTTTAAGTGGAGAAGGAAAAGAGGCAGCACACGATGAAATGTTGTTTATCATCATTCATCAAACCTATGAGTTATGGTTTAAACAAATCATTCATGAAATAGACTCTGTAATGGATCTTTTGAAAAAACATAAGATTGATGAAGAGAATGTTGGTCTTATTGTTTCTAGAATAGAACGTGTAAACAAAATTTTACAAATCCTAGTTAAACAGATAGATGTTCTAGAAACTATGACATCACTTGACTTTCTAGATTTTCGCCATCATCTTTCACCAGCTTCAGGTTTTCAATCGCATCAGTTCCGAAAATTGGAAGTCATGCTAGGACTCAAAATTAAAGACCGACACCAATTTGGAGGCTGCCCCTACCATAATCAATTTAAAGGGCAAAAAAAGAACGAAATATTAGAACTAGAAGATAGTGCATCATTATTCACATTAATAGAAAAGTGGTTAGAACGAATTCCGTTCTTAAACATGGAAGATTTTAACTTTATCTCTAAATATGAAGATGCTGTAAATGAAATGATGAATAATGAAATTTCGCATATAAAGGATTCGCAATTACTAAATGACGAAGATAAGAACCTGAGAGTTCGAATGATTGATGAAAACAGGAAATACTTTGAACAGGTATTTGATGAAAACACACACCAAAAAGCTGTTGAAAATGGGGAAATATCTCTTTCATACAAAGCAACCATGTCTGCATTATTAATCAATTTATATAGAGAACAGCCTATTCTTCATCTCCCTTTTAAATTATTGAAAAACATTGTAGATGTAGACCATCAAATTGCCAATTGGAGATTTAGACATATGCAAATGGTCGAAAAAACATTAGGCCAAAAAATTGGGACTGGCGGCTCTTCTGGGCAAGAATATCTTAAAAACACTATAGAGAAACATAAACTATTTGCTGATATTGCAAATATATCAACACTAATGATTTCAAGATCTTATCTACCAGAACTACCTAAAAATGTAAAAAATAAATTAGGATTTAATTTTACTGAGAAATGGAAATAACATTAAACAATAAAAATGCAATTGTTTGTGGCAGCACACAGGGTATCGGAAAAGCAACTGCAATAGAACTCGCTTTAATGGGGGCCAACGTCACACTAATAGCTCGAGATAAAAACAAACTAGCATCTGTTGTATCTAATTTAGACACCAAACAAGGACAAAGTCACTCATATCTATGTATTGACTTCAGTAATACAGACGAATTGCGCACCAAACTTAAAAGTATTAATGAAACATACCACATCCTTATAAACAATACTGGAGGACCTGCCGGAGGGCCCATTACCGAGGCAAATACCGAATCATTTGAAAATGCGTTTAAAATGCATTTAATTAACAATCAAATACTAGCTCAAAGTGTCATTCCAGGAATGATAAAAGAAGGTTATGGAAGAATTGTTAATATCATCTCTACTTCAGTTAAAGCGCCAATTGCTGGATTAGGGGTTTCTAATACCATAAGAGCTGCGGTTGCAAATTGGGCAAAAACTTTATCCTTAGAATTGGGTGAACATGGAATAACAGTTAATAATATCCTTCCAGGATTTACCAACACAAACAGACTGAAGTCAATCATCGCAAAAAAATCAGAAAAACAAGGCATATCAGAAAATGAAGTCATTAAAACCATGATAAAATCAATACCTGCAAACCGATTTGGTGATGCCCACGAAACAGCAAATGCCGTTGCCTTTTTATGTTCGCCTGCTGCTTCTTATATTAATGGAATTAATCTACCAGTTGATGGTGGAAGAACTGCAAGTTTATAAATGGAAAAAATATTAAATTACATAAATGGGGAATTGGTTGAACCATTAAATGGTGGTTATTTTGACAATTACAATCCATCTAATGGCAAAGTTTATTCCTTAGTTGCCGATAGTGAAAAAGCAGACATAGATCATGCGGTATCAGCAGCAAAAGAAGCTTTTAAAACATGGAGTAAGACTTCAAAGCAAGAACGTTCTAACGTACTTATGAAATTAGCTGACACAATTGAAAAACACTCAGAAGAATTGATTATTGCAGAAAGTAAAGATAATGGGAAACCAGAATCTTTAGCCAGAGCAGTAGATATTCCGAGAGCACCAGCAAATTTTAGATTTTTTGCAACTGCAATTCTACACGATCATTCTGAAATACATGAAATGGATGGTGCAGCATTAAACTACACTTTACGTCAGCCTGTAGGTGTGGCTGCTTGTATTTCTCCATGGAACTTACCACTTTATTTACTCACTTGGAAGATTGCACCTGCACTTGCCGCAGGAAACACGGTGGTAGCAAAGCCATCTGAAATCACTCCAATGACGGCATTCTTACTCAGTAAAATATGCATTGAAGCAGGCCTTCCTAAAGGAATATTAAATATTGTACATGGCCATGGCGCTAAAGTTGGAGATCCCTTAACAACTCATCCAGACACGCCAATTATTTCCTTTACAGGAGGAACTGTAACAGGAAAACACATTGCAAGTGTTACCGCTCCAATGTTTAAAAAGATTTCATTAGAGTTAGGAGGAAAAAACCCTAACATCATTTTTGCAGATGCTAATTTTGATAAAGCTGTAAAAATGGCTGTAAAAGCTGCCTTTTCCAATCAGGGTCAAATATGCCTATGTGGATCAAGACTATTTGTTCAAAAAGAAATTTATGCCAATTTTAAACAAGCACTCTTACATAAAGTTTCGCAATTAACAGTTGGAGATCCTAAAAAAGAAAGTAGTAACCTAGGTGCTGTTGTATCTAAAGCCCACATGAATAAAATTCTTGGTAAAATTGAAGACGGAAAAAAATTAGGAGGTAAAATATTAACCGGAGGAAATAGAGTTATTCTTGAAGGAAATCTTGAAAATGGGTATTATATTGAACCTACTATAATTGAAGGCTTACCTTTTGATTGTTCAATTAATCAAGAAGAAATATTTGGCCCCGTAGTAAGTTTAATTCCTTTTGAATCAGAAGAAGAAGTAATTGAAATGGCTAACTCAACAAAATATGGGCTATCGGCAAGCATATTCACCGAAAACATTTCAAAAGGTCATAGAGTAGCAGCAAATATTGATGCTGGAGTTGTATGGATTAACACTTGGCTTTTAAGAGACTTACGAATTCCATTTGGTGGAATGAAACAATCAGGTGTAGGAAGAGAAGGTGGATTCAAATCCTTACATTTTTTTACTGAACCAAAGAATGTATGCGTAAAAATATAATGATGGAAAAAATTAAATTCAATAGTGAAAGAGCACCTCAAGCAGTAGGTCTATACCCTCACGCTCGAAAATGTGGAAACTTATTATTTCTATCAGGTGTTGGACCTAGAGTTGCAGGGTCAAAAGAAATTCCTGGCGTCTCATTAGATGAAAATGGGGAAATAAAAAGCTACGACATAGAAAAACAATGCCATTCTGTGTTTAAAAATATTAAATTCATACTAGAAGATGCAGGTTCATCTTGGGATAACATTATTGATGTCACCGTATTCCTAACAAATATGAAAGATGATTTCAAAATATACAATAAAATATACGCTGAATATTTCAAGGAAAACCTACCTTGTAGAACTACTGTAGAAATAAATTGCCTACCAACCCCAATTGCTATTGAACTTAAAGTTATTGCAACTATTTAAAAAACAATAATTATGGAAATAAAAAGCCCCTTTAACTTACAAAATTGGATCAATAACAATAGGCACCTTTTAAAACCGCCTGTGGGAAATAAAAACCTTTATGTTGAGTCTGGCGACTATATTATAATGATAGTAGCTGGACCAAATGCGAGAAAAGATTATCATTATAATGAGACAGAAGAATTATTCTATCAAATAGAGGGAGATATTGTTGTTAAAACACAACAAGATGGAAAATTAGTTGAATATTATATTAAAGAAGGAGAAATGTTTCTTTTACCTGCAAAAGTACCACACTCACCTATAAGATCAGAAGGGTCTATAGGGCTAGTTATTGAAAAAAAGAGACAGGCAAACCACAAGGATGGTTTAATGTGGTTTTCTGAAACCGCAAATGCATTATTGTATGAAGAGTATTTTCATTTAACCAATATAGAAAAAGATTTTCTTCCAGTTTTTAAGAAATTTTACGCTAATGAAAAACTAAGAACATGTCCAAAAACTGGTGAAGTAATGGAGACTGATGAGAGATACACTTAAAATTAGTGTAGTGCTTATTTTCGATGACCTAAAATTAATTATTAACTAAACCTGTTCAGTAAACTCAATATTTATTATGCGAATAAATGGACATGGACATATCCTACCAGAACCTTCTCAGGTTCCTAAATTCATGAAGGAAAAGAGACTGTTTTGGATTGATGATGACAAGAAATTTATGCGACAAGGAGATTGGTCTAGGCCAATTAACGGTCCTAGTTTCTTCATTAAAGACAAAATAGAATGGATGAATCAACATAATATCGATCATGGTGTTATGCTATGTCTTTCACAATTATATTGTAACGGCTGGAAAAAACAGGATTGCATTGATGGAATTAGTTTTCAAAATGATTTCAATGCATCAATTCAAAGCAATTATCCAGAAAAGTTTACTTGCGGTTTTGTCGTTCAACCACTATATATGGATCATGCTCTTAAAGAGATTGATCGATGTGTAAATAAACTTGGATTAAAATTACTTTGTTTGCCTACTCATTTTTTAAATGAGCATGGAGAATGGCTCTCTACAGCTGAAGCAAATGTTGACCCTATATTTGAACTGGCTAATAAATATGGACTAGCAGTT
>Ga0233432_10005273_pt1 | contig 11274 bp, 8 predicted proteins | sample SI_122_August201_6_FD_179870 | JGI IMG/M metagenome (GOLD analysis project Ga0233432, IMG submission 179870) | Seawater microbial communities from Saanich Inlet, British Columbia, Canada - SI_122_August2016_10_MG | ecosystem: Environmental > Aquatic > Marine > Inlet | place: Canada: British...
ATATGGTCCATTTGCAATTGAGTATGTAGGAGCTAAACCGGTTTTTGTTGAATCAAAAAAAAATACCTGGAATATCGACCCATCTCAAATTGAAGAAAAAATTACAAAAAAAACAAAAGCTATTATGGTAGTCCATATTTATGGATATGCATGTGATATGACTGCAATCATGAAAATTGCTAAAAAACATAATTTAAAAGTAATTGAAGATGCCGCAGAATCCCATGGAGCAACAATTGATGGGAAGAAGTGTGGAACATTTGGTGATATATCGATATTCAGTTTCTATGCTAATAAAGTTATAACGTCGGGTGAAGGTGGAGCAGTTGTTACAAATAGTGATGAATTAGCAAAAAAATGCCGATATTATAAAAATCTATGTTTTAAAATTGACGGCCCACGTGATTTTCAGCACTTAGATATTGGTTATAACTACAGGTTATCGAACATACACGCTGCTATATTATGTGCTCAATTAGAAAAAATAGATCACTATATTGATAGGCGAAATTATAATTTTAAAATATTTAAGAATTATTTCACTTCATCAAGTGTTAGTAATTTCTTTAGTTTTCCAGAAGAAGAGCCCAATTCATTTAATGTTGCCTGGGTAAATGTAATCAAATTAGAAAATACTGATATAACGATTAATGATTTGAGAAAACAGTTATTAAACGAAGGTATTGATTCAAGAAATTTATTTTTTCCAAGTAATAAACAACCCTTTTTATCAGATAAATCAAGTCACAGAGAAACTTTCAATATCTCTAATGAGCTCTATGAAAAGGGAATGTATGTTCCTTCAGGTTCAAATTTATCTGAAGAAAATATTTTATATATTGCTGAAACAATTCTGAAAAAGTTTAAGTTATTACAAAAAATAAATTAATATGAGGTATAGATAATGAATAAAAACATTGGAATTGTTGGTTTAGGTTTTGTTGGAACAGCAATCTATGAGGGATTGAAAAGTGAACATAAAGTATTTACCTATGATAAAATAAAAGATTGCAATGTAAATTCTTTAAAGGAATTAGTTGATAGTTGTGAATACATTTTTGTAGCAGTTCCAACTCCAATGAAAAATACAGGTGAATGCGATCTGTCAATACTAAGTGAAGTAATCTCAGATATTTCTTCCAAATCTACTTCCAGAAAAACAATAATTATAAAATCAACTTCTCCAGTAGGAACAACGGAAAATTTTAGTCATAAATATAATAATTTAGATTTTGTATTTAACCCAGAATTTCTAACTGAAGCGAATTTTATTGAAGATTTTAAAAACCAAGATTTTATTATTTTAGGTGGAGAAAAACAGGCTTGCAATGAAGTAAAAAAATTCTTATTACGTTCTTTCCCAAATTGTGATTATTTCATTACTAATTCCAAAACGGCAGAGTTAGTAAAATATACAATAAACAATTTTTTAGCTATTAAAGTTTCATTTGCAAATGAGATTTATTCATTCTGTGATAAAATGGAAATTGATTATAATGAAATGATTGAAATTGCTACTAATGATTCTAGGCTTGGTCAATCACACTGGTCTGTGCCTGGACCCGATGGAAAGCATGGCTTTGGTGGTAGCTGTTTTCCTAAAGATGTATCATCCTTATTGTATCAATTATCTTCAGCTAAAATAGAGTCATTTATTATCAAAAGTGCATTAAAAAGAAATACAAATATAGATCGTCCAGAAAGAGATTGGGAGCTGCTTGAAGGTCGTGCAGTTAGCGCTGTAGAAGGATAAACATGAAAAATTTTTTAATACTTGGTGGTGCTGGATTTATTGGATCTCATCTTTGTCGAAAAGCTCTAGATAACAACTTTAAAGTTGTATGTATCGATAACCTAAGTTCTGGATCGAAAAGTAACATTTCGGACATTTCAAGTAATAATTTTGAATTTATTAAAATGGATATTTGTGACAAATTTGAATTCCCCAATGATTTTGATTACATATTAAACTTTGCATGCCCAGCATCTCCAAAGTACTATTTGAATAAACCTTTAGAAACAGCTTTTGCTTCTACAATTGGTTTGATAAATATTTTAAACTTTACTAAAAAAAATAAAAAATCTGTTATCTTGCATTCATCAACAAGTGAAGTTTATGGAGACCCCCTTAGTCATCCTCAATCCGAAGATTATTTTGGCAATGTTAATACAGTTGGCCCCAGATCTTGTTACGATGAGAGTAAAAGAGTGGGAGAAACATTTATTTACGAATATGTATCTAATTTTAACATTAACGCAAAGATTATAAGAATATTTAATACTTATGGCCCTAATATGTCAGCCGATGATGGAAGAGTAGTTTCAAATTTTATTAACCAAGCTTTAAATAATGAAGACATTACAATCTACGGAGATGGAAGTCAAACCAGATCCTTTTGTTATGTCGAAGATTTAGTTAATGGAATATTTGATTATCTTTTCTACAAGGAAAGGTTTATGGGTCCAATGAATTTGGGAAATCCAATTGAAATGACAGTAAAAGAGCTAGCAGAAAAAGTTATAAAATTAACAAATTCTAAATCAAAAATTATTTATCTTGACATGCCGCAGGATGATCCAAAATTGAGGCAGCCTAATATTAAACTTGCAAAAGATAAAATAAATTTTTCACCACAATACCCTCTTGAAAAAGGATTATTATTAACTATTGATTATTTTAAAGAATAATTTCATATTTTCTAACAAACTATGCCATCAATTTTTCAGAAACTTATAGCTTTATTAATATTAATTGTTCTACTTCCAATTGCTCTTTTTGCTGCGATTGCAATATTTTTAGAGGATGGTTTTCCGATTCTTTTTACTCAAAAAAGAACTTCTCAAGGAAAAAAAATGTTTAAAATATATAAGTTTAGAACTATGGTTAATAATGCTGAGGAAATTTTAAAGAATAATAAAGAATTATATAAAATTTTTATAGAAAATGATCATAAAATTCCAGAAGAATATGAAACAAGATTACTTAAAACTGCAGATTTTATGAGAAAATTTAGTATTGATGAAATTCCACAATTATTTAATGTATTATTAGGGCATATTAATCTTGTTGGTAATAGGCCTATCCAATTAGCAGAGTTTGAACTATATCCAGAGCATCTACAGGAAGAATTAAGTAAAGTTAAGTGCGGTCTTACTGGTTTATGGCAAGTTTCTGGTCGATCAAATATTAAAGCTAAAGATAGGCAACATATTGAATTGGATTATGTGAAGAATAGATCGTTTTTACTAGATATTAAAATTATTTTTAAGACAATTTACGTTGTTTTAAAACGTTTTGGATCACATTAGATATTTTCTTCAATATATTGGCAAATCATATGCCCAACTAGCAAATGTATTTCTTGAATTCTAGCTGTATTATCGCTATCAATCTTTAAGCAATAACTATAATCACCATCTATCATAACTCCACCAGTTTTTCCAGTAAAACCAACAGTAATCATTTTTTTGTTTTTTGCAGAATTCATTGCATTGATAATATTTTTACTATTTCCTGAAGTAGAAAGGGCAATGAGGACATCTCCTTTATTTCCTAGTCCTTCAATTTGTCTTGAAAATACATATTCAAATCCATAGTCATTGCTAATGGCTGTTAGATTTGATGGATTGGAGGATAGCGATAAAGCAGGCAACGACTTTCTATCTTTATTGAATCTACCAACTAGCTCTGCTGCAATATGAATACTATCTGCTGCACTACCGCCATTTCCACAGAGAATAATTTTTCTATTAGCTAATAGTGCTTTTAGACATTGCTTAGAGATATCATGAATAAGTTTTTCATGATTAATTAATGATTTAGAAACGTCTATGTGTTCATTAATTAATCGATTAATCATTTAGTATCTATATTCATCTTTTTTAAAAGGGCCCTTAACTTGAACACCAATATAATCTGCTTGTTCTTTTGTTAAAACTGTTAATTCAGCATCAAGATGCTCCAAGTGTAATCTAGCTACTTCTTCATCTAGTTCTTTAGGTAGATTGTATAATCCAACTTCAGGTTTTTCTTTAGCTAAGAAAAGCTGCGCTAATACTTGATTTGCAAATGATGTTGACATAACAAAACTTGCATGTCCTGTAGCACATCCTAAATTAACTAACCTACCTTCTGCAAGAAGGAATATTTCTTTACCGTCCGGAAAAGTATATCTATCATATTGAGGCTTAATTTGCTCTCTAATAGCATCAGAATCATTTAAAGCATCTACTTGAATTTCATTATCAAAGTGACCAATATTGCAAACAATAGCTTGATCTCTCATTGTTCTCATATGCTCAAGAGTAATTATATCTTTATTTCCTGTAGTTGTAACAAATAAGTGCCCTTTATTTAAAACACTTTCAAGCGTTCTTACTTCAAAGCCCTCCATTGCCGCTTGTAATGCGCATATAGGATCAATTTCAGTAACAATTACCTTGCAACCATAAGATTTCATAGATTGAGCACAGCCTTTTCCAACGTCTCCATACCCACATACTACAACTGTTTTACCAGCTAACATAACTTCAGTGGAACGTTTAATACCATCCGCTAGTGATTCACGACATCCATAAAGATTATCAAATTTTGATTTAGTTGCTGAGTCATTAACATTAAAGGCAGAGAAAAGAAGTTTCTTTTCCTGCTCCATTTGCACTAAGCGAGCAACACCGGTAGTAGTTTCTTCTGAAACTCCAATAATGCCTGGAACTATATTATGCCAATGACTTCCATTTAGTTTATGTACTTTTCTAATAAGTTTTTCTACTACTAATTCTTCAGGGTTAGTTGTAGTGATTTCAGGATAGCTTCCATGCTCATTAAAATAATTTTCCAGTTCATAACCTTTGTGAATGAGTAGAGTTGCGTCTCCGCCATCATCAACAATTAAGTTTGGGCCTAAATTACCATCAAAAGTAAGAGCTTGTAATGTGCACTCCCAATATTCTTCTAATGTTTCACCTTTCCATGCATACACTGGTGTACCAGTTTCCGCAATGGCAGCTGCCGCTTCATCTTGTGTTGAAAAAATATTACAACTTGCCCATCTTACATCAGCCCCAAGATCTTTTAATGTTTCAATTAGGATAGCAGTTTCAGTAGTCATATGTAAAGATCCAGTTAATCTAAATCCTGCTAAAGGCTGTTTATCTGCATGTTGTTTTCTTAAGGACATTAATCCTGGCATTTCTTTTTCAGAAATATCAATTTGATATCTACCTAGTTTAGAAAGGCTCATATCTTTAACCTTATTAGGCAAAATTTTTACTACGTTGTTCATACTTTCTCCAGAATTTTTAATTACTTTTTTAATTATAGCAATATTATCGCTATTCAAGTTTGCTTCTCTCATCTTCATCCTTGTTTAACTATATTTAATTGGTCCTTAATATATCAGATAAATCTGTTTTTTCCCAAGTAAAATTAGGACCACTTCTTCCAAAATGTCCATATGCTGCAGTATCTCGGTAAATAGGTCTTTTAAGTTGTAGTGCATTAATCAGATTTTTTGGTCTTAAATCAAAGTGTTTTCTGACTAACGACTCAAGTTCTTTAGCAGACATATCGCTTGTTCCAAAAGTGTCTATACTTATAGAGGTCGGTTCAGCTACTCCTATAGCATATGAAACTTGAATTTCACAATAATCAGCTAATCCTGCTGCAACGATATTTTTAGCAACATATCGTGATGCATAGGCAGCAGATCTGTCTACTTTCGATGGATCTTTTCCAGAAAAAGCTCCACCACCATGTCTAGCCATTCCACCATATGTATCAACTATAATTTTTCTTCCAGTTAGACCACAATCACCCACAGGCCCACCAATAACAAAATTTCCAGTAGGGTTGATAAAGATTTTTGTTTCAGATGTAATCCAATTACTAGGAACTATAGGTGTAATGATGCATTTAAATACCTCATCATAAATTTCTTTATGAGATACACCTTCATCATGTTGAGTAGATAATACTATAGCAGAAAGCCCTTTAATTGTTTTTCCATTATCACCGTACTCAACACTAACTTGACTTTTTGCATCAGGTCTCAGCCATGGAAGTAAACCACTTTTTCTTACTTCGGATTGTTTCTTTACTAGCCTATGAGAAAGATCAATTGGAGCTGGCATTAAAGACTCTGTTTCTTTACATGCATAACCAAACATTAATCCTTGATCTCCAGCACCTTGGTTTAGGTCTTCACCTTCACCTTCATTAACACCTTGAGCAATATCAGGTGATTGTTTTGTAATATGATTTTCAAATTTACAAGTACTGCCATTAAATCCTAAAATATCATCATTATAACCAATCTCATTTATCACATTTCTTACAGTACTTTCTAAATCAGGGTTGCCTTTTGATGTAATTTCTCCAGCAATAATAACTAAGTTATTTTTTACTAATGTTTCACAAGCGACACGACTTTCTGGATCTTCTTTCAAGTATGCATCTAATACAGCATCAGACACTTGATCGCATACTTTGTCTGGATGTCCTTCTGATACTGATTCTGATGTAAAGATATAGTCTTTCATTTTATTTCTCCTATTTATGTAAATGATTTAATATGTTTACCATGCAAGAAGTATCATTCATTAAATAATAATGAATGATTGGTACTCCTGCATTAATTAATTCTTCAGATTGTTTTATAGCCCATCGAGTTCCTATTTCTTGAATATGCTCAATATTTTCTTTTGCTTCACCATGCAATTCATCTGGTAATTCAATATTAAATAGCTTTGGTAGAATATCAATCTGTCTTGGTTTATCCAATATTTTAATTCCTGGAATAATTGGAATAGTAATATTTTCTTTTTTACATCGTTCAACAAATGCAAAATATTTACTATTATCAAAAAACATTTGAGTTACAGCATAAGATGCGCCTGCTGCAATTTTTTGTTTTAATAAATCAATTTCTTCGTCAAAACTATTTGAAAAAGCATGTTTTTCTGGGTAACACCCTATACCTATACACATATCAATAGTTGATGAGTTAGCAATATCATTTAAATAATTACCTTTAGATAAATCCGTAATTTGATGTATTAATTCAAGAGAATTTCTATTTATGCTTTTCCCATCCTGAATATTTTGTTTAGGATTTCCATCTCCGCTTACAGCTAGTATATTTTGAATGCCTAAGAAGCTTAACTCTATTAGAGCATCTTCTGTTTCTTCTTTTGTGAATCCATTACATACTAAATGAGCTACAGTATCAATATTAAATCGATTTTGTATAATTCCACATATACTAATTGTACCAGGTCTTTTTCTTTTTAAAACCGTTTTCCCATTCTGAAATTTTTGTGCTGATGATGAATGGCTTGTTACATCGATAAATGGAGGATTAAATTTTTTTAAATCTTCAATCATATCTATAATAATTTGTATCCCTTTCCCTCGAAGGGGAGGAATAATCTCATAACTAAATTGAGTATTATTTGAGTTTTTTATATGTTCAATTACTTTCATAGATCAATAACCTGTGGGAAGATTTTAATCAATCGTTCTTTTTCCACCTTTTTTCTATTTGAATAGTCTATTAATTGTTCTTCATTAATTCTAGATATACCAAAATATCTTGATTCAGGATGAGAAAAATACCAGCCACTTACAGAAGATGCTGGATAAACTGCATATGATTCTGTCAATTTTAATTTTGAATTATTTTTAATATCTAATAGGTCAAAAAGAGCAAGTTTTTCACTATGATCTGGACAGGAGGGATATCCTGGCGCCGGTCTAATACCGCTATATTTTTCTTTAATTAAATCTTCATTTTTTAAATCTTCATTTTTTGCATGTCCCCACAATTCAGTTCGGACTTTCTCATGCATTTTTTCTGCTAAAGCTTCAGCAATTCTATCACCCAATACTTTGATCATAATACTTTTGTAGTCATCATTATTATCAGCAAAATCTTGTCCAATTTTTTCTACATTAAATCCTGCTGTAACTGCAAATCCTCCAATCCAATCTTTTTTTCCAGAATCAATAGGGGCAATAAAGTCAGATAAACAATAATTCGGTTTTTTTCCTCTTTTTGCTATTTGTTGTCTCAAATTATATAATCTGAGTTTTTTATTGTGTAAAATAATATCATCTCCAGATGAGTTAGCAGGGAAGAAACCTATGGTAGCTTTGGCATCAAACCATTTCTCTTTTATTGCTTGATTTAAGAGAGATTTTCCTTCATCAAATAGCTTTTGAGCTTCATTCTTAGTTTTATCATTTTCAAGAACCTTAGGGTAGCGGCTATTAAATCCCCACGCATTAAAGAAAGGAGTCCAATCAATATAGTCTATTATTTGTTCGACTGGGATATTGTCATAATACTTAACACCTTCAAATGTAGGTTTTATAGGATTATAGTTATCCCAATCGCAAATAAATTTATTGTTTCTGGCTTCTTCTAGACTGATTAGTTTGTTAGCCTTATTATTATTGTAGGAATCTTTCAGCTTTTCATACTCTTGATTAATCTCATTTTTGAAAACAGACTTTTTTTCACTCATTAATTTTTGTGAAACAGATACACTTTTTGATGCATCATGTACATGTATTATTCCACTACTATATTCAGGGTTAATTTTTATAGCAGTATGTTTTTTCGAAGTAGTAGCCCCGCCAATAAGAACAGGGATATCAAATTTTTGATTTTCCATTTCTTTTGCTACATCAATCATTTCGTCTAAAGAAGGAGTAATTAATCCACTTAATCCAATCATATCAACCTTTTCTTTTTTTGCGGTATCAAGAATGATATTAGCAGGTACCATCACTCCAAGATCAATTACTTCAAATCCATTACATTCTAGTACTACTTTCACAATATTTTTACCTATATCATGAACATCACCTTTAACTGTAGCTAGTAGTATTTTTTTACTTTCTCTAGTCTTTTTTTTATCGATAAATGGCGTTAAATGATTAACTGCTTTTTTCATCACTCGAGCGCTTTTGACCACTTGGGGTAGAAACATTTTTCCTTGACCAAAAAGGTCCCCTACAACATTCATTCCGTTCATTAATGGGCCTTCGATAACATCTATTGCATTTTTCAGATGTAGACGTGCTTCTTCAGCATCGTTATCAATATATTCATCAATACCTTCAACCAAAGCATATTCAATTCTTTTCTCAATATCATAAGATCGCCACTCTTGTGTATTATCTTTCTTTTTGTAATCTTTTTTAAATGATTGAGAAAATTCTAATAATTTTTCTGTTCCTCTTGAATCTTTATTAAAAATAATATCAGTAATGAGCTTGCTTAGTTCCTTATCAATTTTATCATAAACAACAATTTGACCTGCATTTACAATACCCATATCCATCCCCGAATTGATTGCATGATATAAGAAGATAGAATGCATCGCTTCCCTAACAGCATTATTGCCTCTAAAAGAGAAAGATAGATTACTAACTCCTCCGCTAATATGCGCTCCTGGACATTTTAGTTTAATTTCCTTACATGCTTCGATATAATTGAGTGCAAATGAATTATGTTCTTCGATACCGGTGGCTACTGCAAAAATATTAGGATCAAAAATAATATCTTTTGGGTCGAAATTTATTTCTTTAACAAGAATATCATACGCTCTTTTACAAATATTTACTTTTCTATCAATTGTTTCTGCTTGACCTTTTTCATCAAAAGCCATTACAATAACCGCTGCACCAAATTTTTTAATAATTTTAGCTTGATTGATAAATTGATCTTCGCCTTCTTTCAAGCTTATCGAGTTAACAATAGGTTTACCTTGAATATTTTTTAGTCCTTCTTGTAAAACACTCCACTTTGATGAGTCTATCATAATAGGTACTTTAGATATATTAGGATCTGCAGATATAAATCTGAGAAAAGTTTCCATAGCTTTTTCAGAATCAAGCATTCCTTCATCCATATTTACATCAATAATTTGTGCACCATTATCTATTTGTTCTTTTGCAACACTTAGAGCTTTATCGTAATTATCATTTAGAATTAATTTTTTAAAAATAGAAGACCCAGTAACATTAGTACGCTCTCCTATATTGACAAAGTTTATATTATCTCTAAAAATAAATGGTTCTAGACCTGTAAATGATGTTCTGTAGTTGATATTAGGAATAGTTCTTGGAAGAGTATTTGAAACTACATCTTTTATTGCTTTAATATGTTCTGGGCTTGTACCACAACAACCACCTACAATATTTAAATATCCATTTGAAGCAAGCTTTGATATTTCTTTTGCCATAAATTCAGGACTATCATCATATTCTCCTAGCTCATTAGGAAGGCCTGCATTTGGGTGTGCTGAAACCAAAGTATCTGCAATTTTTGATAATTCTACGATATAGTGTTTCATATCTGTTACACCAAGCGCACAATTAATACCAATGCTTAATGGGTTACTGAATTTTATAGTATGCCAAAACGCTTCTAGCGTTTGCCCTGATAAAGTTCTACCACTTTTATCTACGATTGTTACTGATATCATAATTGGAATATCGAGATTATTATCATCTAGATAGTTATTGATAGCAATGATTGCAGCTTTACAATTCAAAGTATCAAAAATAGTTTCAATCATAAGTAAATCAACCCCACCTTTCACTAGTCCATCTACTTGCTCATAGTAGGTATCATAAAGTTCATCAAAGGTCACATTTCTAAATGATAAATCTTCAACCTTAGGAGACATAGAAGCTGTTCTATTCGTTGGACCGATACTACCACATACAAACTTTCTATCTTTATTATTTTTATTGAATCGTTTTACTGCATTTCTTGCTAGTTGAGCAGATTGAAAATTCATCTCAAAAACATGATTCTCTAAATCATAATCTGATTGAGATATACTATTAGCATTGAATGTATTAGTTTCAATTATGTCAGCACCAGATTTTAAATAAGCATAGTGTATATTTTCTATTATTTGAGGTTGTGTTATAGAAAGTAAATCGTTATTACCTTTCAGGCTAGATTCATAATTAGAAAATTGTTCACCCCTATAGTCGTTTTCGTCAAGATTATGCTCTTGAATCATTGTACCCATAGCACCGTCTAAGATTAAAATCTTATTTTTTAATATGTCTCTTATTTCTTTCATATAACAAAAAAAACCAGCTGCTAAGCTGGTTATTTATATCCGTTTTAGCATATTTTTTAATGTCGCAGCAATATTGTTTAAATCACGACTATTAGCTAATTATAAGTCGATTTTTCTAAATAATAAATGTTTTTTTTAATATATAAATAAGACTATATTCGCATCAGA
>Ga0233432_10005274_pt1 | contig 11273 bp, 7 predicted proteins | sample SI_122_August201_6_FD_179870 | JGI IMG/M metagenome (GOLD analysis project Ga0233432, IMG submission 179870) | Seawater microbial communities from Saanich Inlet, British Columbia, Canada - SI_122_August2016_10_MG | ecosystem: Environmental > Aquatic > Marine > Inlet | place: Canada: British...
GCTAGAGCTTTCAACGGTGCTAAATAGCGCTCTTCCAAGCAAATAAGATAACAATGCGCCAAGAACTAACAAAGTTATTATTACTGAAGTCCAATTAACAGATGTTTTCGAGGATACTGTATTGTTATTAGAATTTTTTTGATTTAATTGTTTCTTCAATCTAGCTCTATACTCAGTTAATGTTTCTTTTTCTACAGGATATTTGCTTAATGAATCAACTCCTACATCAACATAAATTTTTCCATTTTTGATAATAGTATCTGATGATTGAAAATCTGTTTCAATTGGAAATGAAGCAAAACTAAATAAAGGAAAAAAAAGTAAGCAAAAAAGAAAATTTTTCATTTTCAAATAATTTAAGATAACAATACTAAAAATTAAAAATTTATCTATTATGCTAAGCATAGTATTTAACTATAAATACTTTTAATCTTAAGGCATATTGAATTTGCAAAATCACTATGCTGTATAGCATCCCAATGGAGACCATCAATTTGATTAGTTTTAACAGATTTCGAAGCATCTACAAAAAACAAATCTAAATCATCAGCAATTTTCTTGTATGGTTTTGCTAATGACTTGGACTTTTCAGCAGTTCCAATAAAACTATTTAAAAGACTAGAAGAACTTTCATTAATATGTGTAGGTGAAACTAAAATTATTGATTTACTATTAAAATAATCATTATTGATAATTGTCTCACAAACAAGTCTCATATTAAATGAAATATCATTAACTGATTGATTAAAATTATTTTTTAAATCGTTTGTCCCAAGCATAATAACTACTAAATCTATTGGAGAGTTTGTTTCAATTAAAACAGATACAAGATCCATTGAGCTTCTAAAAGCTCTATAATATCCAAGTGAATGTTCTTCTCTTTCATTAACGTTTGTTGTTCTACCGTTAAGACCTTCTTCAATGATATTAAAGTTATCCCCTAATAAATTCTGCAGGACTCCTGTCCATCTTATACTTTTTAAAAATCTAGTTTGATTTGCTGGATCATATCCCCAGGTATTTGAATCTCCAAAGCAAAGAATATTTATCATTAATTGGTTCCTTGCTCAATTAAATTACCTGATTTATCCCAAAGCTTGTAAGCTCCCTTTGCAGCTCCATTTTGGAACGTTAACATAGATTTAGGACTTCCATTATTATGCCAAAATTTTGAAACCCCATCTTTTCGTCCATTTTTAAATTTAATTTCAAAAAGAATTTGATCACCATCATACTGACAAGTAAAGCCTGTGTATAAAGCATCATTTAAGAAATATCTTTGCCCTCCATCAACCTTTAACTGATCTGGCGACACACTGTTAAGCTCCGAAGATTCCCTGACTAGTATCCTATCAAGATTCTCAACCTTTTTTATAATTGGGAGATTTGATTTATCATTTGTTACTACAACAGTTTTTTTAATTTTATTTACACTTTGTTTTTCATTATTTGAGCAAGAAATAATTAAAAAACCAACTAAAAAAATTGAGATAATGTTTTTATTCATAATAAATTTAATTTTTAATAAATTCTTTTGTTAAAACCTTTTCCCCAGATATAAAAGATATAAAATATACACCTGATTTTAAGTTTGACACATCAATCTCTTCATTAATAATACCTGAATTCTTAATTGATCGAGATTGATTTACAATTGAACCCAATTCATTATATATTACCCATCTATAATCATTCAAATTATTTTCACTAATAGAAATACAAATAGTTTCAGAAACAGGATTTGGATATATATTTAATTCTAATTTATCAGAGTGTATATCATTTGAAGACAATAGAATATTAGAAGAATTAAGGTTAATTTGATATACACCATTTCCATAAGTTGCAACTACAAGTAAATTATCAGATCTTCTAAATTGAATATCCTCAACTATTGTTGAACCAAACTCTTCAAATCCAATCTGATACCATACGGTATTTAAACCATCTAAATCTCTTGTTCCGAATAATCCTACAGTAGTTCCAACAAGATAAAGTGTATCATCATCAAATGGAATAATTGCTGCTGTTCTACAAGATGGACCATCTCCAGAACCTGTAGAAGTAGCTTCAAGATTTCCAGCTATTTTTTCCCATGACTGTCCACCGTCTTTACTATGAAATAATGAGTAAACAAGGTAATTTGAGTATACACAAATTATTTCATCTGCATTTTCAGGGTTAATTGCAATATCAGCTGTAAATGAGTTAGAGCCAGTTGGAGGACCAGTAAGAATAGTTTTAGGAGGATCACCTACGCTAGCATTATCAATCCTGTACATATATTTTGATGTAGTTCCAAAATATAAAATATCAGGAGGATTCACAGAGGAATTAATTGTAGAAATATCCATTTGAGTTTGCAAAGAATCACTAAAAAATTCCCAACCAAAATCAGACTTATTATTGGAATTATTATAAGGTATTGAGTTTAAAGAATTGTGTCTCCAAATTTTATTACTCTCTGACCAGTAAAGAACGTTATCATTGTTCTCGTCCATTGTCATAGGATTTTTCCATCTATAATTTGTGCTATCACATGAAGCAGGATCCATTCTTTGAAAAGCTGTAGCAGCACCTGTATTATCTAATTTCATTTTATATAGTACTCCACGCTGAATAGATAAATAAAAATCTTCTTCATTATCTGCAATTCCTCCTATCATTCCATCACCATTAAATGGCATTTTCCAAGTAGAGTTAGAGTTTGATGAAAAAGTTACTCTATTTCCATTGTCCTGTAACCCAGCATGCATTACATTTGAATTTGCATTCTTACTAATAGTTGTGGTATATAATTGAGTAGTATTATAACCGTTATTAAGAGAAATCCAGTCTACAGTATCTTTAAACACATTAAGAGTTTTATATACTCCCCCATCATTTCCATTTAAAAGAATGTCATCATTTGATGGTAAATAAATAATTTCATGCTGATCAGGATGATGATTTTCATAAGACCCCCAATTTTCATGTCCTTCAACTGAACCAGCCATATAACCCCCAATTATAGAAGTATTATTTGGTGAAGTAAATCCATCAGTTGATCTCCAAAGATTAGTACCTCCAAGAATTATAAGATTTGTATCTGATGGATGAACACTAACTAAAAGATCATATGATCCTTGAGCATTGAAATTATCAAATGAGGCTGTATTATTTGCGGGAATATTAGTTGATAAATCTGTCCATCTTCCCCCAGCACCTGTTCCATCTCCTGAAAGATATTCATATTTCCATAAAGATGACCACGTACTTCCATTAAAAAAAGTCTGACTATACTGACCATATCCAGTAGTTTCAGCAGCAACAAAGTAGACTACATTCTCATTTGATGGACTCACGCCAATTTCTACCCTACTATAACCAGGAGCAAATGTTGGTGGAACTATATTACTCCAATTTTGACCATCGGCAGACCTCCAAATTCCTTTGTCTGTGCAGTTGCTTGAAATAGTTGCATAAACAACTCCTGTTGATGTTACCTCAACATCAGTATATTGATAATAATTACTATTTGCTCCACCTAATTGCTTTGACCAGCTTGTACCGCCGTCTTCCGTTCTGTAAATATCACCTCTAGTAGCGGCATAAACAACATCTAAACTATCATTAGAGGGATCTGTTTTTAAACTAAACATGAAATCAAAATCTCCATCCAATGAAGTGGGTGTATTAGTGGTAGTCATTGGAAGAGAATCCCATGATAAACCACCATCAATAGATTTCCAAATTCCGTTTCCATATAAAGATACATTTATAACATATGAACCTCTATTTTCTCCTGTTCCAAAATACCATATATTTTCTTTACCTGGCCTTCTATCCTGGGTTAAACAGCTTATTCTATGTTCTTGACTTGGATCTGTTGTCATATCCCATGATTGACCACCATCGGTTGAACGAAACATTCCTCCAGAAGCCCCTCCTGCTAAAATGGTATTTTCATCCAAAACATCAAGACATAAAGCCCTAGTTCTTCCTCCAACATTATATGGGCCTCTATGCTGCCAATTATTTTTAGAAAAAGAATTAGATTTTGGTAGGTTTTTAGAAAAAAGAAGTTCTTTCTGTCTAATATTTTTTGGAATCTTTCCAGTTATAGGATCAGCTAATCTTTGTATCTCCCAGTCAACTCTTTCTTGTGAACTTTCAGATGGATATAGAGCCATCTTTTGTTTTTTTTCTTTACATGAAAAGAACGATACCAAACAACACAAAATAATTAAACGCATAGAATTCATATTTTTTATTGTAAAAATATCATTTTATTTGATAATATAAAATCATTTGTAAAAGTGTAAATTTGCAATCGAATCACAAACTAAAAATGCAAAAAACACCTCTATACAAACCAAAAAATAAGGTAAGAATTGTAACAGCTGCAAGTCTATTTGATGGACATGATGCTGCTATCAATATAATGCGAAGAATTATTCAATCTACTGGTTGTGAAGTGATTCATCTTGGTCATGATAGAAGTGTAGAGGAAGTTGTTGACTGTGCTATAGAGGAAGATGCAAATTCAATTGCGATGACTTCGTATCAAGGGGGTCACATTGAATATTTAAAATATATGTTTGATCTTTTAAAACAAAAGAATGCTAGTCAGATCAAAATATTTGCTGGAGGAGGAGGAACTATTTTACCTAGTGAAATAAAAGAGCTAGAAGAATATGGAATCACCAAGATCTATCATCCTGATGACGGCAGAAGAATGGGACTACAGGGGATGATTAATGATTTAGTAGAAAAATCAGATTTCCCACTGGGGGAAAACATAGATAAAAAAAATATAATTAACAAGATTCAAAAAAAAGATTGTAACACTATAGCAAGATTAATATCTGCTGTTGAAAATTATCCTAAAAAAAATAGTGATTCAATTAAATTGGTAAAGGAAAATGCAGAAAAATCTCAAACACCTGTTTTAGGTATTACTGGAACAGGAGGGGCAGGAAAATCTTCGCTTGTTGATGAACTAGTAAGGAGGTTTATTTTAGATTTTAATGATAAAGACATTGCTATAATTTCTGTTGACCCTTCTAAAAGAAAAACTGGTGGCGCACTACTTGGTGATAGAATTCGTATGAATTCAATAAAATCAAATAGAGTTTATATGAGATCTTTAGCAACAAGACAGGCTAATCTGGCTCTATCAGCTCATGTAAATGATGCCATTAATATCTTGAAGGTAGCTAATTTTGATCTTATTATACTCGAAACATCTGGTATTGGTCAATCAGATACAGAAATTATTGAGCATTCTGATATTTCTCTTTATGTTATGACTCCGGAATATGGGGCAGCAACTCAACTAGAAAAAATTGATATGCTTGATTTTGCAGATTTAATTGCAATAAACAAATTTGATAAAAAAGGAAGTTTAGATGCATTACGTGATGTTCAAAAACAGTATCAACGAAACAATCAAAGATTTGATGAAAATATAGAAGAAATGCCAGTTTATGGTACAATTGCCTCTCAGTTTAATGATCCAGGTACAAATACATTATATCAAGAAGTAATGAAAAAATTCCAAGCTAAAAAAATTGGAAATTTTAACTCTTCTTTTGAGATAAGTGATGAAATGTCTGAGAAGATTTATGTAATTCCTTCTCAAAGAGTGAGGTATCTTTCAGAAATTGCAGAAAATAACAGAGCATATGATAAGTGGGTATTAGATCAAAAAGATATAGCTCAAAAACTATATGTATTGGATGAGTCAATAAAAATTTTAGATAATGATTTAGAAAATACAAAAAAAGAACTATTAATGACATATAGTAAACTTTTAACAGATCTAGATCCAAAAAACAAACTCTTAATTGATAATTGGCCTGAATTAATACAAAAATATAAATCAGAGATTTTTAATTATAATGTAAGATCAAAAACGTTAACTATTAAAACCCATACCAAATCACTTTCAAATACAAATATCCCTAAGGTTACTCTTCCTAAATATGAAGGTTGGGGTAATATTTTACAATGGCAATTACAAGAAAATGTACCCGGAGAATTTCCTTTTACAGCTGGCTTATTTCCCTTTAAAAGAGAAGGTGAAGACCCAACAAGAATGTTTGCTGGTGAAGGTGGTCCTGAAAGAACAAATAGGAGATTTCATTATGTTAGTTTAGATATGGAAGCAAAAAGACTTTCAACTGCATTTGACTCAGTTACCCTATACGGAAATGATCCTGGAGAAAGACCGGACATTTATGGTAAAATTGGAAATGCTGGAGTATCAATTTGCTGTTTAGACGACATGAAAAAACTCTATTCAGGATTTGAGCTTACAAATCCTAAAACTTCAGTAAGTATGACCATTAATGGACCTGCTCCTATCCTACTTGCATACTTTATGAACACTGCTATTGATCAGGAATGTGAAAAATATATTTTCAAAAATAAGCTTGAGAAAAGTATAAAAAATAAAATACAAGATTATTATAAAAAACAAGGCACTAAAAGACCTGAATATCAAGGTGACATTCCAGAAGGAAATAATGGTCTTGGATTATTCTTGCTTGGGATAACTGGAGACAAAGTTCTACCAAATGATATTTACAACAAAATCGCTAAAAACACATTAAATCAAGTTAGAGGAACGGTTCAAGCTGATATTTTAAAGGAGGATCAAGCTCAGAACACATGTATTTTTAGTACAGAATTTGCATTACGAATGATGGGAGATGTTCAAGAATATTTTATTAATAAAGAAATAAGAAACTTTTATTCTGTATCGATTTCTGGATACCATATTGCTGAGGCTGGAGCTAATCCAATTTCACAACTTGCATTTACACTTTCTAATGGATTTACATATGTAGAATACTACTTAAGTAGAGGGATGGATATTAATGAATTTGGGCCTAACTTATCATTCTTTTTTAGCAATGGTATTGATCCAGAGTATTCAGTTATTGGAAGAGTAGCTAGAAAAATATGGTCAAAAGCAATGAAACATAAATACGGAGCAAACAAAAGAGCTCAAATGCTTAAATATCATATTCAAACTTCGGGAAGATCACTACATGCTCAAGAAATAGATTTCAATGATATACGAACAACACTTCAAGCACTATATGCTATATATGACAACTGTAATTCACTACATACTAATGCATATGATGAAGCAATTACAACGCCTACTGAAGAATCAGTTCGTAGAGCTATGGCAATTCAATTAATTATTAATAAGGAACTTGGATTAACAAAGAATGAAAACCCTCTTCAAGGTTCATTTATTATTGAAGAATTAACAGAACTTGTAGAAGAAGCAGTTCTTATTGAATTTGATAGGATAACAGAGAGAGGTGGAGTTCTTGGTGCTATGGAGACCATGTATCAAAGAAGTAAAATCCAAGAAGAATCTCTTCACTATGAAACTTTAAAACACACTGGTGAATTCCCTATTATTGGTGTAAATACTTTCATGAACAAAAAAGGATCACCAACAATCATACCTAATGAAGTAATTCGAGCGACAAATGAAGAAAAAGAATATCAAATTAAAATGTTAGGACAACTACATAAAACAAATAACAAAGATGCTTCCAAAAAATTAAATAATGTTCAACAAGCAGCTATTCTTAATAAGAATATTTTTGAAGAATTAATGGAAACATCAAAGACTTGCTCTCTAGGAGAAATTTCAAATAGCTTATTTGAGGTTGGTGGTCAATACAGAAGAAATATGTAAAGTTTTTTAAATGAAAATAGTTAAATTTTTACTCATTATTTTTTTTCCACTTTCATTAGTTAGTCAAAGTATTGACGAAATATTCTTAACTAAAAACGAAATATATTTTTCATTTGATTACCAAAAAAAATCAGAGCTAGATAAATATTCAAAAATAATATCTCTTGATCATAGGATTGATAAAAATACTGCTTATGCTTATGCTAATAAAAAGCAATTTTTAAACTTTATTAATCTTAATATTGATTATAAAATTATAGATAACAGTTTTTTTTATAAAAACCAATCAAAAAATAATTGGGATTATTATCCCACATACAATCAATACGTAAATATGATGTATGCTTTTGCTGATTCTTTTCCGCAAATATGTAAGATTCATTCGCTTGGCACACTTAGCTCCGGCAGAGAAATATTAATAGTAAATATTTCAGATAATATTAATCAGAAAGAAAATGAACCATCATTTCTATACACTTCTTCTATGCATGGTGATGAACTTACTGGATATGTGTTAATGTTAAGGTTCATTGATGATATTTTAAATAAATATAATGTAGATAATCGTATAACTAACTTAGTTAATGAAATTGATATTTGGATAAATCCTCTGGCAAATCCTGATGGCGCCTATGCTGGAGGAAATAATAACGTTTGGGGAGCAACAAGATCTAATGCTAATTTTATTGATTTAAACAGAAATTATCCCGATCCACAGGACGGACAACACCCAGATGGAAATCCTTGGCAAGATGAGACTTTAATGTTTATGGGTTTAGCTGATACTATTAATTTTAATCTATCTTCTAATCTTCATACAGGAGCTGTTGTTGCTAATTACCCATGGGACACATGGGCACAATTAACTGCTGATGATAACTGGTGGCAGCATGTATGTAATGAATATGCAGATTCATGTCAATTGTACGGAGGGTCAAATTATTTTTCCAACTTTAATGATGGTATTGTAAATGGAAATGATTGGTATGAAATTGATGGTGGAAGACAAGATTACATGAATTATTTCAAACAGTGTAGAGAATTTACCTTAGAACTTTCAAATGACAAGACACCAAATCCTCAAGATTTACCCTCATTTTGGAATGCAACACATCCCTCATTTTACAACTATATGGAACAATCTCTATACGGGCTGAGAGGAATAGTAACAGATAGTATAACAGGATTGCCTTTAAAAGCAAAAGTTGAAGTTATAAATCATGATATCGATAGCTCTCATGTTTACTCAAGTTTACCTATTGGAAATTATCACAGATATATATATCAAGGTAGCTATCAATTTCAATTTAGTAAAAGTGGTTATCACACTAAAACAATAAATGCATCAGTATTAAACAACAGTACTACAAATCTTGATGTTCAGTTAGTACCTATCAATTTTGTTAATACTAATTATTTAAACAATAATTACAATAATAAGAACGTTAATAAATCATTTGATGTGATAGGAAGAAAATCTTCTGATAAATACAATAAAATTAAAATTGATATTTCCAAAAATGGTACAAGCTCAAAAAAAATAATAATTAATTAAACTATAAAAAAATGAAAAAATTACTTCTAATTCTTTTAACCCTACCTTTTTTAACACTAGCACAATATGGTAAAAAAACTGAAAAATCTCAATTTAAAACAATTGAAATTAATAGTGAGATACCCAATATGGATCAAAAGTTAAAATCAGTTAATGGTTATTCATATTCATTAGAGTCAATATCTGAAAAAAATGGATTAGTTGTTATTTTTACTTCTAATACTTGTCCATTTGTAATTAAATGGGAAGATAGATATACAATGGTCGAAGAATTAGCAAAAAAAAATAACCTTGGCTTAGCATACATTAATTCAAATTATAAAAAAAGAGATGGTGATGATTCATTTAAAAAAATGAAAGAACATGCGAAAAAATATAATTATAGAGCCCCATACCTTCTTGATATAGAAAGCAAAATAGCCAATTCTTTTGGTGCAAAAACCACTCCTCATGTCTTTATGTTTAATAATGAGTTACAACTAATTTATAAAGGTGCTATTGATGATAACTACGAAGATATTAATAAAGTAGAAAAATTTTATTTAAAAGATGCAATCGAACAATTGTCAAATGGAAAAAAAATAAAAGTTAGTGAAACTGATCCTGTAGGCTGTAGTATAAAAAGATTCAAGCCATAAATGCACGATGTTGTAATTATTACTGACAATAGATATGAAAATCCAAAATCTATTGACTGGTATGTACAACAAGTTTTAACAGAAGATAATTTATTAAAAACAGAATTAGAGAAGCTTGGCTTAAGAGTTATAAAAAAGGCATGGGATTCATCAGATTTTAATTGGTCAGCAACCAAGTTTGCAGTTTTTCGCTCAACATGGGACTACTTTGACAAATTCAGAGACTTCAAAAAATGGTTAGAAAAAGTAAAAAAGCAAACTACTTTTATTAACTCATATGAACTAATCAATTGGAATCTAGATAAAAGATATCTAATTGAGTTAAACAAAAAGGGAATTAATATTCCAACTTCTGAAGTCATAACAAAAGAAGATAATCTAACTTTAGCAAACCTTTTTAAAAAGTATAACTTTAATGAAGCGATAATTAAACCAACAATATCAGGAGCGGCTAGAGAAACCTACAGAATTACTAAAAATAATTTTTATGACTACGAAAATAAATTCTTTGATCTCAAATCTAAGGAAGATTTAATATTCCAAGAATTTTTAAATAATATTATTTCTCAAGGGGAAATCTCTTTAATATTTATCGGACGAAAATATACTCATGCTGTTAAAAAGATTGCAAAAAAAGGTGATTATAGAGTCCAAGATGACCATGGTGGAAGAGTTGAAGTTTATAATGCAACAAATGAAGAAATACTATTTGCACAAGATTGTTTAGAGAAATGTCCAACACTACCAATTTACTCAAGGATAGACATTATTTACGATAATAAAAATGAAATTTGTCTAGGAGAGATAGAAATGATAGAACCAGAGTTATGGTTTAGAAATAATAAAAATGCTGCTAAATTGTTAGCAAGCGAAATAAATAAACTTTTTTAACTATTTTTCTGAAACAAGAAAAATGTCAAATTCCATATCATCATAAATAATTTTATCACCTAAATCTTTAAAGATATTTCCTGATTTGTATTCAACTCCCCACTTAGTTCTATCAATAATTATTTTAGCAATAGCTGTGTAGGAATTTCTATTTATTTTAATGTCAGCATTAAATGTTACTGGATTAGTAATACCTTTAATCGTCATATTTCCTTTCATCTCAAATTGACTACCTTCAATATTTTTAACACTATTAACTGTAAGTTTGGCTTCTGGAAATTGATTAACATCAAAGAAGTCTTCGTCTTTAAGATGATCTACTAAATATTTATTCTTTTTTTCAGATTCAATATCGGTACATGTAATTGAAGTCATGTCAATTGTAAATTCTCCTCCAACAAGATTACCATGATCGAAAGATAAATAACCATCCTTTAGAGTTACGTTTCCTGTATGAGATCCTGTAGGTTTACTTCCAGTCCAA
>Ga0233432_10005280_pt1 | contig 11267 bp, 3 predicted proteins | sample SI_122_August201_6_FD_179870 | JGI IMG/M metagenome (GOLD analysis project Ga0233432, IMG submission 179870) | Seawater microbial communities from Saanich Inlet, British Columbia, Canada - SI_122_August2016_10_MG | ecosystem: Environmental > Aquatic > Marine > Inlet | place: Canada: British...
GAGGTTTGTTTCCACGCTTCATCGCAGTGGGCTTGTCATCGGTGATAGGCCTGGTCAGGGGCCGCAGCTTAATGAGCGGCGACGGCAGCGGGTCTGGTCAGAATGGAAAAACTGGCTTCGCAGCATTATGTGCCTTCGGTTTCGTGGAATTGATCCAGATTGGATTCTTAAAAAAATAAATCCATGGTTTGGCTGGCTCTACTCGCCTGCAGCACTCATGATTGCCGCGGTGTATATTTTTACCGCGCTGATGCTTGTGCTCGTGAACTTCGAAACGTTTCGATCAAAGCTGCCGGAGTTCCATCAGTTTTTTGCATCTGGTAACTGGTTCTATCTTGCTGCGGCTCTTGGTATTACCAAAGTCATTCATGAATTTGGCCATGGGCTTTCTTGTAAGTACTACGGAGGAGAGTGCCATGAGATGGGGTTCATGCTGTTGGTGTTTACACCGTGCTTGTACTGTGATGTATCAGACAGTTGGATGCTCCCTAGTAAATGGAAGCGCATGATGATCGGTGCAGGGGGTATGTACATTGAACTCATTCTGGCATCAACTGCGACATTTCTCTGGTGGAACTCACACGAAGGCCTGTTTAATCAGATGTGCCTCAATGTGATGTTTGTATCTAGTGTGTCGACGTTGCTTTTTAATGCCAATCCACTGATGCGTTTTGACGGATATTACATTCTGTCTGACATGCTCGAGATTCCGAATCTGAGAACAAAGTCGAGTACAAGTCTCAGCCGTCTGGCGAAGAAGTGGTGTCTCGGAATGAAGCTGCAGGATGACCCGTTTCTGCCCAAGCGACATCAGGGTTTGTTTGCGCTTTATAGTATTGCGTCAACGATCTACATGTGGGTCTTGATGATATCAATCTTCATGTTTGTCTGGAATGCAATGAAGCCCTATCGGATGGAAGCCATTGGTCGTACTCTCGCATTATTTGGTGTTTATGGTTTGATTGTCCGTCCTATAACTGGGACATATAAATTTTTGAAAGTTCCCGGAAGGAGAGACGAGGTGAAGAGTCTCAATCTGACAGTCACCGGTATTGTGGTCGCACTCATAGCAGCAGCTATCTGCTTTATTCCGTTGCCGCAACGGGTCTGGTGTGCAGCAGAACTTCGGCCTCGTGGTGAAGAGACTGTCTATGTGACGGTGGACGGACGATTGAAGGAAATCTTGGTTGAGGCGAATGACCGCGTGTCAGAGGGGGATGAACTTGCCACGTTTTCAAACATTGATTTGGAACTCCAGATCGCTGAGTTAGAAGGGCAGGAGTCAGGGTATCGTGCGAGACTTGCCAGCCTTGAGCGGGAACGGTTTACGGACTCAGCAGCAGGCATGGAAATTGGTACGGTGGAGGAGTCACTTAAAAGTGTGAAAGAGCAGTTGGTAAAAAAGCGTCGATATCAGCGGGAACTTATATTGAAGGCACCGCGGTCTGGTCTGGTCCTGCCCGCAGAGACGATTGAGCAAAGGCCTGATCCGGGTGGACGGCTTCCGGGCTGGTCAGGTAGTGCTCTGGCGAAGAAAAATGTTGGAGCAACATTCGCGGAAGGCACGGTGCTTTGTATGGTTGGCGACCCAGACCGCTTCGAGGCCGTCATGATAGTCGATCAGAGCGAGGTCGAGTTTGTACAAGGTGGCCAGCGGGTTGATTTGAAACTTGATGCATTTCCGTTTGATACCTTTCGGGGTGCTGTTGATGAGATTGCAGAAACTCATATTGAGGTAGGTTCTGAAAGACTGAGCGTGAAAGCTGGTGGCTCTGTCCCAACCACAACAGACGAGATGGGTCGCGAAGTTCCTATATCTACGAGCTATGAAGTACTCATGCAGGTAGATGATGCTGAAAATGTCTTTACGCCAGGCATGCGAGGCACTGCAAGAATCGAAGTTGGGAACCGGACGGTTGGTCAGTGGCTGTTGCGGCTGTTCTGGCAGACGTTCAATTTCAGGATGTGATGTAGAGAAAGTTTTTGGAAAGGCTTCCTAAGATGCCATATCTTTCCGGCATCACGATTTATCCGGTGAAAAGCCTTGATGGCATGAGCCTTCTTGAATCTGCGGTAGTACCGTGTGGTGCTCTACTGCATGATCGTCGGTGGCGTCTTGTTGACGCTGAAGGCCGAGTCGTGAATGCTAAAAAGTTTGCAAGAATCCATACAATCAGAGCACGATTTGAAATCACGAACAATGATTTGAATGGAGCGGGTAAACCATCTCCCGCGGGTGGGCTCATAACGCTTTGGCTAGGCAGTAAGTCAGGTGGTCCGTCCAGCACTACTCAACCCCGGGAAACATTCCCGTTGATCCCTGGCTCTGAAGGGCCTTGCGAATGGTTGTCTGATGCTCTTGGGAAACATGTTTTCTTAGAAGAGCGGTTAGAAGGTGGGTTTCCTGATGACCTGGATGCGCCGGGGCCGACACTCATTTCAACTGAAACTTTAAATGAAGTAGCACGCTGGTTTGGTTGGGGTGATGAGGAAGTAAGGCGTCGGTTTCGGATGAACCTTGAGCTTACAGATGATGCGCATCAGGTGTCTTCAGGTGGGGGATCAGAGCCCCAAGTCCTTCAACAACCTTTCTGGGAGGATAGCCTTGCCTGCCCTGTACAAAAAGATTCAATGTCGCCGGTTTCGGAGGGTGAAGATTCACTTGACTATCTTCCAGTCGTAGAGCCTAAGGTTTTTTTCATTGGTGAGATTGTCTTTCGAGCAGTCGGTGTGTGTCGACGCTGTGTTGTTCCCAGTAGGGATACTCAAAACGGCAAGCAAACCCGGCTGTTTCGGGATGCCTTCGAGGCTCGCCGTTTTCGTGGCCTGCGGCACGACGTTGATGTAAGAGAGTGGCAGGATTACTATCGACTCGGCTTGAATACGTCAGTACTGCAATCGAGTCCTTATGATCAGATTGCTATTGGGCAACAGTTCAAGTTCAAGGAGCCGAATTAAAGAAGATTGCCATGAACATCTATATGAAATATTTCATTCGCAAAGAAGCCCGGCCTTGGCCCATGTCCAGCAGACGTCATACTTGATGAAGTAAAAGATTGGGTCTCTTGCCCAATCGAAGCCCATGCAGCGAGAATTGATCGCTGCTTTGTCGAGAGATGGTGCAGGCTGAAAGCTATAACGCCCTCATGCAGTCCAGAATTAATTTCAAGTGCCGACCGTACCATCTGTCTGGAGGCATTATTCTCAGACAAGATAATCGATGGCCGATCTGGAAATGTGATGCGAGCTGGCAGTACTCGTTTTGATGTTGAGATAGTTGTTTGTGTTATTGTTGTTGGTGGTATTACTGCGGGTATTGTTGCTACCGCATTAGATATACCTCTTCCAAGTGTATTTGAAATGCCAGCCCCGATCGTTGTGACGGTCGTTGTTGGCGGGGAGTAGGGCTGTGCCGCATCATAATTCACACCGTAGCCCATGTCGTCAAAGGCACCGACTGTGATCACACTGAGTGGATTTGTACTTGTGAAATCCAGTGTTCCAGTCATCAGTTCATTGCCGAATGTTGCGTCATCCCAATGAGCAAATGCTGTCCCATCGCCACCATCCTGCTCGATGGGAACCCCGGCAGCAACAGCGGCCGTACCAAACAGAAGGTTGTATTGCTCTACAGCTTTGGGGCCAGTGAAATTAGTCGGCGCATCGCTACCAAGCGGGATAACATTATTTTCCCAGCCACGCGAAGTGGGGAACCCAAGGCAATGGCCAATCTCATGGGCCATGATGGTTGATAGCGCAGGGTTTGAGATATCCGCTTCGTCTACACCAATCTGAGCAAGGTACGGGAGGCCAGTGGAATCGGTTCGAAAAAGAAGGGGCTGGCCCTGTGCAAGGGTGTTTCCATCGCCATCGGAGTCACCGGATAGGAGCCCGAGTTGGACATTGATCTGAATGTCATCAATGGTTCCAAAAATTCCACTAGTCACTTCAGGAAGATTCTCGGTTATTACCGATTGCCACAGATTTGCAGCCAATCCGGAGGCGGTGACAAGGCTTTCCGGAACATCGGCATTAAATACAAAGTCGATTTGAAAATTAAGTGGAGGAACATAATCATTAATAACGACGAAAGAACTTATCTCACTCGGTGTTCCACCGAGTGGTTTTACAATAACAGAAAAATTTTCAGCTCCTTCAATCGACTCCACAGGGTCACGAAGCGTTTGGACTGAGAAGTTCTTAGTCGTCTCACCCGGGAAAAATGTAATTCTCTCAGTTCTCTGCATGAAGTCACTGCCGATAATCGCGGTGCCGGATTTGCTTGTGACAATGACGGACTCGGGAACCTGAGAAACAGCATCGAGCGTCAGTTCAAAGTCCGCTGAATTGCCTTCTGATACGATCTGATTGAGCGGTGTAAGGGTAAAACCTGCCGGGCAATCACGGCGCTCAAGTGTTTCAAGGGAGAACACATGGTTCCGACGACGTGGCATGTAGATAGTTCCCAGTCATTTATAAGGACACTGTTGGAAAGAAGTAATGGGTCTTTTCAAACATCACTTCTTTGATGTTGATCGGTTCATCGAAGTGTACTGTTCCGCACAAATCCCTTTGTCTGAGAACAGACGAGCCAAACTTCCCATTTCAACTGACCATGAGATCTTGTGAAGGAAATAGGGAATTCTTTGCCTCCGCATCGGTGGAACGAGAATGCTACGTCAGCTAACACACTTCTGCTTGCGATAACCTGTAACGGTTAGCAAAAAAAAACGGCATACAACTGTGTGTAGTGTTATGGCGAAAACGCTGCGAGATTGGGTTGCGATACCATTTTGATCAAGTGTCTTTTGCTTGCACTCTGAACGCCGATTTCTTAGTTGTGTGGAGATAGTGCGCCTGAAAGCGACTTTTTTGATGGGGAAATATGCGGATTTTTACGAAGTTACGTTTTTCAGCGAACCAATTCCTTGCACGTCCGTAATATTCGGAGGAGTCTATTAAATACATCGCTTTTGCTCTCAAGATCAGCGTTCGCCCGGCAAGATACGAGAACTGGCACAACTGTGTGTAACACCAAGTCAACCTCGTCGTTATCGGGTAGTCATGCTGCAGGGGCCTGCTTGAGCAAAGTGTTAACAAGGACATTGATATGGGATTGATGCACAATCTGTTTCGAAGAATCAACGAAAACGTCAAAAGCAGACGAAGTCTGAAATCTCGTCCACGGGCAGGATCTCTCACAAACATTGAACCTTTAGAGCAACGGATTGCGCTCACTGCCAATTCTTTCTCAAGTGAAGAAGGGGGCGATACGCCCGGATTTTTTTCCATTGTTCTGGACGAGAGTGGTGACGATCTTTATTTGCGTCAATCTATGTTTGCCCCAGGTGGCGAGGTAGTTCCGAGCCTTGAGTTCGCAGATAATCCAGAGTTTTCTGCACGAACGCAGTTTGCCTTTGATAATAATAGTTCAGCTGGTGGTACCAATAATTATCAAGATTTGTTTGTCTCTCTTGGTGTTCCGAACACTCATACAGATACTGGCGTCCTAGGGTCGAATCCTAATACCGTTTTGCCAACAGCTGAATTAATTGGTGGTGGGGCTGGCACTCTTCCAGCAGGAATGCAAGCTGATCCAACATGGGCCGTAAATCCCGGAACTCTCGGAGGTTCGGTGAACTTTGGCCGTTCGTTTATTTCTGTCACAGCACAAGATGCCACAACTGGCGCTACTGGAGGTGATGGAGTTCTGCTTGACACTCAGTTTCTCTTTGACCAGCAGGATGGTGGTATTAACGGAACATGGCCTCTCGTTTTTAGAGATGATGCCGGGGCTGATGCAACTACCGAGATAACGCTTAGTTTTGGCAGCAGTGACATTGCGGATATGAATGTTACCGGAACAGTAGATCTTGCTTCTGGTTTCGTAATCCTTCAGCTTCGAGCGACCGGTGGCGGGACGTATGAGGATGTCATCGTCGGTACTAATTTCAGTTTCAGTTACGCATCGCCGGTTCTTGCTGAAGATTCGACTTTTGTGACTGTTGCGCCCGGTGATTCTCTTGACGTTGGGTTTTCAGTAGACCTTCCGGCTCCAGACTCGACTGTCACAATTAATAGCCCAATTAATTCACCGAACCGAGGTACCGCAGTCGATGGATTGGTCGACTTACGAGCACCGAATATTATTGTGAACGCACCTGTTGTTGCCGATGCAGGATTTTCCGTTTTGCAATCCAGGTTTTTAAACGCAGCTGACATTGAGTCGAACATCACGGCAGATGTTTTTTCTTCTAGCGTTGTCAATATTGGTCCGGCGGATGCGGCGCTTGTTGATGTTGGGGCCGAAGTCTTTGGGCGAGGTGAGTCAGGAAGACTTGTACCCCAGGGAACAAACGTAATTGCAGTAGATGCAGTTACCGGGGACATCACGCTTTCGCAGGTTGTATCAGCTGGAATTGGTCGTCAGTTTCGATTTTTCAATCCAACGTCGAGTCCGACTTTTACAACAACACCTGTGGATCCCGTTGTTGAATCTTCAACTATTTTCCTTGATCCAACTGCTAGTAACTTTGATATCCAGCCGGGGGCAGTAGTAGGGAATCAAGGAGCGATTGAAACAGATTTATTTATTCCACTCAACACCTTTGTTGCTGCAGTCAATACCGTGACTGGCAGGGTTGATTTAACACGCCCCGTTTCGTTGCCCGCCGTTGCGACGAGTGTACAGTTTTTTAATCCAAGCGTAGACGCTACTTTGGCTGAAAGCTTTGAAGCAACGGCACCAATGCAAGCAAATGAATTTTCGTTCAATATCGCAAATGACTTAAGTAGCGACATGCGTGATCGCGGTCGACTGTACATCGCAGGCAGCAGTAGTTTGTCTGGAGTTGGTGGTGGGTCGGCTGGGAATATGTTAGCGACAGTGAATTCATCAGACATTATTTTTGAAGGTCCTGTCGCGGTGACGAATCAAGCGTATTTCTTTGAGACAGCAGTAGCAGAGACGCCATTTTCTTTTACCACTAAGAACTCCGCAGGTATTTCTACTGGGAGCCTCGTGGCTACCAACGTTGAGGTTACTCTTTCGAGCATGTCTCCGGCAGAAGCAGCTAATTCGGTTGTGCATGTTGTCGATCTCGATACAACTGTGACATCGATGCAGATTTCAGCCGGAAGCTATGTGTCTCAGAATCCTCCGTTCGTTGAGGCTGGTCCAGACAATGATGATCCAATCGTCGGGCCGTTTCCGTTTGCGGTCACAGTCCGAGAGACAGATGCACTTGTTCTGAATACAGACCTTAGTTCTGGAGGGCCCGTTGCGATTAGTGCTGGTGGAGATCTTAGTCTGACAGCATCGATTCAATCCAGCAGTGATTTGTCACTCACCTCTTCTGGTGTAATCACGGGCGCTGCAGAATTGGCGACGACCAATGGGCAGATAAGTCTCGCGGGTACCGGAGTTGCCTTGACTGGTCTGCTTCAAGTCATTGATCGGCCTTTTGATGGCTTTAGCACAGACGTTTCAGTGGAAGCAAGCAACGGTAGTGTGTCATTAGGACAAGGTGTTCGAGCTGTAAATAGGGTTGTCATCGATCAACAAGGAACAACAGGTTCGGTGCTAAGCACCGGAGCAATATCGGGATATGATGTTCAGGTCTTCGCTGAGGGTGATGTCGATATCAATACTTCAGCTTCGTTTGTCGATGTATCTGTTGCTTCAACTGTCAATGGTGCGGCGAATACTGCCCGAACAGTAACAGTCGATTCAGATAGAGACAGTCAGTTCCGCATAGGTTCGGCTGGTGGTACAGTGAGCGTGTCAGCATTAGGCGTAGATAATGACAATGGGACACCTCTTGATTCAAGTGATGACATCGCCGCCCTTTCTCTTGAATTGCGTGAAACGGCAGTTCTTTTTGCAACAGCACCTCAAGGCAGTATAGATGCCATTGCGGTCACCAGTGACGACCTGGTGATGGGTGTTGCTGCAGACCTTTTACAAGGTAACGCCACAAATATGCAGGCAGCCGGAAGCGTGCAAGTTCGCACAACGCAGTCTCCGGTCACAGTGCTTGACTCTGCAGTGGCAGGGCAGGGGCAGTTGCAGGTTCGAGCTGCCGCAACAGCTAATTTGATCGGTGATTACGCACAAAATACTCCGGGTATTACTCCTTCAACCATCACGGCAAATGCACCTGGCAGTATCAATGGTGCTGTGCCTCTGGCATCATTTGGCGGGCTCGATGCCACAACAAATCCATTGCGTTTCCGTGATCTTGTCCTGCTGTCAAATCAGACGCTTGCGGAAGAGAATGGTGTCTACCAGATCATGAATCTGGGGAATGCTTCCACGCCATGGCAGCTTCGCCGGTTTGGTCTCGCCGAGACAACGAGTGAGTTGCCCGTCGGAACACGTGTTTATGTTACGGACGGTGAGCTACGTGGCGATACGTTCCGCGTTAACGCGTACGCCAACGTTCTCAATACAACACCCCTTCGTGTGACGCCAGGGATTGCTCGTTCTTCAACTGAGGTTGCTGTGCGATTTGCAACGGAGTTTATCCTCGATGGCGTGTTTGACGGTGCTGGAACAATCAACGGGACACCACTCGGTGCAGGTATTCCATTGCGTATTAACGATACTCCAGTCGCAGATGGCGATCTTATTCTTGTTCAGTTTGGTGCGGAACCTGATGGTGCTGGAAATAGCACAGCTCCAAGTTCAGTCGTCAATGGTGTCTATGAAGTCACAACCTCTACTGATGCGTGGGTGCTTACGAGATACGACAATATCGAAGTGCCAGGCAGCCCAACGGTTGAAGAGGCAACTGTTGTTATAATGGAGGGTTTCTATCGTACTTCAAGGTCTGGTCAAACGTTTGACGTGGTGTACGACGGGCTTGGCCTTGTTGATCTTACGATTGAAGATGACTCTGCAAATATTAAAAGTGAGATTGGTTCATATGATCCTCGCGATGTGACAACCTTAGTAGTCAGTACTGCAGGTGCGACAAATGATACTGCTGGTTCACTTGGCAAGATGCTGACGCTGGCCCAGGCGAATGAAGCTCAGGATCTTGTTGGTCAGAGTATTCTGCAGGAATTGCGATTCGGCAACGTGCTGGGAAGCGTAACCGGAAACACAGGCACAATTGCCCTCCAACAGGAACTGCCAGTCATCGAAAAACCGATTGTGATTGATGCTTCACAGCGGTTCACGCTTGATGCGTCTACAACGAGTCAGGTGCTCGTAATTGACGGTTCACGAATCACAACATCGTCGGAAAGTACATTTGTCACGAGAGCTGATGAAGTGAACGGGCTCGTTCTTGGTGAAGAGGCTTCTGGTGATGTGACCGACATATTCCGGCCCCTGCCGAGTACTGTCAGTTCACTTCGCTTTGGCGGCTTTGAGCAGGGTGCTGCTGTAGTTGTGGACGGAGCAAGTAATGTGCTTCTTGATAACCTCACCATTGGCCAGAATTCAAACAGTGCATCGCAGGCAGTTCGCTATGGTGTTCGGGTTACTGGAACAAGCGGACAAGATGGCCCGGTATCGATTGTCGGTGGGTCAATTACGTCAGCAAACATTCCAACAAATAGTGCGCTTGATGCATCACCAACGTCGCCAGACCCGGTCACAAACTTCCTTGACGGTGCTGGCGTGCTGCTCGATGATCTGGCTCAAAATGTACAGATCGTTGGCACCACTGTCGGTAGTTCGAGTGCTGCAAATCTTGTCGGTGTGCTTGGTCGGAGTGATAACCCGGCGGAAGACGCAGGTGCGTCGACCTTCAATTCAATTGGGGTATCGGAGATTAGTGACTTTGTCGCTCCAACAATATTGAACTTGTTCACTCTGACCGTACCAGCGTTGGATCTGCAAGGCAATGCGATTGACATCGATGATGTCTTTGTCGGGCAGTCTGTGACAGGAAGTGAATTCTTAGCCGGAACGGTTATTGTTGCTGTTAATAAATCAACCCGTCAGGTGACACTCAATCAGGCTGCTATCTTGACGAATGCAGCGGCAAATGTCACGTTTGGGACTCCATCACGAACAGCAGTTGAAAATAATTTCTGGGGTGCGATGCTTGAATCTGGAGCAACACGTGTTGTCAATTCAGACATCGCCAGTAATATCTATGACGGTATTTTTATTGGAACCTTGGACGGTACTCCGAATCCATTCACTATTGTGATTGGTTCGAGCACGACTGCAGGCTCAAACAGTAATGCCATATTCAGTAACGGACGCAACGGCATTCGCTTCGCTGAAAATATTATATCGAGTGCCGGCGTGACAGATATCACCATACAGGGCAATTACATTGGCAGTGCTGTTGGAAGTGCATTTGTCGGCAATACGCAGGGTTCGTATTTCTGGGAAGGTAATCCTGCCAATCCATTGCAATACGCTTTTGCAAGCCTCGGTTATGACTCGACGACTAACACACCAACACCACCTGCTTACATTTCAACCGATGCACTCTTTAGTGCTCTGATTGCACCTGTAACGGAGGGTGGTGATGTTGACTCAGAGGGGAATGAGAATGCCGACTTTGTTGACGGTGGTTCAACGACTCCACCGAGTCCGCCAGGGCCACCACCACCAGATCCTGATACGTGGTAAGCCTCGTGTTGGTAATGCGTGATTTTCGAAAGTAGTCGCTAATCAATTGAGTTAGGAGTCGGGGCGTCCAGCGGCTATGGTGAAATTGTTAAACCGTTGACTTTGACAGTTGTTGTCGCGGTGTTTTGGACGTTAGCCGCTGTGCCTGCTGCACCGTTGACGTCAAACGCACTTTGTATGTTGATTGTGCCTGCGGAATTATCGAGTGAGATAGCACCAAACGGCGGGTTAGTCCATGGGGTGACGTTAACATTTGGAGTTGTGACTGTCTGTAACGTAAAGTTAAGTGTTGTAGCACCACCACCGTTGTCAAAGGTGTGGATGGTTGAAAATGTTGTTGAGGCTGTCTCGATTGAACTAACACCACCAATGGTGATCTCTCCGCCATTGGCAGCTGATATGCCGTGGGCTAGCAAGTTTGGGTTATTGATTGTCAGATTGCTAAAGGTAGTGGTGTCACCCACTGCAGCACGATCTGTTATGAGAATACCCGCGGTCGTTCCGCCCGTGACAGAAATGTCATTAAATGTAAAAGCGCCGCTGCCGCCTGTAATAAGTATGCCGTTTTGTCCTGTGCTGGCGAGTGACGCTCCGGTTACCGAGACAGTTGCGTCAACATTCTGTAGAAGAATGCCCAAACCAGTGTCTGTAAACGGCGTCGCTGTTGGTC
>Ga0233432_10005281_pt1 | contig 11265 bp, 11 predicted proteins | sample SI_122_August201_6_FD_179870 | JGI IMG/M metagenome (GOLD analysis project Ga0233432, IMG submission 179870) | Seawater microbial communities from Saanich Inlet, British Columbia, Canada - SI_122_August2016_10_MG | ecosystem: Environmental > Aquatic > Marine > Inlet | place: Canada: British...
ACGGCCCCAAGAATTTATTTCGCAATGTGTATCGCGCGATAGAGAAGGGTCAAATGCCAGACAATCCCGATTGGAGCACGTTCGTTGATGGCCATAAGGAGATGGCAATCTGCGATGCGATTATCCAGAGCAATCGAGAGCAAAAGTGGACAGACGTGCAATATTGATTTTCGTGCTGCTGGACCATTCAAATAGTTTTCCAATACAGGAGTTTAAATATGTCTACTGAGACTGCGAATATTAACCGTTGTAATATCGCCCTGATTGGAACAAAGTTTATGGGCCGAGCGCATTCTAATGCGTATCTAAAGGTGAATAAGTTTTTTGATCTGCCCTGCAAGCCTGTGATGCATACGGTCGCAGGCCGTAATCAGGAAGAGTTAAAACTGTTTGCCGAGCGTTGGGGTTGGCAGCACTGCGCAACGGATTGGAATACGGCCGTCAACTCCGAAGCGATAGATCTGGTTGATGTAGTAACCCCAAACAACGTGCATGCCGAGCACGCGATTGCGGCACTCGAGGCCGGAAAACATGTCGCCTGTGAAAAACCGCTGGCAGGGACGCTGAGTGATGCTCGTCAGATGGTAGAAGCTGCAGAGAAGGCAACTGGAAAAACATTTGTCTGGTACAACTATCGGAGGTGCCCCGCAATAGCCTTCGCTCATCAATTGTGTGCGGCGGGAAAACTCGGTCGAATTTATCAGATCCGAGGCTGTTATCTCCAAGATTGGGCGGGACCAGATACACCGCTGATGTGGCGATTCGATGGTGATGTGGCAGGATCCGGAGCGTTGGGTGACCTTTGCGCCCATACCATCGACACCGTAAGATTCATCACGGGTGATGAAATCAGTGAGGTGATCGGATCCACGATGGAAACGGTGATCAAAGAGCGAGTGATTCTCGAGAGTGGTGGTGGTGAAATTTCGGGAAAGGGCGCGGCAACAAGTCAGAAAAAAGGTGCAAGCACAGTCGATGACATCGTGCTGTTTATCGCCAAAATGGCCAGCGGTGCTTCAGCCACTTTCGAGGCATCGCGTCTTTCCACTGGTTATAAGAATACAAATCGTCTGGAGATACACGGTGAAAAAGGGGCAATTAGATTCAATTTTGAGCGTATGAATGAGCTCGATTGGTACGACGCAACACTTCCCCCAGAGTTGCAGGGTTGGAGCACAATTAATGTCACGAATGGCAACGCCAATCATCCCTACGCGGCATCGTGGTGGCCGACCGGACATATTCTTGGATATGAACACAGTTTTATTAATCAGGCCGCCGACATGTTGACCGTGATCGGCGGCGGTGAGCCGGTGGTGCCCCTCGCCGACTTTGCCGATGCGTATGAGATTCAGAGGGTGCTCTCGGCTGTGGTCGAAGCTGACAAACAGCGATCACCAGTTCCACTCGATCAAATTCAGTAGTGACGATTGTGATACTCAAGGGGCCATAAGTAACAGGTCGATGGCAAGATTACCGTTGCGGAGTCGATAACAGGTCTTGAATATAGATGGTCGTGAAATTCCTCGACGTGGGTATGCGATGAAAGAGAACGAAGAATTCGTACCTTAAAATTCATATGACGATCATCGCCTTGCCGCCGACTTGGATTAGAAGGAGATTTTTTGAATGGTAAAACGAAGAACAGCACGACTCATTTTTGATATTGAGTCAGCAGCAGATGGGGATCTTATTGCAAAAATTCGTTACCCAGGTGAAAAACTCTCACCAGCTGAAGCAGTCAAACGGTACCGAGCCGAGCTTCTTGAACAAAATGGCAAGGATTTTATTCCATATACATTTCAGCTTCCAGTGTCGTTGGTTGTGGCTACGGTTGCCGAAGACTATTCGCTGATCGATCTCGTTGCTCTCGATGAAGAACTGTCACGTCCACACGAAATTGTCCGATTGTTCTGGGAAGGTTGGCGAAAAAATGACCAGCCGCAGCTTGTTTCCTTCAATGGGCGTGGCTTTGATATGCCACTCCTTGAAGTGTGTGCGTTTCGTTACGGCCTCGGTATTCCTGAATGGATTGCCGAAAATGCTCGTAGTTATGAACAGCCAAGGAATCGTTTTAACAGTGCAGCCCATCTCGATCTGCATGAGTTTTTAACGAATAGTGGCGCGAGTCGATTTGTTGGAGGGCTTTCGCTTGCTGCTAATCTTATCGGCAAGCCAGGAAAGCTCGACGTTGCTGGGCATATGGTTCAAGACCTTTGGGATGGAGGCCGGGCACGAGAAATTCACGACTATTGCAGAAGTGATGTACTCGATACATATTTCGTGTACTTAAGAAGCCGTGTTGTCGCGGGAGCAATTTCTATTGCGGATGAACAGTCGCTTATTGAATCAGCCCATACATGGGTTCGCAACAAAGCAACAGAGTCACCGGGACTAGCACGCTACCTAGATGCATGGGGCGATTGGCAAAGCCCGTGGAGCTAGCACATGCCTTCGGGGCCAGCACATACCCCATGGGGCTAGCACATGATTGTGTAGCCCCACAAGGAATGATTACGCTTCTATGATTGGTTCTTTGACGAGCTGGATGAAGTGATTGCCCTTCGGTCCATTCGAAAGTTCTTTCGCCTTCTTTTCGGCAGCGCGTTTGTCTGCATATTCGAATACGGCGAGACGCTTCAGTCCGGAGTTAAAGACACCCCAATACGCTTTTAAGCGAACGTCTTTCACAACCTTTTTTCGGGTTGCCCGCTTTTTCGCGACTTTCTTGGCTGCTTTTTTGGCAACTTTCTTGGCTGCTTTTTTCTTCGCAACCTTTTTAGTAGCCTTCTTTTTTGTGGTTTTTTTTACAGCCTTTGTTGCTGTACTTGTAGTTTTTTTAGCAGCTTTTGTAGTTTTTTTTGCTGCCTTTTTCTTTGCGATCTTTTTCGCCATGGACGCTCGCCAGCCTTCTGTGCAACGGTGAAAGGATTTTACGGAAACGGTGGCCAACACACGAGTGTCTGGTCCTCTCGTCAACTCCAACAATAGGTAAAGAGTATAAGATGCCAGACGGTCGCCGCACAGGGACCACCGCGAGAGCCTATACTGTAGTAATGATGAGACTAAAAACACCAACGAATGAGCCGCTTGCGGCCGGTCCCTTAGACGCATATCGCAAACTTGATGATGCCGTTTTGGCACGTCGGATTGACGAAGTCAGACAGCGTCTCGGTTCGCGCGTACTTATTTTGGGGCATCATTACCAACAGGATGGGGTTATTGCTCATGCAGATTTACGAGGTGATAGTTACCAGCTTTCAAAATCTGCAGCAGAAAGAACTGACTGTGAGGCCATCGTTTTTTGTGGTGTTCACTTTATGGCAGAAACAGCGGATATTCTTGTCAATCGTCCAGAGCAAATTGCAGAACGGGGCGGTGTTCGCGTTGACGTTGTGCTCCCCGACACCGCAGCAGGTTGTTCGATGGCCGATATGGCAGCAATCGAACAGGTAGAAGATGCATGGTCTGACCTTAGTGAAATCATCGACACGAATGATATTACACCTGTTACGTATATAAATTCTGCCGCCAGCCTCAAAGCATTCTGTGGTCAACATGGTGGTATCGTGTGTACATCAAGTAATGCCCGTGCGGTTCTTGAATGGGCCTTCGCCAAGACCAAGCGTGTTCTGTTTTTTCCGGATCAACATCTCGGTCGGAATACTGCCAAGGCAATGGGAGTGCCGCTTGAACAGATGTGCGTTTGGAATCCACATGATCCACGCCTTGGTGGTAATGACGAAACAACGCTCAAAAACAGCCGTGTGATTCTCTGGCAGGGACACTGTAGTGTCCATGCAATGTTTCGCCCGGAGCATGTTGACACGATGCGAAAAAGCATTCCTGGCATAAAAGTTCTTGTCCATCCAGAGTGTGCGATGGAGGTCGTTGAAAAAGCGGACCTTGCTGGTTCAACGAGCTACATCATTAATCAGGTTGAAGCAGCACCTTCTGGTTCATCGTGGGCAATAGGCACAGAGCTCCATCTTGTGAGACGCTTAGAGCAGGAACATCCTGAGCAGGCTATTCGATTTCTTTCACCAACGGTCTGTATGTGTGCAACAATGTACAGAATTGACTTGGCGCATCTTTGTTGGAGCCTTGAGCACCTAGAGTCAGGAGATCCTGTAAATGTCATTCGTGTTGAGGAACAGACAGCTCACTGGTCTGTTGTCGCGCTTGAGCGAATGCTGGACGTAACCGCCTCAAAATAACGATGGTTTAGTCCCGGGGCTGATTTCCTTCAGGAACTGTTGCAGAAAGAAAAAGGAACAGAACGCGGTAACGAGTGACGTGCGATAGGAGAAAATACAGAGACGGTATCTTTTCCTATAGAAACACTCTTGAGCCGTTGAAACTATTCAATGTACTTCAGTTAGTCTCGTAAGAATTCATTATCTTTTCCGGGGACAACGACCATCATGCATTATCCCTTGTCATACTGCACCAACGTTCATCCGTGTCGGTCGCGTCATGATCTTGAGAAAATCATTACTGACGAAGCAAGTTCGGTCCGAGATCAATGTGGTTTTGACATCGGAATTGGGCTTTGGTTGCCATCAGTAGTCATTTCTGAAGTAGTTCATGATATAGACGCGACCCAAAGCATTGCGAATGCTCTCGATAGCCAGGGGTTGCAGTGCTATTCACTCAATGCATTTCCTTTTGGCGATTTTCATTCTGAGAGAGTCAAGGAAAATGTATACCTTCCAGACTGGTCAGATGTGCGTCGACTGAATTACACCAGGTCGTGCAGCAAGTTTCTTGCTGAAATATTATCTGGAGAACACGAAGGTAGTATTTCGACATTGCCGTTGGCGTACAAGCAAGCTAATCGCCCTCAGGGTTTTATCAAAACGGCGATTGAACAGTTCATGCAATTGGCTCGTGACCTTAATGCATTACATCAAGACACGGGGAAGATGATTCGCTTAGCAATTGAGCCCGAACCATTTTGTATCCTTGAGACAACGCTAGAGACAATCAGTTTTTTTGAAATGATGTGGGATGTTGCTGATAAAAATGGCATTGGAAACATCGTTCGTGAGCATATTGGTGTCTGCTATGACGTTTGCCATCAAGCCGTTGAATTTGAAGATGCAGGCACAGCTGTTCGTCAACTCGCTACGGCAGATGTTCGGATCAACAAGGTGCAGATAAGTTGTGCTATTGAACTGGACGATCCATTAAATGAAAACTCACGGCGGGCGCTCGCCACGTTTGCTGAGCCACGATATCTGCATCAGACATTCGGGAGACAGTCTGGTGGTCAAATTATTTGCGACACAGATCTGTCGCAAGAACTTGCACTTCATCCGCCGCCTGACTGGCAGGAGGCTGAGGTATGGAGAGTGCATTTTCATGTCCCTGTTGATGCGGATCGCCTCGGCCCGTTACGGACCACAAGGCCTGAACTTATTCGGGCAATTGAGGCTATACGCCAACTGCCGTACGAGCCGCACCTTGAAGTTGAGACATATACATGGCCTGTTTTGCCAGGTGTTAAGAGTGGTGACGTCATCAGCGGAATGGCTCGTGAGCTCATTGCGACGAGAGATCTCCTTGTGGCTGGGGACAGTACAACATGAGTATGTCTCCAAGATTTCCCATTTTGAAATCAGAAGTTCGATTTTCGAACAACAGTATGAAGGTATGCATGAGTATGAAGGTATGCATGCCCAAAATTTTTGGAGAAATCCTGAGACGGTATTGGTCCATGAGGCACCTCATTCAGAAGGTGTTGCGAAGTCGCCTGGTGCAATGTCTGGTGATCTTCGTGCTTCTGCTGAGAGGTTTGGAAAGTCACGCTGAGGATGTAGGTAGCAGCCATGTTGGTGATCGACAACTGCCTCACTGTCTCACAAAGGACTATCAGGTTGTCTGGCGTGATGAGTTTGTAGGAGACATGCTGAACACGGATAACTGGACAATGCCGTCGATCAAAGTGCGTGAAGCTGCATCTCTGAACTCAGATGGAACGATTGTTGTCGAAGGCGGCTTGTTGCACCTGAAAACACTCTGGCGGAATGAAAAAGTCCACGCCAGCTATATACAAACACGCGGGCGACACGAGTGGAAACATGGCTATTTTGAGTGTCGCTTGAAATTTCAAAAGCTTCAAGGGCATCATGGGGCATTCTGGGTGCAGACACCGAGTTTTCGGAGCTTTACTGATCAGCCAGAAAAAAGTGGGACAGAAATGGACATTATTGAATGGTTCGGCTCAGGTCGTCGCCATGGCTGGGCTGGGATGAATATTTACTATTGGGGTACAACGGATAAAGGTGTGCCTGGCTCGGTACGGAGCCCATCGATCCCAGACTTCCCAAAGATGGGTGGCCCTCAGGACGGCAGCCCAGATAGCCCAATGAAGGATCTTAGCGAGGACTTTCATATCTACGGTCTACTTTGGACTGAAAAAGAGTGTGCTTTTTTTTGCGACGGTGTTGAAATTATGAGAGATGTCAAAGCAATTTCTCAAATTCCACAATATATTGTTTTGAGCCTCCTCTGTTCACACTGGGAACGGCCGCGACTTGACGTGGCGAAACTACCAGACGAAATGCAGATTGATTACGTCCGGGTGTATCAGAAGCCTTAAGATTATCAATCAGAGATATGAGATGGCGTAGAAAAATTTAAAAGTATGTGTTACGTGAAAGGCGGCCTGTCGTATGCAATCATGGATCTACCTCACATTTGCGATCTTGGCTGAAGTCGTTGGTACAAGCTGCTTGAAAGCATCTCAAGGTTTTACGAAGCCGATTCCGTCATGTATTGTTGTTGTTGGCTATGCGATCGCATTTTATTTGTTGTCGTTGACGCTTGAAACAATACCTGTTGGTGTGGGTTATGCCGTCTGGTCTGGAGTTGGTCTGGTGCTTATCACACTGGTGAGCTGGCTTTTGTATGATCAGACGCTTGACGGACCTGCGATTCTTGGGATGGGTCTCATTATTGTTGGTGTTCTAGTGCTAAATCTGTTTTCCAAGGCCGCGGTACACTGAGAATGACTCGACAGGGGCAAGGAAAATCGCTTGATGGATAAGATTTGTAAAAATCTTATCCATAGACAAGAGAAAATAAATTACAGGCCATGTGTTGAGAAATGTTTTTATGCAGAAAAAAATACTGTTGGTTCCTCTGTTTTTTTGCTTTGCTCTCTTTGGGAAACCTGTTCCTGCAGATGAACACCAAGCACCAAACATTGTTGTAATGCTTGCTGATGATGCTGGCTGGGGCGATTTTTCTTGTGTTGGCAATCAAACTGTTTCGACGCCTGCGGTGGACTCTTTAGCTCGTGATGGAGTACTGCTTGAGCAATTTTTTGTTCAGCCTGTTTGTGCGCCAACACGAGCTGAGTTTTTGACTGGTCGATTTCATGATCGTTCCGGAGTCCGTGGCGTGACTCGCGGGCAAGAAAGAATGTCCCCTGAAGAAGTGACTCTTGCTGATGTCTTTAAAAAAGCTGGCTATGTCACCGGTTGTTTTGGAAAATGGCATAACGGTACGCAGTGGCCATACCATCCATTAGCGCGTGGCTTTGATGCATTTTATGGTTTTACGGAGGGTCATTGGGGTGATTACTTCAATCCACCAATGCAGCGAGATACAACATTTCAAGAAGGTGAGGGGTATATCACCGATGACATTACCACAAAGGCAATAACGTTTTTTGACAATCAGGTATCGAATTCAATTGCGAAGCCAGTGCTTTGCTACGTTGCTTACAACACGCCGCATTCCCCAATGTGTGTCCCAGATGCTGATTGGAGTCGATACGCAGAGCGACCCCTTCGGCAGCAAGGTCCTGACCCCAAAAAAGAAAATCCTATTTTCACTCGTGCTGCTTTGGCAATGGTTGAAAATCTTGACTACAACGTTGGCCGTATGCTGGCGGCCATAGATTCGGCCAATACATCACGTGAAACCATAGTGGTTTTTTTTTCAGATAATGGTCCAAATAGTTTGCGTTGGTGTGGTGGCATGCGAGGCAAAAAAGGATCGACTGATGATGGCGGCACACGAAGTGTCTGCTGCATTCGATACCCTGGTGAGATTGCACCCGGTACTCGTGTTCCTCGGATAACCGCAGCTATTGACCTATTACCTACTCTTGCAGGTCTTGCTGGTGTGCCGTGTGAAGTCCCAAAACCACTCGATGGTATCAATCTGACAGCGATCCTGAAACAAGATTCACATTTAAAATCAGAGCAAAAAGTTCTTCAAACAAAGCTTACGAAGAGGCACATTGTTGCTTCGCAGCGTGGTCGTGTGAGTATTCGAACAGACCGATTTCGCCTTGATGATAAAGGCAAGCTCTATGATATGCGAAGTGATATCGGACAAATACATGACGTCATGAAAGAGTATCCAGAAGAAGGAGCAAGACTCCGGTCTATTGCTGATGCATGGCAGCATGATGTTCTCGATTGCATGGAACAGCCAGAGGTCGAACGGTTTCCCGTTGGTTATACAGGAGCACCTCTGACTGAACTTCCGGCACGTGATGGCCATGGAGAAGGGGGCGTTGTGCAGAGTGGACGTGCACCCAACTGTTCATTTTTTACAAAATGGAAGACTACAGAAGGCTCATTGGTGTGGGATGTTGATGTTCTCAATGCTGGAAACTACGCTGCAAAAGTGTGGTACACGTGCCCTGCAAAAGATGTAGGGTCTGTTATCGAGCTTTCTTGTGGCAAAAGTCGAATTACTTCAATGATCTCTTCGGCTTGGGATCCACCCCTCAATACCGGAGAGGATCGTGCTGACCGTGGGAGTGAAAGCTACGCAAAACCGTTTAAAGTACTTTCTATCGGTACTATTGCACTCGAATCTGGTGAGGCTCAGTTGCAACTTAAAGCTCTGCGGATTCCGGGAGAATCGGTAGCTGATGTTCGTAGGATAGTTTTATATCCAGTCGAATAGGAATGTGCGAGAGTGGGGAAACTCTTGAGGCTCTCATATAGTCAGGTCACTGCTTCGAGTTGTCCGTGCATACGGACTAATTTTTCATAGCGATTAAAGACACTATTGAGTGTCTGCACCGCTTTGGCATGGGGACTGAACCGAGTAGGACTTCCGGTTTGTTGTGCCTCGAGAAATGTCTTCCAGTTTGTCGTGCGGCCTGCGATCGATTCGTGCCTGAATTTTGCCATTAACGCCGCCCCCCAGGCAGTTCCCTCGTCGCCTCCTTCAAAAATGATTACCGGAGTATTAAAGGCATTAGCAACGAGTTGCCCAAGTTCAGGCGTTTTGACAAGTCCGCCAGACAAAATGATTTCTGTCCTTGGGTATCCTTGCTCATCAAGCCGATTACTCCCAAGTCGAAGATTAAAAATCGTGGCAAGGAGCATCGCTTTTACCGCATTGCCAGGCGTAGCGGTTTTCTCATTCAATCCTAGTACCATGGCGGTGCCACCTTGTGAAACACCCAGCCCCGGCTCGTCATCCATGAATGGTAATGCAAGTAAACCGCCACAATTATCTTCAGCCGCAAGAACCTGTGGCATGATGGCAGAAAAGTCACCACCAAAAAGATCAACAGTCATATTCATGGCCGTTGTTCCATTTCGAAGCCAGACCATATTGATCGGGCGGCCATCAGGAGCGCAGAAGTGATCTATTGGTAACGAAATGCCTTCAAAGGCACGGTCTCCGACTGAATTGGCAACGACACTCGTGCCAAAACTCATTGATACCTGTCCTGGGGATGCAATGAGTGAACCAGCAAGTGCTGCCGGTTGGTCTCCTTCAGCTGGAGCAACCGGAATTCCTTCTGGCAGTCCAAGGAACCCCGCGCCGTGCGAATCTAAGACGCCGCCATCTTCACCAGCCTTTTTGACAGAGGGTAGAAGCTCACCTAGTTTTGAAAGAGTGTTCTTTAAAGAGTCATCCTTTGCTGAATCGTTTGCCATGAAATCAAACTCATCCAGCATGGTTGCATTATAGTTCAACGTTTTTTGATCAATTGGAAACATGCCGGCGGCATCACCGATACCAAGTGACCATGACCCTGTGAGTCGATACGCAATCCAGCCAGCAGGTGTTGTGATGTGACGGACATGTTTTGCTTTTTCAGGTTGATTACGGATGGTCCAGAGCCACCGAACCGAAGTCATACGCTTGGGGCATTTTGTTCCAAGGCGTTTGGTCAGTTCCTCTCCTTCGATTTCATTTCTGCTGTCGCACCAGAGCCGAGCGGGACCGACTAATTCACCGTTTTCGTTTGCAAGAACTTCTCCATGCATCTGCCCAGAAATGCCGATAGCAAGCACCTCCATGTCAATTTCCATAGATGACATTTTCTTTCGCAGATCAGCCATGGCATTCTTTAGAGCTGATTCCCAATCGCTTGGCTGTTGCTCGTAACATTCAGGATCAAGCCCCGGAATCATCTCGTAACCACCCTCACCACTCACAAGAATCTTTAATTCTGTGTTTGTGAAAATGACTGACAGGCCTTGTGTGCCGATATCAATTCCCAAAAATCCAAGCGTTTTCATGTGTCTGTTCACTTCACGTCATACGGGTCAATAAAATATTTTAAGTTTTTAGTGTGCTTCTCGAATTGAGAGCATTTGTTTAATCAACAGCCTGGTTTTTTTTGTAGCAATTGCTAGCTTTGTCGTCTGTTTTTCGGAGAGTGGCTGTCGTCCTTTTCCAAAATTAAAACCACGCAGGTCTATCGCGCTGCGAATTCCCTCAGGGAAATCGGCAGCATCGAATACGCTATCAAAGAGTTCGAGTAACTGTTTCTGTAATACAAAGGCTTCATTAAATTTTTTCTGTGTCGTGAGGTCATATATCGATCGTGTGATTTCAGGAACGATACCGCTTGTTGCATGTACTCCTCCCTGGCAGCCTGCCATAAGCATGGGAACGAGTACGGCATCCCATCCTGTCATAAATAGAAAGTCAGGACGCTGCGGGTGAATAGCACCGATCATTCTCGTCATGGCTGCAAGGTCACCAGAAGAATCTTTTATGCCAATAATTTTTTCACACTCTGCAAGTCGAAGGAGGGTCTCAAATTCAATTGGGTTGGCAAAAAGTGGGATGTTGTAGAGTGTGATGTCAATCGGGCTGTTGGCAGCAATTTCCCGGTAATATGCAAAGACGCTCTCTTGTGACAGTTTGTAATAAAACGGTGAAACGATGGCGACTGCTTGAGCCCCATAGTTTTTGTATGTCTCGCAGGCTTCGATTGTTTCACGAACATTTGCCTCAGCGGCACCAGCAAGAACAGGTACTCTGCCGGCT
>Ga0233432_10005289_pt1 | contig 11259 bp, 8 predicted proteins | sample SI_122_August201_6_FD_179870 | JGI IMG/M metagenome (GOLD analysis project Ga0233432, IMG submission 179870) | Seawater microbial communities from Saanich Inlet, British Columbia, Canada - SI_122_August2016_10_MG | ecosystem: Environmental > Aquatic > Marine > Inlet | place: Canada: British...
TCAAATTCCAGCCGTCATCGGTACATCAACCAGTAAAGAAAATATTGCTCTCGCCTTTGAACAGTTAGGTATAGAGGATTTTTTCATAGGGGCCATTTGTTCCGAAGATGTGACCCGGGGAAAGCCTGATCCTGAAGTTTTTCTTAAAGCGGCGAAGCTCTTACAATTACCCCCGGTCCAGTGCGTGGTATTTGAAGACAGCACCCATGGCATCAAGGCCGCCCGAGCAGGCGGAATGAAAGCGGTTGGCATCAAGACTTCTCAAACAGCGACCGCCCTATGCGAGGCTGGAGCCCACATACTTTTTGATACACCAAAGGAATTGACCATTCGTTCCATTCAGGAACTAATGTAAAAGTTTACCTTTTATATGCTACTTATGATTTCATGAAAATTGCCCTCCATTACAAAATCCTCATCTCCCTCGCTCTTTCATTCCTCCTTGGCTTACTTGCAAATTTCGAGGTTAAAGAATTGGAAACTAAACCAGACTGGTTCCATTACATGGCGACTGGTTGCCAATTTATAGGCACCCTTTTTCTGAATGCCTTAAAAATGGTGGTAATCCCCTTAATTATGACGTCGATTATATGTGGTATTGCCAAAATTGGGGGCGAATCAAACTTTAAGAGGCTTGGTTTAAAAACTCTTGGATTTTACAGCCTAACTGGGATTCTCGCGGTTACGGTGGGCTTGCTCTGTGTAAATATTTTCAAACCCGGCATTGTTGATGAAAACATTCGAGATAAGATGCTTCAAAGCCACCAGGCATTTGACAGCGAAAAGTTAAATTCCGCAATGGATCGCGCCGATAACGGGTGGGTTGCCTTAATCGAGATCTTTCACAGGATGGTGCCAACCAATCTATTTAAGGCGGGGGTTGAGGGACAGCTTCTAGGCCTAATTTTCTTTAGTTTACTCTTCGGTTTTTTTATTTCCCGCCTGCCAGAAAAAGGAAGAAGTAACCAAACCGAGTTTTGGGAAAGTTTAAATGCAGTCATTTTAAATCTTACAAACTTTATCATTTCTTTTGCCCCTTATGGAATCTTTGGTCTGGTTACCCCCACATTAATGACTGTAGGCGTGGATACTCTTTCTGTGATGGGTGGCTTTGCCCTAACCGTTGCCTTTGGCCTTTTCATACACAGCCTCATTGTATTGCCCTTGTTACTAAAAGTTTTGGGTAAAATAAACTTTGTTAACCATTTCCAGGCAATGTCTCCCGCCCTCTTGACTGCTTTTTCCACCGCATCTTCCTCCGCAACTCTCCCCCTTACCATGAAGTGCGTAACCCAGCGGGTGGGAGTCTCCCCAAAAGTGGGCAGCTTCACCCTCCCCCTTGGGGCAACGATGAATATGGATGGGACCGCACTTTTCGAGTGCGTTGTCGTCGTATTTTTAGCCCAACTCTTTGGGATTGATATGAGTTGGAGTGTCCAATTCACCGTAGTTATCATGGCTTTGCTTACATCTGTGGGAGTTGCGGGCATACCTTCTGCCAGCCTCGTTGCCATCATTGTCATTTTGCAAGCAGTTGGTTTCCCAGAGGAAACCATTGGTATCGGGGTCGGTATTGTCTATGTGGTGGATCGAATATTGGACATGGCAAGAACCGCGGTTAATGTACTTGGGGACAGCTGTGCCGCTGCAGTCATTGGTAGATCAGAAGGTGAACAGGGATATTACCCAACTAGCAGTTAGTAGTCTCGTAAAAGCCCAAGCATGAAGTTTCGCCTTTGCTCAGATTATAAACCTCAAGGGGATCAACCTCAGGCAATCCATAGCCTGGTTTCCTCGATTGAAGCAGGTAACCGTGCCCAGACCCTTCTGGGAGTAACCGGGTCGGGCAAAACTTTTTCCATGGCAAATGTCATTGAGAAATTACAACGGCCAGCCCTGATAATATCCCATAACAAGACACTTGCTGCTCAACTCTATTCTGAATTTAAGTCTTTTTTCCCCGATAATGCCGTCGAGTATTTTGTAAGTTACTATGACTACTACCAACCGGAAGCATATGTGCCATCGTCCGATACCTTCATCGAAAAAGACTCCTCGATTAATGAAGAAATTGAGCGACTGCGGTTGGCGGCTACCGGCTCTTTAATAAGTAGGCGGGATGTATTGGTCATCGCCAGTGTTTCCTGCATCTATGGTCTTGGATCACCGGAAGACTTCAAATCCCTTTCTTATGAAATCAACAAGGGGAAAGAATCCGGGAGAGATTTGCTCTTAGAAAACTTAGTCGAGGCCTTATACAACCGAAATGATGTAGAACTCAAAGCCGGAAAATTTAGTGTTCGAGGAGATGTCGTTGATGTATTCCCGGCTTATGCAACCAATCCTATCAGGGTAGAATTTTGGGGAGATGAGGTGGAATGCATCCGAGAATTTGACATCATGACAGGTGAGACCATACGAGAACTAGAAACTTACCGGGTCTACCCTGCAAATCAATATGTTACCACCAAGGACAAAAGAGAAATTGCCTGTGAAGCCATCAAGAAGGAATTAGAAGATCGCGTAAGTTGGTACGAAAAAAATGACCTTCTCCTGGAAGCTCAAAGAATTCGGATGCGAACGGAGTATGATCTCGAAATGCTTAAGGAAATCGGTTTTTGCAATGGTATTGAAAATTACTCCAGGCACTTATCAGGTCGCAAACCTGGCCAACGGCCCTGGTGTTTAATCGATTTCTTTCCCGATGACTCCCTCGTCTTTGTCGATGAGAGTCATGTCACCTTGCCTCAAGTTGGCGGCATGTTCCATGGGGATTTATCTCGGAAGAAAAAACTGGTGGATTTTGGTTTCAGGTTACCCTCAGCCCTGGATAACCGTCCCTTAAAGCCCGATGAATTTGATCAGGTGACTGGGCAAACAATTTATGTATCCGCGACTCCCGCACCCTTGGAATTGGAAAGGTCAAGCTGCGTGGCCGAACAATTAATCAGGCCCACAGGACTTCTGGACCCTGAAATGGAAAAACGGCCCATCAAGGGACAGGTCGAGGATTGCATCAATGAAATCAAGAAAGTAACCCAAAAAGGAGACCGTATTTTAGTCACAACCCTTACCAAGAGAATGTCGGAAGACTTGACTGATTTCCTTCGTGATCATCAAATTAAAGTCGAATACTTACACTCCGATATTGACGCGATCGAACGGGTCGAAATCTTGCGGAACCTCCGATCGGGGGCTTTTGATGTCCTTGTGGGAGTTAACCTTTTGCGGGAAGGACTGGACCTTCCTGAAGTTGCCCTGGTTATTGTATTGGACGCCGATAAAGAAGGCTTTCTCAGAAGTGAGACCAGCCTGATTCAAACCGCTGGCCGGGCGGCCAGGCATGTAGATGGAAAGGTCATATTTTATGCCGATGTAATGACCAAGTCATTAACTAAAGCATGGAATGTATGCCAATACCGCCGTGAAAAACAAATGGCTTACAATGAGAAACACGGTATAACGCCTATTGGAGTAACCCGCCCGATTCAGGAAAGTTTAGTGGAGAAAAAAGAAGAGGAAGATCTTCTTGCTGTCTCAGAAGATGTCTCCAAGAAAGATATTAAGAAATTACTTAAACAACTGGAAAAGGAAATGCTTGAGGCAGTGAAGAAACTTGAATTTGAAAAAGCGGCTTTATTGAGAGATCAAATGACCTTTCTACAAGGCGGAGGTAGTACTTTACAAAAAGCCAACAAAGGCGGATACAATTCCAGGAGAAAAGGCAGGAGATATGGGAAAAGGAAATAAGATCTCCTTGCTAAGCCTATGCATGCTGAGCTTTGCGGTTCAACCATTGTTCCCTGCCTTGGAAACCCGTAATAAACTTCTTTTTTATTTTGATAAGATTGAAGTCAAGGGTGACCTGGATGTATTTATAAAAAAAGGGCAAAAAAGGGGAAAGGTTTCAATTTATGCAGACAGCGAAATCATGGATTCTGTAACCGCCAAAGTCCGTCAAAAGACCCTATTTCTCGATGCCAATAATTCCTATGAATTTAAAAGAAGAATTCCTTTCGTTAAGCTAAATGCAACCCGGAAGTTTCCCGTTGAAATCATGGTTTATGTAGAAGAAATTGCGGAGCTCCGAATTTTAGAATCATCCAATCTTAGTTGCTCTAATATAAGTTCTTCGCATTTAAAGGTTTTTCATTCCAGTACAGGAGATGTGCATTTAGAATCAGTTAATACCCCTAAAATAGAAGTTCTTCATCTTGGAAGCGGGAGATTGAGCTTACAAGGAGAGCAGACAACAGACTTGGAGCTCGAAGTTCGTGGAAATGGTATAGTTGACGCTGGAGAACTAGAAGTTTCAACTGCCAAAGTAGTGCATCACGGAAAAGGTGAACTACAAATTAATCCAGAGCAATGGCTGGACGCACGGCTTTTATCGAGTGGCAGTATATTTCTCCACCAAAACCCCACTAATTCAGTGGTTAAGCTCAAAGGAACGGGACAAATCAAAAATCTTTTCGAACCTGCAGAGAATGCAGGTAATACAACGGAATAAATAAATTTAAAGATAAATTTCTTCTCCCTCAATTGCGGGACGAACACTTGATCTGATTTCTTTAGCTGCTTGAGCGATCTCATCCATTTTCTGGTCGTTGTGAGATGGATCATGATGAAAGAGAAATGTCTGCTTCACATTAGCTGCCTCGGCTATCTTAATTGCTTCTTGCCAAGTTGAGTGCCCCCAACCCTTAAAGTTTTGATACTCCTCATCTGTATATGCAGAGTCATAAACCATGACATCCGCATTTTCTGCTAAAGCGAGTACATTTTCGTCTAATTTCCCTTCAAAGTGTTCAGTGTCCGTGCAAATAGCGATCACTTTTCCTCCACATTCCAAACGGTAGCCACAAGCTCCATTGGGGTGGTTTAATTTTCCTGTCTTAATAACTAGATTATTTCCAAGTTCGAAGACCTTACCAACCTTATAATCATTGAATGTACAAGCCTGTTCAATTAATGAGCTCGGCACTGGAAAGACAGGGTCTTTCATAAGCATGGTACCTATGATACCCTGCAAGTCATAATTATCTCCGTCCAAATGACCCGCGTATAAGTTAACATTGCTGTTTGGATTATATAGGGGTGCGAAAAAAGGTAACCCTTGGATATGATCCATGTGGGTGTGGGTAAAGAAAAGCTTCGCGGTAAGGAGATTCTTTTCCTCAACAAGAATTTTTTTTCCTAATAAGCGTATTCCAGTGCCAGCGTCAATGATGAGCCTTTCATTCCCATAATTAATCTCAAAACATGTTGTGTTACCACCATACTTAATAGTGTCAGGTCCGGGGCAAGGAATACTTCCTCGTGTACCCCAGAACTTTAGTCGAAGAGTGTAAGGTTCTGTCATGATAAAAATTCATTTTTTTATGATATACATAAGAAGGCAACCCTCAAAACAAGAATACTCTAACGATCAACCCACTCTCCTTGTTCATTTTGGTAGGAGTCTGTGACTCTTCCATCTCCAAAGTCATACAAGCCATCATAAGCCAATCCGTCTCTAAACTCTCCAACAAAACTAGTCCCATCCCCGAAGTCTAAAGTTCCCGTCCCATTTTTCACCCCCTTTTCCCAAAGTCCCGCGTAAGTAACCCCATTCACATTGGTTTGTACTCCGTATCCGTTGGGTTGATTCAGTTCAAATTCACCAGAATATCTCGTGCCATTTTGTAAAAAAAGCATTCCCATACCTGAAAACTTGCCCTCTGAAAATTGTCCGGCATAAAGGGTTCCGTCCGCACGCGATAATACGCCGCGACCGTGATAATTATTATTTTTAAACCCACCAGTGTATTTGTCGCCACTCTCGCTTTCAATAGTACCAGAATTGTACCCCCCAGTTTCGTTAAAAATACCGGAGAATTTGTTTCCATAGCCATCATCCAAAATACCTTCCGTTAAAGTTTGCTCATTCCATTTACCGGCAATCACCACTCCATCGGACCGTTGAAATTCACCATAATAGAGGGAGTTATTTACCCAATGCCCAACCATTTGGGATGAATCTGAAAAATATAGAGTTCCGTATCCTTCCCTCAAGCCATTGACCCACATGCCAACATACTTCTCAAGATTTGGATCCGATTTGTAACGTAAAGTACCGTGCCCGTGAGCCTGACCATCTGCGAATTGACCCTCGAAAAAATCTTCATTTGTGAATTTTCTCTTCCCAAATCCATGAGGCAAACCTCGAACCATTTCACCTTCATAATTTGATCCATCCTCCAGAGTACTTTTGCCTTCAGAGGCAGCACGCTGCAAAAGACTAGATTCCGAATTGGTTACGGAGTTATTTTGGATGTCTTCAACTTTTAGGTCACAACCTACAAAAAGAAAACAAATAATAAGTGACAGCCTCATTGCTTACCAAAACAGACTAAAAGGTCATAGTTTTACTTACTTGAAAAATACTAGTTACTATTGAAATAGCGACCAACGCGACCAAAGAGAAGGCAAAGCCTAAGGCGGCTCCTGATACTAAGGTAGTCATGGATTTAATTCTATGGGTAAGATCCTCACGAAATGCTCTGCTAGCATCTTCCATACTATTGCCTAAGTTCCCTGTTTTTTCCCCCACTTCAATGATATCAAGTTGCATAAGTGGCATAAACTTAAATTTTCGTAGTGCATCAGGCAAGGATTTACCTTCATTAACTAACGCCCTCGCAGATCGAAACTGGTTACGCATGTGCTTATTTTTAATCGTTCGCTCACAGAGCCTTAAGTTTTCTGTTAAGCCAATCCCACTCCACATCAAGGCAGACAACAAGTTGGACAACTGAAAAAGCTCAGACATGTAGATAATCTTACCAAACATTGGCATTTTCAGCAGAGAACGATCCAAGGAAACCCCTCCTTTTTCTGTCTTACTCCATTGCAGGATGATGCCAAGTGCAATGACTACCCCCACAACCAAAAAAGGACCTACAGTTAAGAGTGCCTCCGAACCGTTAATCAAAACCTTAGACATCAAATTTAATTCACCGCCAAGGGAATCTAGCATATCCTCGATCCTTTCAAGGAGAAAAAAGAGAAAAAACAAAACAACACCAAAAGCCATCAGGCAAACAAAAATAGGATAACTCATGCTGCTTGTAACCTTTGAGCGAATTTCTCTTTTTTCTTCCAAATAGGATATAATTTTTTTCAAAATTGGAGATACATTTCCAGTAGCTTCCCCGGCCTCAATAACAAATGAAGAAGATTCGCTAAAAAATTGTGGTAATTGCCTCATGGCCCGCGACAAGGTTCTTCCCTCCGCTAATTCTTTCCATAAAAAACCAGCAATTTCTTTTTGCACAGGATCAGAAAGTCGATGGTTGAGGAGCTTTACCGCATCTGCAACCGGCATGCCGCTGGCATGTAACTCAACTAATCTTTTTAAAAATTCCAACCCCACTTTTTCGCCCTTGGAACTACCTTTGGTGAAAGTTTTAGCCAGAGACGCCTTGACATCCTTATTTTGATTTTTATTGCCCTTCTTGCCCGACTTTGAATCCGAAACAGAAGAGTCAGAAAGTTGGATTTTCAGAAGAGTTAACCCCTCCTGCCGTAAGCTACTACGAGCATCCTTCAAAGTACCTGCCTCTATAATACCTTGAGTCGTTTTGCCTTTTGCATCAACCGCCAAGTAACTGAATTCTGGCATAACGATTATTTTTTAAACTCTTTTACGGCGGGCAAAGACTCCTCTGCTATGGTGTGGGAAGAAAGCCCTACCTCTTCATCCATCATCCCATCAGCATAGCGAATAACCTCTTCAAAGGTAGTAAAACCTCTCTTAATTTGAGCCCATCCGGTTTCCTGTAAAGTACTCATCCCCTCTTCTAATGCAATTTCCCTGATATCAGGAGCTGAGGCATTTTTGATCACCATGCTATGAATAGCATCACTCATTCTCATCAACTCAAAAATGCCAACGCGACCCCGGTAACCTAAATTTTGGCAATGCGTGCAACCAACCGCACTCAGAACTTTATTTGCATGCACGCTTTCATCTGCGTTTACACCTAGCAAAGCGAGGGATGCCAGCAATTCAGAATCCTTCATCATGGCTGGAGTTGCACATTTCGGACAAAGTCTTCGAACCAATCGTTGGGCGATAACCATCTCAACCGATGAAGCAATTAAAAAAGGTTCGATTTCCATATCAACTAACCGGGTAATCGCCCCTGGGGCATCATTGGTATGGAGGGTACTTAGCACGAGGTGACCCGTTAAGGATGCCCGAATCGCAATATCTGCAGTTTCACGATCTCTGATTTCTCCCACCATGATCACATCGGGGTCCTGCCGCAAAATCTCCCTTAGTGCACTTGCAAAAGTAAAACCGATTTCTGAATTCACCTGAGTTTGGTTAATACCGGCCACTTCATATTCCACCGGGTCTTCAACCGTCATAATCCTTCGCTCTGGTTTGTGTATTCTGCGAATAAATGCAGTCAAGGATGTTGATTTTCCTGATCCGGTAGGTCCCGTCACCAAAACAATACCGTGGGGCTTTTCTAAAATACTGACAATGTTTTTTTCATCCTTACCAAGAAGTCCAAGTTCTTGCATGGAGAGAGGCTGGGACTTTTCATTAAGCAAACGCAGGCTAATGCTCTCACCATAAAGAGTCGGCAAGGTAGAAACCCGAATATCTAGATCGCTTTGCCCATGACTAAAAGTAATTCTTCCGCCTTGTGGTCTTCTCTTCTCAGATATGTTAATTCCGCCCATTATTTTAATTCTCGAAATGATGGCGTCCTGAAAACTGCGCAGGTTATCTGGAACTCTGACCGGAACTAATTGTCCATCAATGCGGTAACGAATCTGTAAAGTTTCCTTATGAGGCTCAAAGTGAATATCAGTTGCCCGGTCAACGATAGCTTTTAGAATCACCTCATTTACAAAACGAATGATTGCAGCATTTTGATCTTCCAAGTCATCTTGTTTTTCTTCCTCTCCATCGAGGTCCAAATCACTATCATCTAAACTATCGGCCCCTATGCCAAAATTCTCGGTAATTGCATGATTTATATTTTCAGGTAGACCCAAGTACCAAATTGGCTTCATGCCTGAAACAGCAAACACCCACTTAGCCATCCTTTCTGTCGGAGGCCAAACTGTCAAAAGGTGAATTTTCCCGGTTTCACTTGCAGAAACAACCGGAGATGCCTTGTTTCTTTTAAACTCCTCCACGCATTGATTAAGAACATTAACAAGTTCATCCATCGGGTAGGGTTTCGTAAGAATCTTGTACACCTTACCTGTTTCTATGGCCTCTTTGGCCGTATTTAAATCAGAATGCCCAGACAACAAAACGCTCACTATTTGAGGGTCTATTTTATTGATCTCTGCAAGCATGCTGGCACCACTCATCCCAGGCATTCTCATATCAGACAAGACTAGGGAGAAGTTACCCTCTTTTTTAAAAACTTCTATACCCTCATCTCCGCTAGCGGCGATGTGTACATCAAAATCCTTGCGTAGGTGAAGTTTAAACCCTTGAAGGATCCCTTTTTCATCATCGACACACAAAATCTTTGGCTTACCAGACACCCGTTGCAGTACAGGCTCAATGGGCAAGCAAGAGAAAGAATGAATTAGCCTCAAAGGTAGCAGCTTTGTTGGGTTTTTAGAAAGATTATAATCTTCGACAAAGAAGTAACCCGATTTTCTTGCAATCTCCTTCATAGTAACTTCCACAGATTGTGAATCTTTAGATGCAAGTACCCTGGCTCGATCTTCTCTAGGGGCCCCAAGCACATTTAATCGGTCTAAATCGGACAACTCCGGCCACCAGTTCATATCATCCTGCCTATCAATGGAAAGCTCTGGTACGGAAGCCTTGTCAGAAACTGTATCTTCGACATCAATTATTTCTTTATTTTTCATGGCTTACTTGGAGATTCAAGGGCGGGAAGCACCAGATGGATTGCGAGCTGGTATTTTCACCCGAGGTAAGCCCGGTTTAGGCAATCGAACCGGTGACTTGGAAGGAACAACATTTGGAGTTTTCTTCTTCACCGGTTGGGCACTGGGAACCGGTCTAACCTGGTGTTGTGATGCTTGGAGAGTCAAGCTTAGCCCTCCCTTGAGCATTACAGTTTCAGAATCAGAATCAAAACTTTCTATTAAAATCTTACCATCATCAAAGCTTTCACCTTTCTTGAGCCAAAAACCTTTATTCTTAACTTTATCAAAAATAGCAAAATGCCAGACATCCTTAAATTTGAAGAAGCCTCTCAGTTGCAAGTTTGAATTAATTGGTTTTGGTGCGGGGGGGGGAGGAGCTGGCCTGACCACTGGCGGGATCTTTCTATTTTGTTCTCCAGGTCGCAAAAAGGGATTTGATTGACCACGTAAGGCCTCCACCTGTGAAAAAAACCACAACAAAAGAAAGAATGGGAATCTGTTGAAGTAAAGCCTTCTCATCTTGAGAGATTCGGTATACTGGCCGGATTATCTTTGGGGTTGTGGTTTGGTTGGATTTTCCCGTCAATATCTGGCATACCTAAAATTTTCCCAGATGGAGATACAAATTTGGGGGCGTAAGTGCCTTCAATCCTGGTATCAATGGATTCAACATTGGCAGCTGTCTCGTTGTAATTGGGCTTAATGATTGTGGGTTTCAGGAAAATAAGCAATTCGGTGGGGGTGTACTTGACGGTCTTAGGGCGAAAGAATTTTTCTCCAAAATAGGGAATGTCACTCAATAAATTATACTTAGACTCCGTAGAATCAACCTGCACTTCCTGTAATCCACCAAGTACAATAATTTCCCCATCTCGAATCGTTACAAAAGACTTGGCTTCCCGCACTTTTTTTCCCGGCAATGACTGCCCTTGGTATGTATTGCTTTGGGTCTCATCAAATTTTTCAGCTTTTACTTCAACCTCCATAAAAATCGATCCATGAGAAATAATCGTTCCATTCTCATCCATCTGCGGCAAACCAATCTTTGGCTTTTTAATTTGTAACTCAGTCTTGGCAGTTATTTGGTCTCGCTGCCCAGTGTTTGAACCTTCCGAGGTTGAAACATTCCCATAATAAGTTGGGACAACTATGTTTCGCTCATCCTCGATAAGAATGTGAACCTCAGGTGCATTGTGTGAAACCATTAGGGACGGAGTCGAAAAAATTCGCACATCATTACGCTCAGATGATAAAGCAAATATTTGATCCCAACGAATCCCGGTCAACTCCCAATCATGAAGCTGGAAAGGAATGGAAGTATTGAGGCCAGGTACACCCAGTACG
>Ga0233432_10005291_pt1 | contig 11257 bp, 8 predicted proteins | sample SI_122_August201_6_FD_179870 | JGI IMG/M metagenome (GOLD analysis project Ga0233432, IMG submission 179870) | Seawater microbial communities from Saanich Inlet, British Columbia, Canada - SI_122_August2016_10_MG | ecosystem: Environmental > Aquatic > Marine > Inlet | place: Canada: British...
CCGCTCAGCGGTTGATGCGTGACTGCTCGGGCACCGGGCGAAATATTCGACACGGAACAAGGAGCCTCCAAGATGAGCAACATTCCACCCGCTAGCCAGTACGGAAATCCGCCGACCGAACCGGAGCCGCACGTGATGCGATCGACCGGCCGTGTCACAGCGATGATTGCTCGTTTCATCGGGTATGTCGTGTATGTCTACATCTTGTTCGTCGAGGTCATCTTGGCGATCGGCTTCTTCTTGTTGCTGCTCGGCGCCAACCCGTCGTCTGGCTTTGTCGAGTGGGCGTACCGGAACCTCGACCGCGCCATGAAGCCGTTCCGCGGCATCTTCACCCCGATCGAGTTGGGAACGACAAACGGCAACCAGGTTGAGTCGGTCTTTGATACTTCTGTGTTGTTCGCCATGATCATCTACGGAATTATCGGCCTGCTCGTCCACGCCGCGATTCAGTGGCTCGACCACAAGGTCAAGAAGATCGAACGTCAGCAGTACAACGAAGAAGCCGCATATGAGGCCGAGCGCATTCGCCAGGAAATGCTGCAATCAGGAATGGCCGCGACCACCACGGTCACGCGAACCACACCCACTGCCACGACGTCGACCACGACTGCCATCCCATCAGCGATGCCCGTACCGCCGAGCTCGCCCGGAAACGTCCCGCGGCCGCCGTCAGCACCGCCAGGCTGACACCGCTCCAGCTGATTGGACCCTCAGACGCTCGACGCCTGTCGGCTGGCCGAGGCCAAAGTGTTCGATAACACCAGGGTTCAGTCGGTGATGACCGCGGCGATGACGCTGATCTCCACGAGCAGCGCAGAGCGCGCCATGTGGGCTTGCACGCAGGCTCGAGCGGGAGCCTGTCCGTCAGGAACCCAGGCATTCCAAACTTCGTTCATCGGGGCGAAATCGTTGGCGATGTCGCGGAGGTAGATCGTGGCGGAGAGGATGTGCGACGGACTGCTTCCAGCCTCGGAAAGCAGCTCCTCGACGCGTGACAGCGTCGACCGGGTCTGTTCTTGTACGTCCGCGTCAGCATCTTGCGCGACCTGACCTGACAGATAGATCACGTCACCGTGCCGGACGATCATGCTGGCGCGCGGGCTGGTGTGAAGGCGGGAGATCTCGGTCATGGTGTCGCCACGTTAGGTCGCGCGTTGTCAGGCGGAATGGCCCAGCACGCTGGCGAAGCACTCCAATGTCTGGTCGATGTCGTCATCGGTGGTCTGCCAGCTCGTGACAAGGCGGATGACGCCGGGGCCGATCCGGTAGAAGAGCAGACCAGCCGCCTCCAACCGTGTGGCTGCCCCGTCCGGGACGCGGGCGAACAACATGTTGACGTCGGGTGGGTTGAGGAACTCCACGCCAGCGTCGAGCAGGCCGGTGGCCAACCGCTCCATTTGTCGATTCGAATGACCGGCCAGCCGCAACCACAGATCGTCGGTGAGGTACGCAATGAGCTGGGCCGACTGGAATCGCATCTTCGACGTCACATGGCCGGAGCGTTTCGTGCGGTAAACGAGTTGGTCGGCTGCGTCCTCGTCGAAGACGACGATTGCCTCGGCCGAGAGCGCTCCGTTCTTCGTGGCTCCGAGTGAGACGACGTCAACACCGGCCTGCCAGGTGATCTCGGCGGGGGAGCAACCCAGTCGCGCCATTGCATTGGCGATGCGCGCTCCGTCGATGTGGACCCGCAACCCGCGACCGTGCGCGATGTCGGCCAAGGCGCTGACCTCGTCGACCGTGTAGATCGTGCCCATGTCGGTGGGTTGTGTGAGCGAAAGCACCGCGGGTTGTGAGTGATGTGGGTCGCCCCAGCGGACCGCGCCGAGTGCCGTTTCGAGGCCGTCGGGGTGCACCCGGTGGCTGTGGCCGGACACGCCGCGCATCACTGCACCGCCACCAAGCATCGAGGTGGCGCCACCCTCGCTGTTCAAAATGTGCGCTGATTCGTGGCACAACACGGCGCCCCACGGCGGGCAGATCGATGTCAGCGCCAAGGCGTTAGCGGCAGTTCCGCTCGTGACGGGAAAGACCCGTGCTGCGGGCTGCTCGAACACGTCACGCACGACCTCCTCGAGCCGGGCCGTCACGGCGTCGTCGCCGTACGCCAGCGCCGAGCCGGCATTAGCGGCAGCAACCGCCTCGAGGATCTCGGGTGCGACTGCGGCAGCATTGTCTGAACGAAGCTCGATCTCGGCCATGGCCGCCAGTGTTGCATCTCCTTCCACAACGATGCGGGGCGAGATCGCGGTGATTGTCCGCTGTGCGTCTACTGGCCTCTGCAGGCATCGATCCAGTCGACCTCGAGGGCGAACGGGCCGTCAATGCCGTCAGAGATGATGATGCCGATCTCGATCGCGAGGTTGGGCTCGAACGGCGGAGCGTCGAGGGGTTGGCCGAACACCGATGGCTGCAACTCGGCATACGAGAGTTCGGCCGTCTGCCATCCGTCGGCATCGGTCGGTCCATCGGTGGTCAGGCCGGCTCCGTGCGAGATTGCCCGGCGGCCGGCTTGAGCGCTGTCTGCCAGCGTCAGTCCGTAGGTGCGTTCATCCGCTCGAACACGCAGCACGAGTGACTCGGAGTCGGTGAGCTCATCGCCGGCCAACGGCAGGCGAACTGACGTGAAGCCGCCGCCCGCCGTCACGACGTCGCCGGTGAACTGCATCGCCGAGTCAGCGAACTCGACGGCGCCGTTGGAGCGGCCGCCCATGACGCCGTCGTTGACGATGACCCAACCTTGGCCGTCATCGAAGTCGGTCAGTCGGCGACATGGACGCGCCGGCGCTTCGGACGGCGCTGCGAGCGTGGTCTCTGGCATCGTGTCGGCCGGCTCGGGCTCGACGGTGGTGGGCTCGGTCAAGGGCACAGGTTCCGGTTCGGTGCTCGGCGCAGCGGTTGCGATGGGGGGCGTGGTTGGGCCCTGCACCGATGCGGCCGGGGCATCACTTCCGCAGCCGGCGATGGCAAATGCCAGGCCAACGGCGCCGAACAGACGCTGCACCGAGCGCGAGGTGTGGCGACGTCGGTCACGGTCTGTCGATCCGCGGCGTTCTGGGTCGAACTCGAAAATCATCACACAGAGTGTTCGGAGCGGAGAGTGCAGAGGGATGTTGGATCTCATTGTTGGCCTGGTGACCGTGGTGGCATCGTTGTCCGAGGCCACGCGGCATCGTCCTCGCTGTGATACTCGCCTCCATGATGAACCGGCCAGCGAATACTGACGTCTACGCCGATCTCCGGACGGAGATGATTGCTTTGGGACGCAGCCTGACGGCTGCCGAAGCCGAACTGCGGGTTCCGCAGTCGCCTGCCTGGGCGATCCGAGATGTGATTGCGCACGTGGTCGGCATCGTCGACGACATCCTCTCGGACAATTTGGCCGACATTGGCGCCGACAGCTGGACTGAGGTCCACGTCAGCAGTCGGGCCGACAAGACGCTGGATCAGATCTGTGACGAATGGAGTGCGCTGGCGCCTGGGTTCGACGCACTGGGTGAGGTCAACCCGGTGATGCCAATGCGCGCGGGTGCCGACCTCATCACGCACTACCACGACGTCCTTCAGGCGTTGGGGCGACAAGGTGACCGCGACACGGCCGCGGTGCGAATGGGACTCGAACGTTATGGCCCGTTCTTCTGCGAACGTGCCGAGCATGCTGGGCTGCCCGTGGTGCGGGTCGAAGCGGGTCCGCAGGTGTGGCAGTCGGGCGATGGTGAACCGGTCGCGGTGTTGACGGGATCTGCGTTTGATCTGCTGCGGGCGTTCAGCGGACGACGAAGTGCGGCACAAATTCTGTCGATGGACTGGACCGGCGATGCTGAGCCCTACGTGACGGTGGCGAGCCCGTACGGGCTTCCGCTCGAGGATGTCTCTGAGTGAGCGAGCGGTTGTCCGGTCAGGCTTCGCTGCTGGCGATGAGCTGACGGGCGATGACCTTGAGGCAAAGGGTTTCGTCGGCGCCTTCGAAGATGCTCAACACGCGCGCATCGACGAACAGGCGACTCACTTCGTATTCTTCGGCGTAGCCCATACCGCCGTGGATCTGCATTGACTCGCGGGTCACCCACTCGGCTGCCTTGCAGACGTAGGCCTTGACCATCGATGCTTCCATCTGGCCCTGGCCCTTGGCCATGAGCGTCGCGACGGCGTAGCTGAATTGGCGACCGGCTTGAGTGAGGACAGCGATCCGACCGAGCTTGGCGCGGATCAGTTGGTAATCAAGGATCGACTCACCGAACACCTTGCGGTTCTCGGCATAGTCGAGGCCGAGCTCGTAGGCGGCCTGCATGACGCCGACGGCCCGGGCCGCGGTCTGCAGCCGGCCGTTCTCGAAACCGGCCATCTGGTAGTAGAAGCCCTTACCGAGACCTTCTTCCATTCCGATCTGATTCTCGGCGGGCACCCACCAGTCCTCGAGCGCAATTTCATAGGAGTGCATGCCGCGGTAGCCGATCGTGTCGATCGGGCGACCTTCCATCTTGCCGCCGGTCGGCGTGCCGTCAATGTCCTGGGTCAGCTCGAACCCGTGGGCGTCGCCGCGCGGCTTCGGAACGATGAAGAGCGAGAGTCCGCGGTGGGTCTTCGAGCGATCGGGGTCGGTGCGGGCCAGCAGCGTCAGTGCGTCAGCGCGAGCGCCGAACGTGCACCATGTCTTCACGCCGTTGATGACCCAGCCGGCTTCGCCGTTCGGGCCCTCGGCCGGTGTGGCCATGACCTTGATGCCGGCCACGTCGGAGCCGTAGTCGGGCTCGGTCACCGCAACAGCGGGCATCACCTCGGCGGTCGCCAGGAGCGGCAGCCACTTGTGTTTCTGCTCCTCGGTCCCGCCCTTGACAAGCGCCCGGGTCAGAATCTCGGGTCGTGTGATCAGTGAGCCGCCGATACCCAGGCTGGCCTTCGACAGCGCCTCGGTCGCAGCGACCATGGCGATGTACTCCTCGTCGCCGCCCTCTGAGTAGCCGCCGTACTCGGTGGGCACGCTGAGGCCGAACGCTCCGAGTTCGGCCATGCCGGTAATGATTTCTTCAGGTACGTCAGCGTTGGTGCGATGCACGTGCTCTGCGTGAGGGGCGATGACGTTCTGGGCAAACGCATCGAAGGTGTCAGCCACCATCTCCATGTCGCTTGACAGGTGACTCGGGCCGGCCTGGTCGGCCAGCGACGCCAAGAACTCCGCAGCACGGAACTGGGCGATGAACGCGTGAGCGTTGGCGAGCGGGTCGCGATCCACACCCCAGTCGTCCTCGCGTCCGAGCACCTTGCCAGCAAGGTCATGGAGCATGTCTGCGGCGAACGCGCAGCAGATCTTTGCTTCGGTCTCGCCCTTGTTGCCGTAGTCGATCAACGACTTGGCGGTGGCGACTGCAGAAGCGGCGTGCGCAATGTCGTAGGCCAACACCTGGTTGGTGTCGGCGCCACCGTCGAGTGCCGACAAGCGACGGACAGCTTTGCCCACCACCCGATCAGCGAGGTCGATGGCATCAGCGCAAGCGGGCAGGTCAGGAGTGGCGATTCCCATGAGAGGCGAGAGTACCCATGGGTCACCGAGTGAGGTGAATCTGTGCGCTGCTGCCACGATGTGACTCGTGTCAAACATCTGTGTCTTTTGTGGTTCGAGCAGCGGGACCGATCCTGCCTTCCGGGCAGCTGCTGTCGAGTTGGGTGCGGCCATCGCTGCATCCGATCATGGCCTCGTCTACGGCGGCGGTGACGTCGGGTTGATGGGCATCGTGGCCGATGCGGTTCTCGATGCAGGCGCCGAGGTGACAGGCGTCATCACCGAGCAGCTGCTTGCTCTCGAGGTTGGTCACGTCAATCTCACGAACCTTGAGGTCCTGCCCGACATGCACGCCCGTAAGGGCCGGATGGCAGAGCTCTCTGACGGAGTCGTGGTGCTGCCAGGCGGCTTTGGCACGTACGAAGAGGCATTCGAGGTGCTGACGTGGAATCAGCTCGGGATTGTCGCGGCGCCGATTGTCTTCCTCGACGTCGACGTGAATGGTCAGAGCTTCTTCGCTTCACTGTTCGACTTCATCGACGGCGCTGTGGCTGCTGGATTCATGAAGCCCGAGCACGGTGATCTGGCGCAGCGGGCCACCGACCCAATCGAAGCCGTGGCCATTGCCGCGGGCCCGGCGCCTTCGTTCACTCGCAAGTGGGTCGGCTGACGCGCTCATGGTCAACACGGTCACGCAGCCGGATTCGCCCTCGGGGTGGACCCATCCGTGCCAAGGACAGCGGTACCTTCGCAGCATGATTGCCGCGCGCCGTCACATCGTTGGCACGAAGGTCGTCGCAGTCATCGCTGCAGGCGCAGTGATTGCGTCGGCCTGCACGAGCAGTTCATCGGGCGTGCAGTCAGAGCGGGCCGACCAGTCAACCGTCAGCGAAACTGGCGACGTGCAGGCAGATGACGTGCTGGGCAATACCGGCACCCTCGAGTGGAGTTCGTGTTCCGATGCTGGGAACACCGCCGTTTCGCTGGAGTGCGCCACCCTCAAGGCGCCGCTCGATTACGACGATCCGAACGGCAAGCAGATCAATATCGCCGTTGCCCGGTCAGCCGCGGTCGGCCCGGCGGCCGACCGAGTGGGCTCGCTCGTCTTCAACCCAGGAGGCCCGGGTGGCTCAGGCATCGACTCGCTCGGCTTCATCCCGCTCACCATGTCGCCCGAGATCCTGCAACGTTTCGACCTGGTCAGTTTTGATCCGCGCGGCGTTGGTGCCAGCACCGCACTCACGTGCGACAACGACCTCGACGATCAGGTGACGTTGCTCGCCGACGGCGACGACATCGGGTGGCAGGAGTTGGTCGACGACACGGCTGCCCAGCTCGACACGTGCACGGCGGAGACGAATGCGCTCGCCACGCACGTTGGCACGAACAACGCGGCGCGCGACTTGGATCTGCTGCGCGCGGCACTCGGTGACGACGGCCTGAGCTACGTCGGCTACTCCTACGGCACCCGTCTCGGTGCCACGTACGCCGAACTCTTCCCCGACAACGTCCGTGCGCTCGTGCTCGACGCCGCCGTCAAGCCGACGCGTGACTCCGCTGAACTCGACCGTGAGCAGGGTGCTGGCTTTGATCGAGCACTCGAGAACTTCGCGGCGGCGTGTGACGCCGATACCGACTGTGTGCTGCAGGAAATCGGTCCGACCCTCGAGGTGATCGATGCGCTCGAAATCGAGATTGCCGAAGTCGGATCGTTCCCGACCGAGGACCCCGATCGGGTGCTCACGCCTGGCGAGCTCAACCTCGGTATCGCTGCTGCCCTCTACAGCAAGGAGTCGTGGCCATTCCTCGCATCTGCGCTCTTTACGGCAGCGATCGAGCAAGACGGGAGCCTGCTGCAAGTCCTCGGCGACTCCCTCGTCGGCCGTCAATCTGACGGCACCTATGACAATTCCCAGGTGGCCAACAGTTTCATCAACTGCGCCGATGATGCCGCCCGGCCGAACGCTGATGAGCAACGCATCCTCGCCACGGAAGCTGCTGACATGTCGACCTACTTTGCCGACTTGCTCCGGGCCTCGACGGGTTGCCTCGGGATCGAGGCGGCAACCGACCCGCTGGTGATCGGCCCTGCCGCCGGCTCCGCACCAATCGTCGTGATCGGCAACACCGGTGACCCTGCGACTCCGTACGAGTGGTCGCGGGAACTTGCCGACTCTCTCGACGCCGCCGTCCTGTACACCGTTGAAGCTGAGGGCCACACGGCCTACGGCATCATCGACTGCGTTCAGGCGGACATCGACGCCTATTTGATTGGTCTGACGGTGCCGGTCGACGGCTCGACGTGCTCGGACAATACCGACGCCGACTTCTTCATCCCGGAAGGAGACGGCGAGATCGACCAACTCATCGCATTCTTCGATTGTGCTCGTGACGCAGGCGCCGGCCTGCCCGACATCTCGGTGGCTGACATCCTGAGCGACCCGACGCTTGAGAAGGTGCTCGATTCGATCGACATCACCGACCCCGCTGTCGTCATGGCGTTTGGCGTTTGCCAAGAGTTCATTCCCGGTCTCTGACTGGGCTGGCGGGCCGGCGGGCAGATTGTCCACAGCCGCCCACATGCCGTACACAGCGTCACGCACAGGAATTGGGCAGTAAGCCACACGAAAGACACATGGTTGTGGGTCTTGTTACGCACAGCCATCAGCCCGCACAGTGGAGACATGGCCCGCCCCTTCATTTCCAGCAGAACGTCGGCACCGCGGCGCCGTCGGCATCGTTCGACGCTGCGACAGTTTGATCGGCGAGCTTTGGAGCGGGCGGGGTGGCGAACCACCCTCGAGTTTCGCGAAAATCACGTTCGGCTCGGCGATGGGCAGCTGATCGACGTCGAACCGTTCTGGACGGCCGAAGCCGAGCGCGATGGTGTCGTGATCAGCGCCTCTGCGCGGTCGGAATCGCGCGCTTGGTCACGACTGCAGTCGCGGTCACGACTGAGCGATCGAGATTTCTTGAAAGTCGCAAGCGCCTGAGCAGGGACTTCGCGATTCGTTGTCGGAAACTTGTGGATTCGCCCTCCCTACCGTTGACACCTCCGTAATTTCACTGTTGTATTTACCAACCCGCCCACGTGTGATGACACGACATGTGGTGTCAGGTGGGGGAAATCTGAACAGCTGGCCACGACATCTGGTGGTAGCGGCCAGCCACCGAAAAGCCTGAAGAACACACGCACAACGCGAGATACACGACGCGATGAACTGAGATGGAGTAGCCGGTGACGCTGATTGAAGAGAATGTTGGGAACACAAAGGGTGAGCCGGCCGCCGACGAAACGGGTGCCGAGCAGGCCCCGACGTTGACTGACGCAGCGAAATCTGCGCCATCTGAGGCGCCAGTGGTCACCGGCGGTGGCATGCGGGTCATGAAGCGCAACGGTCACCTGGAACCGGTCGATCTGAACAAGATTGTCAACGCCATTGCTCGAGCCTCGGAAGGGCTGCTCGGTGTTGATCCGATGCGCGTCGCCACCCGCACCATCTCGGCCCTCGCCGACGGCGCCAGCACAGGAGAACTCGACAACCTGTCGATCCGCACGGCTGCGGGCCTCATTGTCGAAGAGCCCAACTACTCCAAGCTCGCTGCACGTCTGCTGGCCACAGTCATCGATAAAGAAGTCCGTAACCAGAACATCCCGTGGTTCTCCGAATCGATCAAGATTTCCCACGAGCAAGGCATTGTTTCCGACGAAGTGCTTGCATTCGTCGAGGCAAACGCACCGGAACTGAATGCGGCGATCAACTCCGACCGTGACCGTCTGTTCGAGTTCTTCGGTTTACGCACGGTCTACGACCGGTACCTGCTGCGCCACCCCGAACGCCGCGACGTCATTGAGACCCCGCAGTACTTCCTGCTCCGCGTTGCGTGCGGCCTCGTTGCCGGAGACGCCGAAACTGGCGAGCTGCCCGGCGGAGTCGACGCCGCGGTCAAGTTCTACGACTTGATGTCGTCGCTCGGCTACCTGCCGTCAAGCCCCACGCTGTTCAACTCGGGAACCACCCACAGCCAGATGTCGAGCTGCTACCTGCTCGACTCTCCCGAGGACAGCCTTGAAGGCATTTACAAGCGGTACACCGACATCGCCAAGCTCTCGAAGTTTGCTGGCGGCATCGGTGTCGCCTGGCACCGAGTGCGTGCAAAGAACAGTCTCATCCAGGGCACCAACGGCCTGTCCAACGGCATCGTCCCCTGGCTTCGCACGCTCGACTCCTCGGTCGCCGCGGTCAATCAAGGCGGCCGCCGCAAGGGCGCAGCATGCGTCTACCTCGAGTCATGGCACGCCGATGTCGAAGACTTCCTCGAACTGCGTGACAACACCGGCGACCACGCTCGACGTACACACAATCTCAACATCGCCAACTGGGTCCCCGATCTCTTCATGGAACGCGTCGAGAAGGACTGGCAGTGGAGCCTCTTCGATCCGAAGAAGGTCCCCGATCTCACCGACAAGTTCGGCGAAGACTTCGAACGTGCCTACACCGCGGCCGAAGAGGCCGGCCTCTACGAGCGACAGGTCTCGGCCCGCACGCTGTACTCGAAGATGATGCGTACTCTGGCCCAGACCGGCAACGGCTGGATGACCTTCAAGGACGCATCGAACGAAAAGTGCAACCAGACCGGTGCGCTCAACGACGATGGCACGCCGCGGGTGGTGCACCTCTCCAACCTGTGCACCGAGATCCTCGAAGTCACCGACCAAGCAAACACCGCAGTCTGCAACCTCGGTTCACTCAACCTCGGCAGCTACGTCTCCGCCGACGGCGAGTTTGACTTCGACCGCCTCGGTCGTGTCGTCCGCCAAGTCGTGCCATTCCTCGACCGGGTCATCGACATCAACTACTACCCGACGCCTGAGGCCAAGTACTCGAACAACAAGTGGCGCCCCGTCGGCCTCGGCATGATGGGCCTGCAGGATGTCTTCTTCAAGAAGGGCCTCCCGTTCGATTCACCTGCCGCCAAGGAACTCAGCAAGCGGATCAGCGCACACATTTACTTCCATGCGCTGTGGGCCTCGACCGAACTGGCCGTCGAGAGCGGCCCGCATGAGTCGTTCGCTGGTACTCGTGCCGCACAGGGCGACTTGCAGTTCGATCTGTGGGACGAAGGCGGTCGCAAGAGCGGCGTCAAAGTCATCCCGCCGGCCGAGCTCGACTGGGACACTCTGCGTGGCCGGGTCAAAGAGCACGGGCTGCGCAACAGCTTGGTCATCGCCATTGCGCCTACCGCCACGATCGCTTCGATTGCCGGTTGCTACGAGTGCATCGAGCCGCAAGTCTCCAACCTGTTCAAGCGCGAAACGCTGTCGGGCGAGTTCATGCAGATCAACCGCTACCTCGTCACCGAGCTGCAGCGTCGTGGCCTGTGGGACGAGCAGATGATCAACGAGATCAAGCAGGCCGAAGGCTCGGTCCAAGACGTCGATCGCATCCCCGCTGAACTGCGCGAGGTGTATCGCACGGCCTGGGAGATCCCGCAGCGCCAGTTGATCGACATGGGCGCCGAACGTGGCGCCTTCATCGATCAGAGCCAGTCGCTCAACCTCTTCATGGAGACGCCGACCATCGGCAAGCTCTCCTCGATGTACCTGCACGCGTGGAAGTCGGGTCTGAAGACCACCTACTACCTGCGCAGTCGTCCAGCGACGAAGATCAACAAGTCCACCACAGCCGCAGCGGCCACAACCCCGCCGAGCGGTCCCAGTGGTGGACGAGACCCCGAACCCACCAAGACGTT
>Ga0233432_10005295_pt1 | contig 11253 bp, 14 predicted proteins | sample SI_122_August201_6_FD_179870 | JGI IMG/M metagenome (GOLD analysis project Ga0233432, IMG submission 179870) | Seawater microbial communities from Saanich Inlet, British Columbia, Canada - SI_122_August2016_10_MG | ecosystem: Environmental > Aquatic > Marine > Inlet | place: Canada: British...
CGGCTTTAATTCGACAGCTCAAGGATATTTAGCATTTACCGGTGCAGGAAACGGTACTGTAGATTTAGGTGTAAGCTCGTGTAGTAATGTTAACTTTGCAGGTCTTTCAGCAGCTGGCGATACCCGGGTATGTGGTAGTTTAACAGTGGCAGGTGGAGGTACTGCCTATATATGTACCAATGTCCCATTATCTGCTTATGGGGGAGTCGATATATGTAGCAATTTAAATGTAAGGGGTAATACAATATTAGGTGATACTGTTTGTGATACGATAACTATCGCAGGTAATAGTGTGCTTTGTTCGAATTTGACAGTTAATGGTACTATAAGTGCTTCCGGAAGTGTGGATGCTTCCGACATAGTAATTGCTAATAAAATTACACATAAAGGAGATTCAACTACATTTATTGAATATGGCAATGGTCTTATGAATCTTTACGCTGGAGCACAAACAAATGGAGGTGGGGCTATACAAATAGGATCAGGTTATGTCGCTATAAATGAAGATGAGGATCCAGATATGGATTTTTGTGTAAGGAGTAGTGCTGGAACAAACACTGCTTTATATGCGGATGGATGTACTGGTTATGTTGGTATTAATACTACTTCACCGAGTGAACAACTTACAGTTTGTGGTAATCTATCGATTACCTGCGGCAATCTAACTACCTCTGGGTCATCTAGTTTAGCGAATATTACAGGTATGGGTACTTTAATACTACCAAACTTACCAACATCTGATCCACTAGTGGCAGGTGGTATTTACTACTGTGTAAGCGATAAGATTTTAAGAATATCTTGCGTCACGTAAATCTTAGTTGAAAATTCTGATTTTGCTATTAAATTATAGTAATGTCAAAGCACGCTATATTTCATATCGAAGGAGGTATTGGTAAACACGTAGCCTCTACAGCTGTAGTAAAAGCATATAAAAAACAAAATCCGGATCGGAAGATTATTGTTGTTTGTGCGTGGCCAGAGGTGTTTCTCAATAATAAGGATATACACCGTGTTTTTAGATTGGGTAACGTACCTTATTTTTATCAAGATTATATACACGGTAAAGATGTAGAGGTATTCGCGCAAGAGCCCTATAAGCAAACTAGCCATATTACTAAAAAAACACATCTAATCAAATCGTGGTGTGATATGATAGGCGTTAAGTATAACAGCGAGAAACCATATATACACTTCAATTTGAGAGAGAAAGACTTAATTGACCCTCAACTCGCTTCATTACAGAAAAATAAACCATTATTACTGTTCCAGCCGTTTGGAGGTCCAGGCAAGGAGCACCAACAACATCCATACTCATGGGTCCGTGATATACCACCACCTGTAGCTCAAGAGATCGTGACTAAGCTAAAGGAGCAGTATATGATCTTACATGTTTGCTACGACTTTCATCCAAAGTTAGAAGGTGCTATTAGATTTGAAAAACAAGTCTCTAAAAAGGAGCTTTTCAATCTTATTAATTTTTCTGATAAGAGACTCCTTATTGATTCATCGTTACAGCATGCCGCGGCAGCACTTGATAAACCATCAACAGTGGTATGGGTAGGAACTTCACCTAAAATCTTTGGTTATGATATGCATAAAAACGTACTACCGAAAACAGAGTTTCCTGAAGGTCATATAGATAGTTATCTTTATGATTATAACTTTACTGGTGCAGTTCATGAGTGTCCTTATGATGAATTTAAAGAAATTCATACTGCGGATAGTATTATTAAGAATATTTAAATTCTAATAATTGATGACTGGGCTTGATATGTAGTAGCCCACCCTGCTTCGTTTGCTGTTATAATGGTAAAGTCACCTGAAGCTGAGAGTGACGACGCAGGAAAATATAGGTTGACAATATTATCGTTACCTGTCGAATAAAACGAACTATCGAGCTTATACCCCGAGATAGTGGGTGATTTAGCAGATGTAATTTCTTGATAATTGTTGTGAAAGTTCTCTACATTTGAAGAAAGGTAATAATTATTGCTCGTGTCAAATCGTTTTCCATAAAGGGTAAAGTTATTATCGTAGCTACTTAGTATAGTAGTTAAACCACGCGCAGCGTTAAAGGTCCCCGTAGTAGCATAGAAGATATTAGTAACCTCTGGGATGGCAGATATTGTGACTGTTTCAGTGTAGGAGGAAGGTACTGTATTGTTATATCCAGATAATGTGTTGTATCCTTGTTGTTCATATGTAAGAAACTCTATTTTCTTACCTTCTGGATCGTATATTCTATTTGCTAGATCGACATTTATAAAATTATTATCTATTTTATAAATTATCTTTTGTGTATCCTTTTGCTCGGGAAATAACCACCCCTTTATTGTGAATGAGGTATCAATAACTACTCTGAATTTATCTGAATAGGTGACATCTGTAGGTGTACTATAATTTAAATCCCCGGACCATAATACTTCGGATCTTATTTCTTGCTCGTAATCAGCACCGAAGTCAGCAGGTACTTTCCAAGATAAAATAATGTATGGATTGTTATAGGGTACAAAATTTGATATAATCTGATCAGCGTCCGCCATATAACGTGTCATAATTGACATACTAACTGAAAGATCTACCGGTACCGGCATTAAGAACTTTGAAGCTTTGTCTGGATGATCCGTTAATTGACCTGGTATAAAGGAAGGGGCTAGTTTATTAAAAACTCTAGATTCGTCTCTTGAAACACTGGTTAAATTTATTGCTACTACTGGTAATGTAAGATTTTGTGCTTTATTAACGATATCGTACATTACTCTCTGTTTAGGAGCAAAGACATATCTTACATCAATATTTTGCTTGGCATTACGATTTTTATCGAAACGCGAAATGACCGTATCATCGAACGCAGCTACAAACTGTGTGAGAAGATCTTTAATTTCAAAATGGTATGCCCTCTTACGCACTACATATATTTATTACACGAATCGGTCTAGATAGTATTTAGGGAGCTTATGTCTGTTTTTTACTACACTTTCTACAATCGCAGCATCAAGAATGTATGTTATACAATGATCTTTATGAGATCGTATGCCCCTACCACAAGCTTGAATTAATGAACAAAGCATTTTATTTTGATACCAGTCAAAATCCTCCTTCATTAAGTTTTCAATACGCTTATCTTTAGTAGGTAGATACGGCGCCTTGATAATAATTTGAAATCTAGCTAGATCATCCTTGAGGTCGACCCCATAAGACATAGATGGTGATATAAGAACGGTAGGATCATCGGTTTCCATATGCTGCTCTAAAATAACTTCATTACGTACACCCGGCTCGCGTATTAAAAATCTACGATCAGTTAGATTTTCTGATAAGAAGTTAGTAATACTCTTATTTTGTGAATGAATAATACCTTTTTCGTTTTTATGAAACTCGCAAATTTGAGCTATCTGTTTACATACCTTAGGTAAGTTCTTTTGCATATTATAGTAATTTAACTTAACCTTTGTATTGCAATAAATCGGCGCATTCTTAGCGTCGAACGTCGACTCTGCCTCAATATACTTATAGTTATCAATACCTAACGACTTACAAAAATTCTTAGGATCAATAATAGTTGCCGACATAAGAATTACCTTATCAGCATACTTAAACAAATAATTCGATAGCTTGTCTACCTTAAGAGGCATAAAGGTAATAGCCTTACTATCCCTCTCAAAAATATACTCACTATCATACCAAGTTTCCAGTATAAGTGATAACTTACTATGCAGATTACCAAGAGCGACTAACTCGTTCTTCTTTTGAATAAGATATTTAGTTTTAACCTTACTAGTACTGCCGATTGCATCTTTTAACCAATCGATACGTTCTTTTAGTGACAGTACTAAATGATTAATCCATTTTTCGACGTTAGTACTCTTAGTTAAGAACGGTTTAACCTCAACTTCGTTCTTATAGAGAAACTCAAAGTTAATAGTACAACTAAACTCTTTAACTAATTGGTCTTCTAATTCCGATGCTTCATCACAAATTAAATATTCACGCCTTTTAAGATGTTCAGGTAGTGCAAAGAACATATTATAGTTAAGAGTATTGAATCGTGAAGTTAGAGCTTTATTACGTTGCTCATAATACGAACAGCACTTCTTACTCCAGCACTCTTCACGAAGTTTCGGTAAATGTAAACACGGCGCCACCTCGACCGAGTAATCTTCGTCTACAACACAGCTGTAGTTCGACTTACCCTTTAGCACCTCGACATCGTTAAATAATTCTTTATATTGATCTTGTAGAGCTTTTGTAATTGTTAGTGCTGTACAACCAAACGACTTCTCCTCATTACACTCATCCTCATACGCATAATTACCTCCCTGAGTTCTCTTATACGCCAGATAACTCGTCACTATATCGCGATACTCTTTTGTGCATTGCTCGGCGACATTGCCCATAGTTTTTGATACCATAGACTTACCTGATCCTGTAGGAGCATTACAAATGATGAACTTATAGCCATCAGTGAACGCTTGTTCAATATTCTTTAGAAGCTTTACTTGTGTTGGATTAGGATCATATCCAGATGGAAAGCTATTAATTAGTCCGGTTAGCACACCTAATTATACTATTGTTCCTTTATTAGGCAATATGTAAAGCAGGTTGTCGTAAAATTTTGATTTAGAGCTGCAATCTAATAATTTTATAAACAGAGAAAATTGTTCCGGTATAAAGGAACTTATACGGTAGTTAAATATAAGTTTATCTAACGAACCTTCAATCTTAAACGGGTAGGGTATTTCGTAAATTTTAATCTTACCGTCGATTTCTAGAGAAAGAGATATATTATACTGTTTAATTTTAAAAAGCTTGAGTTTACCCTTTTTAATAATCTTCTTATCGGTTTTAATTATTATATTTTGTAGTAAAAAAGGCTTTAAGCTTTGATTTACCCTTTCCAAATTTATATTCATGAGTTCATAAAAGCTAGTTTTTGTTTTGCTGACATAGGATATACACTTTCGTTAAAATACGTCCAAAAAGAATCATCAGCCGGATATTGAGTTATTAGATTAGCTTGATTCATATTTATATTTCTATACCCTTGCATTAAAATATCCCACACAACAAGTAAGTTATCAGCTGCTTCATTTACTTTATGCGGACCTCTTGGAGGCTTATAGTTTAGGGTAATTCTACCATTTGTAGAATTTAATAAGTTATATGATTTTGTACAGAGTATACGGCGAGTAGCAGGGAAACCTGCCTTAGGTATTCTGCGCGCAAATCTTAAGTCTACCACATTCGTTAAAAGAATAGAATCAAGTGCTGACCTCTGTATTATCATTTTTTGGTTTACAAATACCAAACATTCTTTCTTCGTTTAGAAAAACACCCTTAGCAATCTTACCTTTACCTGTAATCTCTACATTGGAAATAGTAACTCCTAGGTTGTTTGGAAATATAACGATATCACCTTCTTTTGCGTACTTTGCATCAGGACCCGCGAGAATCACTCTGCCCTTACGCCACGCTTTAGTCATTGCGTTTGTCGGTACAACTATACCATTACGTAAAACCTCGTCTCCGTTAGCTGACTCATCAGCATACTCAACGAGAAGAATATCATCAAAAACAAAGCTAAGCTGGTAGTCGTCTAACCCAAAATCACCCTTACCTCCTTGTGTTAAGTCAATTAGACTTCTTGTAGGAGCTAGATTATCAATAGATGCCGTTGCCATATAATCTATTTACTTAGGTTTTCTTGTAAATCCATATACAACTTTAACTCTCTTACAGAGATATTTTTATTACGCGCTATAAGATCTAGATTCTCTTCCTCAATATCCTCTTTTTTAAGCTTTTTATTATATGCTATACGCTTAAACTTTAATCTTGGAATAAAATAATAGTACAGTCTATATTGCTGTTGTTTATCTTGAAAAATACTACCAAATCTATTTAACGTCTCATTAGTAATAGAAGCCATTCCTTTACTATAGAACGATAACCACCTATTAAACATAAACGGGGCAAAGGATTGCTCACCCTCCGAATCTAAAAACTCAGCATTAGTCTTTTTAGAGTAAAATAACTTATTTTGTAGCTGAAAAAAATTCATTAACTAATTATTTTAGTTGTAGCAATCCACTGATCCTTAACTTCTAATTCAAACGCTTTAATTACAGCATCCATAAATGCCTCTATCTGTGCATCATTAAGATTACTCGAATAAGCAAATCCTGGAGCTTTCTTACCTGCCTGTACATTGATACCTGTATGACCTAAAGCAATATCTTCCTTACTATAAGTAATTGAAACACTTACTTTACCTTCTGTGCGCTTTTTACTATCACTTCCAATAAACTCATCGGATACCATAATATCATCACCATCCATGTTAATAGGCTTTTGGATAAGTTGACCTAACATACCTGCAACAGTAGTGTTGAAAAGACGCTGAAAAGCAACTGCACCTAAAGGACATAAATTAGGTATCTCCCAGCAGAAGTTAATTGCATCCTCCGAAAAGATATAGTCATTAGCTAGTGTATCTTCAAGATCAATTAAATTATCACTTACATACATAGGAGCTCTAAAAGCTACTATATTACCATACGGTGAAACTTCTTTTCTAAAGAACTTATACGCGAAACGATCGTGAATGAGATCGCCATTATAAACTTGCTGATCAATAATCATACCCTTATGATATAATATAAAATTATTAAATCAAGTTATTCTTGAAATAATTTAACGGGTAATCCGTGCATATGCCTGCAATATTAGAATTAGCCAAGTCATTATGAGTTTTAATATTATATCCTGTTTCCACTGTAATGCCATTACTGCAGTATACCCCAGGATAGCACCATATGAACCCTAAGCTTGTTATAGTAGCTTTATCCTCTTGATGCCAAAAATAATTTAAATTAGTATCGTTTAAAAAATTTAAAGCGTCTATATTTTTTGCATGTATCCATAGACCTTCTCTTTTTAAAAAATCTTCCCCAATATCATATTGAGGTTCATCATGACCAAGCATTAAATGACCTTCTACGAGCCATAAATCTATTTCACAGTCAAATTTTTCTAACGTTTTTAGAATATTTGCAGGCTTATTTTCATTTTCAGGGTCTGTCCCAGAAATATTACCTCTATGAGATATTACTATCATTTATCTCTTTTTGCAAATATATCTAGATCTTCTGGTGTACCTATGCCCCACATTTTTTCAACCATATAAGTTTTAATTTTTTTGCAATCTTTAATTGCTTGATTAAAAGCCGGAGCCACATAGAATTCGTTATTATATCTAATATTTTTTTCTATCATCTCTTCAGCATACTTAACATAATCAGAACCTTTTTTCCAATAATAAATTCCTACTGTCGCTATATTTGAAATAGGATTTTTTTCAGCTACTTCGGTAACATAACCATATTCATCTACTTTTGCATATGACCATTTTGGATGAGTCGAATTAAAACATAAAATACCAGCATCAACATCTTGCTCTTGCATCTTATACATAAAATCATTTACATCCCATTCAACATATTGATCTGAATTTGCAATAATTAAAGGATTATCATTATTAATATGCTCTTTAGCTAGGAGAGTTGTACATGCAGCTCCTTCAGTTATACCATCAATATCAACAACATTACAATTAGGTGATATTAATGATAACATAGATTTTAAGTTGTATTTTTCATTATGACTTTTTTGCACAATATAGGTATACTTACTATCTAAGTTTAAGTTTTCAGTTACTACCTGAATCATAGGTTTTCCTTCTACTTCAATAAGAGGCTTTGGAAAAGTGTAACCAGCTTTTTCAAATCTACTACCAGCACCAGCCATGGGAATTAGAACGTTTAATTTTTCGTCCTGCCATTTATTATTCATAATATTTTCTTTATTATATAAACCACCATATACTTTATCAAGTGTTAAATCATTTACATTTTTAATTCTAACAATATCTCCACCACTTCTTTTAGCGCCGAGAAGGCCTACTGGACTATCCTCTAATATAACAGTTTCATCTGGTGTTACACCAAAACATGACATTGCTCTCCAATACATTTCTGGATGGGGCTTACTATTATCTACATCTTCATTAGATACAATTAAATCAAAATATTCAATAATACCGACTCTAGCTAATAATGTATAAACTGTATTGCGGATTGAATTAGAACAACAAGCAATTTTTATATCATACTTATTCAATTGCTTAAAAATCTTAATAAGTTTATTATTTTGAGGTATATCTTCAGTAAGAAGTTTTGTAGTCTTTTGTTTATCTATCCATATTTGTTCATGAAGATCGTGTGGTAATCCCTTTAGACTTGATAACATGTTTAGTTTTTCTCTGGTTTTAAGACCATCAAATACAGTTAAATGTTCTTGTGTTGTTATATTATATTTGTCATCTATATTAGATAGAGCAGCATTTAAAGCGTTAAAATGTAATTTCTTAGTATTAACTAATACTCCATCAAGATCAAAAATAATTAATTTTTTCATAATTTAGTTATTTACGTTCAGCATATTTTTTATAAACATACTTAAAATCCTTAAAACCTTGACCTCTATGGATACCTTCAATGCAATTTTCTTTAATATCATAACCTAGATGAGAGGCAACAAATCCCCACACCCTTTCCATAGAATTTTGACAATCTTTTCTCTCAGGTAATACCTTTGACATTCCTATTTTTTTTACATTATCCAAAAAATTTCTACTACATACCATCATAGGTCCAAACAGCCCTAGTATTTTATTGGTTAAATCTAACCCAGTGTATTTTTTTAATTTTTCTATCATAAACTGGTCTCTATTCATATCAATATAATCATTAAAATATTGCACACTAGTTATGTCACTATCAAATGCAAAATCAATATTTGTCAATAATTCAGTTGAATCTTGTAAAAAGGCATAATTTGTATAATTAGTATAATTTTCGTATGTATACCATATAGCCCCATCCATAAAATTTTTATTTTTTATTAAATTTATCTTTTTAATTTTCGATTTTAATTTTGATACATAAGATAAATCATCTGAATCACTATCAACTATTATAATATCATCATCAGGATGATATTTTAGGATTGATTCAACGCAATCTATAACAAAATTACTATTTCTAGTCAATATTACAAATAATTTTTTCATATTTAGTTTTAAAATTATCAAATAAATCGTTATCAAAATGAGCATCCCAATTATCATCAATCCCTACCCATGAGTGAGGCGACCTAAAATTAAAATGATATATACCATCTATTTTTTTATATAAAATATTTTTATCTCCACTATTTTTAGTAATTAAAAAAAAGTTAAAATTTTTATCATATTTATCGGATAAAAATTTTAAAAAATTACTACACTTTTCGATAATCTTAACTAAATTATAAGTTTTACCTTCCCTATAATAATAAAATAAATTTATATCTTCTATATCTTCAAGTTTATTTTTAAATCTTGCTGTTTTACGAATTATAGAATCTTTTTGATCTTGATTAAAAGCATCGTAATGAAAAAAAGCAAAAACTGGCCATGAAAAAATATTATCTTTATCAATTGAATATTTTTTATTAATCCATTTTGAATGACTTATTCCATGATCGGGGTAATACATGTAGTTTGTGAAATCGAGATATTTATCAGTTAATATATCACTAAAATTATCATCTATCAAATTATAAACCCCATCAATCGTAGCTAACATATTATCAAAAAGTTCATTTTTACCCTCGGCTATTTTTAATCTACGCAATTGGTATGATAATAAACACGTTTCTCCTATTATTAGGTTATGCATAACTTAAAATCCTCTACCTCCTATTTGTGTTCTGTTGTTCCATCCAATATGACGGCAAACAGTATTTTCTAATCGAACAGCTTTATAATTGAATTTTTTAGTATGAATTGAAGCCTGCATTTCATCTTTATATTCTATTAAACCATTAGGAAACATTTTCTTTATATCGGATTTACGTCTTAATCCTGGGTTAAAACTGAAACCTGTCCAACAATCTCTCCAATTATTATCTAGAAACCTAAAACCTACGTTGTCGATATAGTTAACTTCCCCTATACATGGGTGAGGATCATCATGTTGATGTCTAATATGTACTTGATATATGTTAGGGTTATTTTTTAATATTTTCATAGAACTTTCAATATAATTATTCGAGTCACTATCAAATAACCAGTCCTCTTCTAAATGAAATATATATTCATTATTACAATTTTCTAATAAAATATCAATTGAACGTCTTTGACCTATATTTTCTTTATTTTCAATAACAGTTGCATTACTGTAAAGTTTTTTTATTTCATTACTATAATATTCTTCACCCGAATCGTCAATTATTAATAATTGATCTATATCATAATTGTTAGTACTAAAAAATGAATCTAAAGTTTCTTTTAACAGATCCAATCGTTTATAATGGGTAAGGGTTACTGTAATTTTATCTTTCATGAAATTTTTCTAATAACCTCTTGATCAACACCAGGTACAATTTTATCCATTATTAGATTCTTGTTAATACTACTTACAAATTTTTGAATCCACACATGAGGATATGGTAAAATATCGCAGCCGTATAAATTTTTAAATATTTTGGAATTTTTATTATTCATTAAAAAGTGAAAATCTCCCCCACAATCCGGATGAGCATTTACATATATATTTTCATCATTTAAATTATAATCCTCTAAATCTATTTTTTTCCAGATTAAAACATCATACCGGTAAAGTATAACTATATCATATTCGAAATTATTTTCTTTTTCATATTGTTCTTTAAGTTCAATACTTTTTCTAGTCGATAAAGCTTGTGAAATTAAAGAAAATTTATCCCCCAAACCATTATTTTCTTTTATTTCATCTATATATAAATTATTATCTTCAGTTTGAATTATTTTAGGATTATAAATTTGATTAAGAGAGCCTCTTAAATCATCACTCCAACTATGACAGAAAAAGTCTATTTTATAATTTTTATTTTTATTAACAATATAATTAAATATTGATTTACAGCATTTTTTATAATCAACATAATCTTCGTCAGTATATAAACTACCTTCAGTCGTCATACGTCGATCCGGTATACGAGATACAGCTCCTCTAAGACAAAACGCAACTTTTTTCACCTACTTTAAAATTAAATTATTTTTGAACTTCTTGCTAATATATCATCAAATTCAGCTTTTTGAGTTTTTGTATCCCATGTACAATGTATACATGCTCCTGTTGTTTTATTATATTCACTCATTCGTTTGGAAAA
>Ga0233432_10005299_pt1 | contig 11252 bp, 7 predicted proteins | sample SI_122_August201_6_FD_179870 | JGI IMG/M metagenome (GOLD analysis project Ga0233432, IMG submission 179870) | Seawater microbial communities from Saanich Inlet, British Columbia, Canada - SI_122_August2016_10_MG | ecosystem: Environmental > Aquatic > Marine > Inlet | place: Canada: British...
TTAGGCTGGGGTAGACACCGGAAACGCAAACAGGCGAAGCGCCTTTCGCCGGCCCAAACAAGTAAGTGAACATAAAGAGGAGGATCAGAGGGCCTAGGGCTCTGGTCTTAAGAAAAGAAAGGGGGGCAATAAAAAGTAATAGGCTATTCATCGCGAGAGGTTATGGTAATAGGCTTTGGGAACAAACTGAATAAGTTTTTCAGAAATTGAGGCATTCAAAAGCTCAATTCCAGGGTGGGCCCGGAGGATTCAGGGTGAGAATCACTGGCAAAAGCATGAACCATTCCGCTCCCCCTGGTTTCAGTGGTTTCTCTAGTTAGAATAAAGGTGTATTCAACCGCGTTGTTTACTTTTAGAAAATCAAGCAGTTCATTGCTTTCAATCGTGATAGAACCGCGTTCCTGGCTCCGTGGAATTTCAAATTGACCGACTAAAGTAGCCGTGTCAGTTGTGGGTGCTTCCCCCCATTTTAAATCCCCCCATGATTCCACTCCGGTGAATCCGGCAAGGGCGTAGAGCTTAAATCGATTAATTTTGGGAAGGTAGACCCGATGACCTACACCGCACGGTACCAAGTTCAATCTTAGTCTCGCGCTCCTTGTTTTACTCCAATCCACTTGATCGTCTTTGAAGTTAAATAATGCTCTTCTTTCGTAGGGATTGGAACCGGTGTCCAATTTAACCATCAAGTAATCTTGGTCGAGATAAGCAATCTCATCATTTCGGATGATGGATTGGCATTTCCCGGCTGTTTGAATGCGGAAGACTTCATCTTCCTTCTCAAGAATTTGAAAAGGTTGTTCGGTATTGAGAATAATCTTTTTACTAATCCCATGATCGTTCAGTGTTGCGGCTTCATTTTCAAGGAGGAAGAGAGAGTCTCCCTTTGGCGAATGCAGTGAGATTTCCCCTTCCAAAACTTTGAAGTCAGATATCTTTCCATCCTCCATGATCGATACCCCAAAAGCGGTTCCATGGTCGACAGCATAGCCTGTGGGTGTAGCCAAAGTAAAACCATGAGCAGATTCAGGAACATGTACTACGGCATTTCCTTTTAGAAGTTTTCCCTGCATTGCGCTTTGCAGTTCGATTTCGGCAGGAGCTTCCAGCACGACTTCAGCACCTGAGGAAAAGCGAATCGTGGCCACACCTGATTTAAGAGACATCAGACCAACGGTTAATTTGCTGCCCTCGGATGTCGGCAGCGAGCTTTCCCAAGCAGCGTTTTCATTGGACAATAAGGTAGCGATTGTCTCCTCTTCGTTATAGAGCGAGTACCCAATTATTCCAATTGAAAGCAGGAGGCTTGCCGCGAATGCCAAAAGACTAATTTTGGAGGGACGGGATTCGAAGGAAACCAGTTTCTTATCGGGCAAATTGGATGAGAATTCGGTCTCGAGTGCCGTGTTTACGTTTGCTTGATCATAAAATTTTTCTCGTAGGTTAGCGCTTTTTCCGAGTAATTGATCAAGCTCTTCCATCTCATCCTTACTGAGGTCTTGGTTGAAATAGCGGGTAATGAGTTCTTCTTCTTTTTTCATCTAATCATTCCTTTCAAATTAAGCTGCGTTTGCCATTTCTCGGGCACACTTGGCAAGGTTTTGGCGTATCCGGTAAATCCACTGATAAAACCCAGTCACGCTTTTACCGAAGCTCCGAGCCAAGATATGAGTTTCCGTGTCATTGTCGTATGTTTCCTGCAAGGCGGTTCGTTGATCTTTGTTGAGCTTGTTCAGGCAATGCTGGAGAATAGCTTCTCTCTCCAGATCAAGTTGCTCCGATTGAAGGTCAAGTTCCTCGGCCATTAATTCAATGGTTTCGGTTGAAAAAGCGAGGCGTTCCTTTTCTCTCGCACAGTCCCTGCGCCAAGCGAGGACCTCAAACCTGGCTACCCCAAAGGACCATTTGCGGAAAGCATCATCCGAATCCAATTGATCTAGTTTTTTCCACAAGACGACTGCAATTTTCTGCATCACGTCCAAAGCGTCTTCCCTGCGATAAATCAATTGTCTCACATAGGCGTGCAACATAGACTCATGCACTGTGTACAGGGAGAGAAAACGATGGTTTTTCTTTTGTTCTTTAGATGGTGGGTTCAAAGCGATGGATTAATAAACATACTCCGCTAAGAACGGAATCTTAACGAAACCGAAAGCTTTTTTCACTAGTTTTTTCCAGCGAGAAAATTTTGGAACCTTTGTTTTACTTTCTTGGGGTTGAGGAGGAGCTTTTTGTGATTTTCCCGAACGTGATTGAGGGCATTCGGTAAATAGCCTTCGAAGCATTCCTTCCAGATCCTCGCCGATTCATCCTGTTTTCTCCCGATCTTGACCAACAAGGCTTCGTCCTGGAACTCAATACGCGTTCCTACCGGAAGATCTGCGAGGGTGGATTTGGAAATTCTTTGTTGGTCAGGGTCGGTCAGAATCATGGTCAGTGTAATGAGGTTACCCTCGACCTGGATGAAGGGGAAATCCGCTTGGGTCTTCTTCTCGATCAAATCGACGGTTTCCGAGGTGAAGCTATTCGGCACTTTCTTGTTCCTTTCCTCCCTCATCTCCTGCAGGCGTGCTTTCAACTGACGTCCGAGTACCCGATTGGCCAGAGATATGACTCGGGAGCTATTTGATAACTTGAGCGTCTGAGCACCGCAAAGGCGTCCCTCCTTATCCTCGTAGAAACCAACATTCTCTATTTGGACGTTCTTGAGGAGGGCTTCGATCAAATCCTTTTCAGGTTTCCCGAACGCCAAACTGCGTTCCGCTTCTTTTTTGAGCATTTTCATCAAAGCAGAACGCTTGTACTCGAAGATCCAGTTGCTGAAGAAAAAGGCCTGCTTTTCATTCAGGACCGATGCGAGTTGCTCGATTTGCAACTGGTTGATTTTTTCAGGGGTGGCCCTGTCTTCCACGTTCTTCTGCATGTTCTGTCCCCCCTTGAGGTTTCCGAATATGCCCTCGTAGCGCAGGGTCATCCGAATCTCGTCCTTCTCCTGATCGTGGCGGTAAACGAGTTCCTGCTTCTCGAACTCAATGCACCCTGTAAAAAAAAGGCCCAGGCATAGCCCGAAAAGAGATTTGGATATGGTTTTCATGCTTGAAGTCTTTTGTCGGGTCGAAAGGTAGCAAGCCCTAAAAAGTTGCCTTAGATCGAACTATTGTCCGGCTTGGGGTAAAGGTTTCGGAAGGAATCAAGAGACTGTTCGTACTTTAGGTCCGGAATGATCCAGAGGTTGCGGAAAGAAACGCCCGTTCCTTTGTGGTCTTGAATCATAAGAGGCCGCTTGCCATGTTTTTTGTAGGGTCCACCGACTTCCCCGTAGATCCAGGCGTCGTCGTGAATCAGGATTCCGTTGTGAAAGACGGTGACGCGCATAGGTTTTTCGACTTTACCCTTGTTTGAGAAAACAGGAGCTTTCATCAGGATATCGTAGGTTTGCCATTCGCCGGGTTTTCGGGAGGCGTTCACTCGGGGTGGATGTTGCCCGTAAATCGAGCCGCATGTTCCATCGGCGAAGGTCGGATTTTGGAAACTGTTCACGACTTGGAGTTCGTATCCGGACATAAGAAAGATTCCCGAATTTCCATATAGCTGGCCTTTCCATTCCGGATTGTCCGAAGGATCGAAGCGAAATTCCAAATGAATACGGGCATCTCCGTAGGATTGCTTGGTCAGGTTGTTTCCCTTGCCGCGGGGCATGACGCCCTTCTTGTCGAATTTCCAATCCGCATTGGTCCATTGGGATGCATCCAAAGTGGTTGCGTTCTTGGGCGTGGGCAAGGTGCATTTCTCTAAAGGTAAGGGCATGAAGACAGGTGGGGTGGGTCGTGCCTTGTCGTTTCGATTCCAACTTGAACCTGCGAGCGACCATCCGACATTCCTGCCGGTTCGGGGTTCTTTTGCAGGCCGGAGGCTGTTTAACGTGTAATAGATGGTCGAGTAATCGAGGAGTTCTGCCTCGGTGTTCTTTTGTTCGACAAATTCGATTGCATAGACTTTTCCAGGTTGTAACGGAATGTCGAAAGTTACGGTTTTGCGATCCTTGGAGAGTTGATAGTTTTTTATCTTCAATTCCTTTGGGTCAAGGGGCGGGGAACCGTAGGTACTGTAATAATGATAGCTCCAACTGGTAACCTTGGGGGTTGTTTTCCTGCCAATTCGCTGGGTGAACTTAACCTCGAAACCAGTCTTGGTCAAACTTGCCGAATGAATGGCAAAGGGAATGGTTTTCCCATCCCATTCGACATATTGTATCGCGGTTCTCTTCCCGCCCTTGCTGAACCAACCTCTCCCGACCTGAGCAGACCAAAGTCTTCCTTGGCTATCGAAGGACATTTTTACGGGACCGGAATCCAGTCCGCGCAGGAAATCGACGCACCAACCTTGGTATTCTCCGTTTACTTTCTCGACCCCAGATCGAAAGTAATTGGATTGTCGTTGGTCACCAATGAACATCTGCCCTTCGAAAGGTCCGAATTTTCCTTCCGTGGTATCCCAAATGGGACTGCCCGGGGAATTGGCGATCGTTTCACGGATCAACCAGACCGCCGGAGGGGTGCGAATTTTCTCAAAATCCTTGGCGGATAGCGAAAGCACTTTTTCCTTGCTGAAATCAGGACGAGCGGGGAGTGAAGCAGGGTGTCCGTAGAAATTCCCCTCACGAACGTGGTAGAGGGCACAATCCGCAACCCAGTCACCTTGGTTGTCGGTTATGAACAGCTCGTCCTTGGGGCTCATTCCAATTCCGCAGGGTGAGCGAAAGCCACTTGCAAGTGGTTGGAAATGCCCTTTCCGGTCGGATCGGTAGACCCATCCTCGCCATGGCGCGTTATAGGACATGTTTCCACCGCCTTTCCCAAATGGTTTGCCGTCCGGCACGGTAAACTCTCCGCGCGCCGCCAGGTTAAGAGAGGCATATTTTCGTCCCAAGGAATCAACCACCGGACCAAAATGATATTCGTGATACTCCCCGGAAATTCCAAACGCATCGCTTATGCACTCGTAACGGTCGCATACGCCATCCTTGTTCAGGTCAACCAAACGCGTAAGTTCAGGTTTCTGGGCAACATAATAGACTTCCTCTTTTGGATTGTAATGGATGCCATTGGGCTCCATTAGGTTTTCGGCAAACATTGTCCATATATCTCCCTTCCGTTCCCAGACCTCGCCTTCCCAAGTGCAAATCGCAAGGGTGCCGTCTGGTTTGTGACATAACCCAAGTACGGAAACCGAACCGCGGGGAAGAGGTATGGATTGAATTTTGTAACCGTCAGGAATCTGGGCATTTAAAATTGAGAAGCCGAACGAAAGGAGGAGAACGAAAAATCTTTTCATATATTTGTTTTTTATAACTAAATCAGAAAGTGAGTTTGAAGGAATTTTCACCTTCGGGGCTGACCCTGAAGCTCTTGGGCGTCCCATCCACGAGAGTTGCAATTTTCACGGAATCACCCTCGGTTTCGTAATGTAACAGATTAAAACGCGTACCTTCCAATATCGTCTTGGCGATACCTTGTAATTCCTTCCCTTTGACTTCGGACTGTTTTTGACTTCGGCTGTCAAGGGAAGGGGTTTGATTTATAAAAGCGGACTCCCAACCCTTGACTATCTTTCCGCTGGTCGAATCGTAAGCCAGAAGAACCTTGTTTGGCAAAAGCAACAACAAGGTCCTTGGAGGCAAACCTTCTATCCATTTGCGAATCACTTTTGCCTTCTCGCCGGAGCGAACGACTTTGGGGACATTGCCTTCCAAACTTTTTCCAGTTAGCATCCAATGCGTGCCGTTGAGTTTTTGCAACCTGACTCCGAATCTCATCGAATGGGCAGTTGGTTCTTCGTGCAGAATTTCCAAGTCGTGGCTTCCGGAAGACAATTCAAATGTTTTGTTAGAGTGAGTGTCTTTCGGCTTTTTGTCATTGCTGTAATGGACTTCCTTTCCATTTACCCAAATCGATGTTCGCCCCCGCCCGTTAATATTCAAACGATACTTGCCGGGGGATTTTATGACCAGTTTGGACTGACCGCGCAGAACCCCGTCAAACATCCTTTCCACATAGTAAAAGTTCTCGGGTAATTTCTTTTGGGAGGTTGATTCAATGGAGTCAAAAAGGTCGGGGTGCAGTCTTTTGCCTTTGAAATAGTCTCTGTGGTAGGTGGAGCGTAGAGTCTCTCTGTTGCCTTCTTGTTTTCCTATGATGAAGTCCGTAAGAGAACGGAGATCTTTTTCTGGATAGACTAATTCATAGGCTATCATTTCGGTCCCTGTTATTCCCTTGGCGATGCTTCGATAGATCGCATCGTAAGAATCTCCGTTTTTCCAATACGAATCAATCAAACTTGGCCCGATTCCTCCATCCAGGTTGACCCCGTGACAATTGAAGCACAGTTGCTTGTAAATTACCTCTCCACGTTCGATCTCGGAGAAGGCGGGCGTGGTTAGAGCGAGGAGGAAAGAAAGCAAAGAAGGTTTGAACGCTTGCATAGGCGAAGGGTGAAGATCGTTGGTTTTGGGCGGAGGGAATGTATGGGGTTCCATGGATGCTGGAACATTCCCAAAACTATTTGCTTTTTGGATAATGTCGAACTTGGACTGCTCTCGTTGGTTTATGTCTGCCTTTGAGGCATCTTCAATCGGTTACGGGATACAGTCGCCTCCAGGTGGTGGTATGATCTTGTCTGGTTTCGTTTCCTTCTCTTAGGCAAAAGCGGGCGATCAAATCCATTTCTTCGGCTTTTCGCATGCCCTCTTCGGGTCCGAGGATCATCAAGGCGGTGGCGAGTGCATCCGCATCCCGGGCAGTCGGGGCGAGGACATTGACTGCAACGAGATTATGCTCGATCGGTCGACCGGTTCTTGGATCGATCAGGTGGGAAGCGGGTTTGACCGAATCCGGGTTTGGCTTCGATTGCCGGTAGGTTCCAGAGGTGGCAACCGAATAGTTGAGAAGGTTGACTGTGGACAATCCGTTCGATTTGCCTTCGGATCCATCCTCCAAGCCAATGGTCCATCCTTCCCCGGACTTTCCGTTGCCACTGGCTCTGATCTCCCCTCCGATTTCGACGAGGAAATTGCCCAGTTCCCTGCGATCGAGCATTTCGCAAACCTGGTCTATGATGTCTCCTTTGGCCGAAGCCGATAAATCGATTTGAACTGCGGGATGTTTCTTGCGAACCTTGAAGTCGCTGAGGAGTTCCAGTTGATTCATTCCTGTAACCTGCATGGTTTCGTCGATTTCCTTATGCCGTGGAATGCTCAGCCTGTTGGTGGAAACGGGCCCAAAACCCCAGAGGTTGACGAGGGGGGCAATGGTCGGGTCGAAAGCGCCGCCGGTTTGTCTGTATGTCCACTTTGCATGCTTGAGCAATTCATGAAGGCTCGGTGGAATGGGAATAGGTTCGGACGAAAGGGATGCGTTTAGTTGATAGAGCGTAGCATCCGGGCGCCAATGAGAAAGGATTCGTTCGGCTTCTTCGATCTTTGCCGTAATGTCCGTTCGAAGTTTGTTCTCATCGATGGGTTGGTAACTCAAAACCTTAACCGTCCAAGTCGTGCCGAGCGCCTGACCCGTCAGGCTGTACGGCTTCAAGGTCTGTTCAGAATCATCCTGACAACCTAAGAGTAGGGCGAAGGAAAAAACCAAAAGGAATCGTGTCATTTTTCGTCAAAAGAAAAAGTAAAGAAGCAAGGCCAGACCAAGGAGGGTGAAGCTCAGGTAATCTCTTTTGTTCCACCCATCACCTCCTTTTTTGAATTCGAAAAGCTTGAGGACAGCTCCAGTGGGGCAGCCGTAGCGGCAATAAGCCATCGGGACGAAGGCCGAGGCAATGAGACTGATGAGTGCAATGGCAATGGTAATGCCTCCTGCAACCTCCCAAACGTAAGCATCGAAAGGCTCGAGGATGGCCACGGTGTGAGTGGAACCGGTAAAGGCCAGAAAAACGACCATGGCGAGTAAGCCGGCCGGTAGGAACTGTAGGATCTTATCCAATTTTTTCGGCAACCGAAGGGGGTTCTTTTTCAGCTTTCTCATCCATTGCTGGGCGGCTCCATGTGGGCAGAGTTGATGGCAGTAGAAGGACTTGCCGGTCGCCATCGGTACGAGCAAAGCAGCGAGACTGAGTAAGGCGAGGATGGGAGCCCGTTCCCAGGGTACGCCACTTTGAGCCCACCCCGCAAAAAGAGCTTGAGAGAGAATGTCTCCATTGACCAAGCCCAGATAGCAGACCAGTAAAACCTGCAGAGAAATGCGAAAGAATTTGGTTTTGCCCCGTTTCGTGAATGCGACGAATCCAGCCAGTAACATAACGGCCAATGAACCATAATCTCGGGCTTTCCAGGTAAGGAGCGGCTTTTTCGCTTCGAGGGATTGAAGTCTTTCTCGTTCCCAACTCGAGGCGGTTTTGACTATGCCTTCGGCCATGGCCATGCTGGTCATGGTGGCTCCGGAAACCCCTTCGACCTCTTCTTCGGTTAGGTTCATGTCGGCAAGCTGAGGAATGGATCTACCCGTAAAAAGCGAAGCGAAGTAAGCGTCGTCGTTCGGGTAATCCGCGTAGGGTTGGTTCTCAAAACTCGAACGAATCGCCATTGCCTTCAAGGTTCCGTTGGTTTCCATAATGAGGAGGCTGTCGACGGGCCCCTGATAGCCAATGATCTGATCGGCATGGGGTGAGCTTCTGCCGACTTGTCCGAGCTTGGATCCATTGGCATCCAAAATATCCAAGAGGGCAGGGTGGGTCGCCGAAGGGATCAATTCGGAAGCGGATGGGAAATATTCGGTAACCTCTTCAATCCGAATGGGGTTGGGAAACCGGCTAGCCTGCTTTTCCCCACCGAAGCGCATCGATATGGCATCGATAATAGCCATGCTGGTTAGGGTCGCACCGGAGACGGCTTCCATGTTTTGAAAGCGGGCAAGTTCTTGTCGGGTCTTTCCGACGAACTGTTCGAAGAAATCAGGTTCTTCGAGTATGGCATCCACGTGGTCGAGGGTATCACCACTTGAACGGATGGAAACCGAGGACACTTTTTGAGCCTCATCCCAAATAACCAGGAGGTTGGTCGACCCGGAGAACCCGATCGAGGAGTCTCCGGCGGGCGAAGTTTGGGTAACCAACCCCAATGTTTTTTCATTTGAGTCCAGGGCTTGAAGTTCGGACGGTTTGTCCGAACCGGCTTGGAGAGATGAAGTCAACGGAAGGGCTTTCCTAACTTCTTCCAGACCTATTGGTTGACCCTTTTCCTTTAGATCGGCCAAAAAATCCTGATGGGATTGATGAATCAAACCCACGATGACGCCGAGGCAAATGAATCGGCAAAAGTGACGTGTGCGTCTCACTTATGCCGGTCTTGCGGATTCGTTAATCAACGGGAACGAGTCGGGCGGCGTCCACGTGGACATTACCCTTGGATCCTTTGGCGGAAAGGTGGACCAAAACCTTTTGTCCTTTTCTCAGCGTGATTTTTCCCACCGAATGGAAGCCGTTTTCAAAACTTGGTTTTTGGGTCATGTCCACGATGGAATTCATTTTGCTGGTTTTGTCTCCCGTGGTCACTTCGACTGGAACGGATTTGCCGCGGTTGGGATGGGGTTGATAAGCAATGCGGGTATCGAATTGTCCGGCCTCGGGGGCTTCCAAAGTAAAAGTAGCCGTGCTGCCAGGATCGCTGGAGTAGCGATAGCCAAATTGGAAATAGGGTTTGAGGCCATCTCCGTTCATCCATTTCCCCTTGAACAAAGCCTTGGTGTCGTCCACCACTCCAGGGAACTTATTCGGATTCAAACCGTTGGGTGCTCCGTTGGGGCCCGCGAGAGCCATCGCATCCGATGGAATGGTGATCTTGTCGTGAACGGTTGGACGAGAGGCTTTGCCGGGCAAGTTAATCAGTTCGATCAGGTCGTCCAAGTAGCTCTTGTAAACGTCTCGCGGAAGGCAGTCGCGCTTGATGCAAATGGAAGCGGCCCGTCCCACGACCTCGCCCATCATTCCACAAGTCTTCATGACCCGTACCGTCCCCAGTGCCTCGTGGGTCACGCTTACGCAACGACCGGCCATGAAGAGGTTCTCGATATTGCGGGAATAAAAACAGCGATAGGGAACGGGGTAGCCGTAGGAACGATCGACGCCCTTGCCATGTACGGCGTAGGAGATGAAGGGGTTGTCGGGAAACTTTTGGGCATATTGTTTTTTGGGATAGTGCAGATCGATGCTCCAGGTGCTAGGCACGGTGCCGTCGGGGAAGTCGCGTTTGGAAACGACGTCTTCCTCTGTCAGTAGGACGTCGCCCAACAGTCGGCGGGATTCCCGAGGACCACCGACATAAGCGACCCAAGTGAGCTTGGCGTTTTTGTGCTTGTCCGCTCCGTCCCGGTTTTTCATCGCATTGAAGGCTCCGAAGACCGCCCGTAGGTTCCAGTCGCGGATGCCTTCCGCATCCCCAAGGGGATCTTTATCGTATCCGCTTTCCCAGTACCATGGGCCGTGGAAATTTCGCGGATAGGGGAAGTCAGCCATGTTCAGGTCCAACGCCCATGGGGTCTGGGAATAAGATACTTCCTTTTGATCGTTCGCCCATGCCCACATGTTGCTCATGCCCATGCGTCCTTTGGGTGTCATCTCGTGGTCGGCGCCGGCGAGGAAGCCAATGGTTCCGTGCCCCGTGGCTTCCACGAAAAGAGTTCCCGAAAAACGGGTGACTTGCCCCGTTCTTACGTCGAAGGCTTGAACCGCGGATATTTTGTTGCCCTTCTTTTCTACCTTGAACGCATGGTGGTACAGTTGAAGGTCGATATTCTTTTCGGCCCGTACAATCCTTTCTTTCTTGGCGTCCTCGAATTCCTCGTAGGTGCCGGGGGATTTTTGGGCATGGTCGCAAATTTCCTCTATGATCTCGCCAATGCGCGGATATTTCCCACGGCGGATGTTTCCCTTTGCCCAGACCCTTACCTCACTCGATCCGTTTCCTCCGAGAATGGGACGGTCCTGAATGAGTGCCACCTTGCAACCCATGCGGGCTCCGGAAATCGCTGCTCCCATTCCCGAGTAACCTCCGCCAATGACGACCAGGTCGTATTTTTTCTCGAGGGGTTTTTCAGTGATGCCCAAAAGCTCCCGGCGCCAGTTGGCAAGAATTTTGGAATCATTGGGTGGGACTTCCTTGAAAGTTGTCAGGTAGATCGCATCGCACCGTCCGTTGAATCCAGTCAGGTCGCGAAGAGCCAAGGTGTTCTTCCCTTTTTTGAGACTGATTT